>CEPV01094446.1_pt1 | contig 25518 bp, 23 predicted proteins | sample 530451 | NCBI WGS metagenome assembly CEPV01 (sample SAMEA2620097, study PRJEB7988) | marine metagenome | isolation source: saline water (ENVO:00002010), including
ATCTTACCCCCGAATCAATCAAGGTGCTTTCGTAATACGCTTACGTACTTCTCTCCTCGTAAGGGTCTTGCGCTGATAGGCGTAGAGGGCCTGGTGCTTAACTTCCATCAGATTGCTGTGATGCCAGATGTGATCCCAGATCGCGAGACAGTGTTCGCGCGAACCTCGAGAGAAAGAGTAACCGGTGCGCGACGCCCTACGCTGCATCGGGGTGGCAACGGTCCTGAGAAGACCCATACCGGATTCATGGAATCTCAGAGGGACTTCACGGCCGGCAAGAGTCGTGATCCGCCCAGTGACTTCCTGCAAGCAAGCATCTAGCGTCGCATTAGACGGACGCGATTGACTACTTGCCATTCTTCGCTCACCAATGTGTCGGATCCTCGACGCTGAATTAACTTGCATGTTTGATTCGGTTGCGCGACGACGAGCCTCGGTCGTAGCGGACCAGTAGAGATTAGGATAACTCTCAACCACAGTTGGTTCCACCGCCTGCATGCTGCTTGGAGTTGTGCGGAGATTTGTTTGGGCACTTGAGGCCCATTTGTCGGGTCCACACGCGTGGTCTATTCAGCCAACTGCGATTGATCGAGAAGCTGAACTTACCCGGGGGCCTCTGGAACCCACTCTGAGCAGCTAGATCACTGACAAAGAGCCAGTGGACTGGGTTTACGTGCGCCATGAAGCGATTGTCGCGGGCGAGCTTTGCAGAGGAACTTCAGGCTAGACCCCATACTATGGACGCTGCCTAACATAAAGTCGTATGCCCGGGGACGCAGTTCCTCCGTTGCCTGAATCTTAGGCGGAGGAGGGGACTGAAGAGTGATTTCCTTTGGGTCTAACATGAGGTTGAAGTCTGCAATCAGCCGCTCAACCAGGTGTTGTGTGGCCACTTGATGCAGCTAGTGACATAGGGGTCGTTCTCTCATGAAGACGCGTGATCCGTTATACATACTCTATGTTCATGACATGGATCGTGCGCTGAGGTTCTGTCGCGACACCTTCGAACTCAAGGTTGTGCAGCACACTCCCGGTTGGTCTATGCTTCGTTTTGGCGGTGCGACTGTTGCTCTGCATATGATCTAACTACGTGATAAGAGTAAGTGAGATTAGCGGGATGAATATGCCAACCAACATGTTTGAGGGCACCAAGGTCAGGCTGAGATCATTTCAGGAGTCCGACATTGACGTTCTCTGGGAGCACCACGCAAACGATACGGCTGCCGAACGACTCGCAGGCGCGCCGGAGTTCCCTCGATCACGAAAGCACTTTGCCGATCTGGTAGAACGGAGTCTTGAGCACTCGTACGAAAACGACAACAAACATCTTGCGGTGGAGTCTCTGGCAGGTGATTTCGCAGGCCATGTGGTAAGTTCCGGCGCGTATCGGCGGATGGGGTCTTTTGGTTTTGGCATCCACCTTTTTCGTCCCTACTGGCGTCAGGGTTTCGGCGCCGAGGCATCGCTGCTGTTCCTCCGCTTCTTCTTTAGAGAGCTTGGCTATCATTGCTGTTCGTCATCGTGTTGGGAATTCAACGCAGCTTCACATGCTCTTCACCTGAAGGTTGGTTTCCGAGAGTGCGGTCGGCGCAGAGAGAGAGTCCTGCACAATGGTCAGAGATACGATGAGATTCTGTTCGACATGACTCGAAGCGATTATGATCAACTGGATGTGCGTCTGCCTGAGGTGAGCGTCCCATGAAACATAACATGGCATTGAAGCGGATCGCCGCGCAGTCGATCCCGTTGGACGCTCGGACCGCCCTAGCGTGTTAGGTGTCGGGAATTGTCTGAAGATGACCCCGGCTAGTTGCTCGTGGCAAAATGTGCCAACGTCCTGACAGGAACCATTAGTGCATGGCTCGACTCAATCACAGTTTTGTTCGTGAAATCATCAAGCAGAAAAACTATCGCAAATGGTGGGTAGCAGAGCAACTTGGCATTAGTCGCCGTACTCTTCATCGTTGGTTATCCGGTGAAACAGAAGATGTCCCGGAAACCATGCTCAAACAGTTAGCAGCCCTTTTGAATTGTTCCATACAAGATGTGACTCACTGGACAAAGCCGGAGTCCACGCACCTGGATCAAATCGCGGCAGCACAATCGCTCATCAGCAGTGGCGTGCTGGAGTCCTTGATGCCAGCGCATCACTTCGAGATGTTTGAAAAACTGGCAAAGGGATTGATAGTCCCAGGCCTGAGCCCGACTGAGTTGGGGAATCTTTATATGTCCCTTGCACTGGCCTTGTTTCGACAGAGCAAGCTGGAAGAGGCAGCGAATTATGTTGCGCTCGCCAAAGTGATTGCCTTGGAAGAAGGTGACCGGCTTCTTGAGTTGCGGGCGAATATGCAGTTGAGCTATCGAGCGTACCTTCAGGGAGATGCTCGATTGGGTCTTCAGATGGACGAGAAACCTTCTTAGAGCAAAGGAACTCGATATTCCGCTGCAAATTGCAGCCAATCTATCGAACGTCGCGGACCAATACTTACGGTTTGGTGATTATGAACGTAGTGAAGACCTGCAGCATGAGGCGATTGAAATCTATGAGGAGTTGGGTCATGGGCCCAGTCTCACCTTCTGTTATCTAGGACTCGTGTATCTATATCTGGAGCTGGTTGATCGGCATAGCACGCAGTGTTCGTTGCAGAAGGCCCGGCACTGGTCCGAACATTCAAAGTTCAGACGAGGCCTTGCTGATTGCGATCGTTTACTGGCGTTAGCCTGTGCAGAACAGGGTAGTGCATCCAAGCAGGAGATTCAGAGCCTGGTCGAGCGATCGTTGCAGCAATACCAGGTACTCAAGATCGAAGAGGTCCCCATCCTGGTGGATATTGGGCGTACTTACAGACTTATCGGAAAGAATAAACAAGCACAAGATACACTGACTGGTGCACTAGAGTTAAGTCAAAGAGAGCAGACCGTCATGCTGGAAGGTTTCGTGCGAGCTGAGTTATTCCACACTTTGCAGCGAAGCAATCACAAGCAGGCGCGCCGCCATCAAGAGACAGCAAAGGAGATTCTCTGCGAGGCGGGACTAACGCATATGGCGGAAAGATTGGGCCTTACTGTCCCATAATGTCCCATCTGCACACTGTGTCTCCCTGGCATGAAAGGTTAAACTTTTCCGACCAATGAGGAGATCCGTATGAATTTACTAACCCCAGAAGAGCTTCGTGTCGCAGCGTTTTCGGCGTTCAACACATACCACAAGGAAAAGAAAGACCTGGGTAGCTTCTCGCTTGCTGCACGAGCCATCATCCAGGCTGCACTAAGCCTGGCTGACCAGGACGAAGAGAATGCTGGTGTATTTCGGTTGATTGCTCTTAATAACTCTTACAATCTCTCTGCAGCCTGTTGGCCCTGTTGGGAAGACGCGCATCAGAATATTGCAGATGACCTGCTTGATCTTGGTCTTGCGGCAGCAGAATTCAACGTAGATCTCGCCAAAAAACTGGATGTTGGTCCAGAGCGAAAAAAGAATGGTCGTTGGATACTCGGCGTGCACAGGTTGATTAGAAAGGACTTTGCCGGCGCTCGGGATTTATTCACCGAATCAGCTGGATTCGCTCAGGAGGCCGGCGATAGGGATGCGACGAAGATGGCAGAAGGCTGGTGCCTGCTCACTGATCTGTTAGGTGGTGATGAGACAGCAAAAACCAAACTGGACCAACTGAAGACAGACCTTGCTGCACTGGGAGAAGATGGTGAATTCTACTCCGGGCAGTATGATCCGGTGATTGATTATTTCGCCAAGTAGTACCGGAACTTCAAGTTGAGTGGCAAGCTGTCAGAAGGCGGTGTGAAGACTCAAGCTGCTCGTCGGCAAGCCCGTATATATTCTTCTGCGAAATCTCCTGGTGGACGGTGACTTCACCTGTCCTTGGATGCCGCGCGCCAACGAATGGCGTCGGCGACTACCGCACGGCCGGTGGACTCATCGGAGACCTCGAGGCGCACTTCGCCCGCCGATAGGTAGAACTCTCCCAGGTCATTCCAACCCGACTCGGCGGCCGCACCGTCGAACTCGAGGGATCGTGACTCCCCATCAGCGATCAGGCTGAGCGTGTATTTTCCCTGTGAGCCTTTGCCGTAGATTTCTCCGCCAAGCCCCCTTTGCTGTTGACCGATGACTTCCGGTACATGGTAAGCCAGCCGCCAGTTGCCCGATGCGGGCAAAGCGGCGGCAAAGGTCACTCGTTGGCTGCCTTCGCCACTGGTTATCAGTGCAAAGGTTTGCCGATATTTACCCCAGCTGGTTCTTTCCTCGGCGCGACTCCACACCTCCGGTGGCCCAAACATTTGGTGAAATACCGGCATGCCCTGGTCCAGGTCGACCTGCAAGCCATACAGTTCGCCCACGGCTCCGCCGATTTTGCCGTCAATAATCCGATGGGTGTTGACTGAAAACCCGGGATCGAGATCATCGACGACGATGTCAGCTGATTGAAGCGGGCGCCAGGTGCTGGGCTGGTAACCGAGGAACGGGGCAGCGATCACCTGTTCGAACCCAGCGCCCAGTGTCCCTTTTCTGTATATAGCCGTCTTGATCCCTTTCCAGTTTGGTCGCAACAGCTCAATGTCACGACGGTTAAGTGACAGGTATGGTTGCAGCCAGACCTCGTAGGGCTGAGTGTTGCTCAGCAGTCCGATCTCCACGGATTGGTTCCCGAGGACTCGGTAAGGCTCCGTGTAGTGGCTGACGACGTTTTTGAGATCACCGGCGGTATAGTGCAGCCGAACCAGACCGGGTACGGCTTCGTCGTTGCGGACGTGGACACGTGTCTGATAGCGGGGGTTGCCATGCTCATCGTCCATGAGCCGTACTACCTTCACCGATGAGGTCAAAAAGCCGGGCAGCGTCGAGTCGTGCAGCCAGTCACCCAAAATGGACTCCAGCTCGATATCCTTTTCAGCGGCAACCTGCTGGAAATCGTGCCAGGTGAAAGTCCTGCCCTTGAAACGGCGCAGCAAACCGGCCAGCAGCTGTGCGGTTTTTTCGCTGCCAAGGTCATCCAGGATGGCACGAGCGATAGCACCACCTTTGAGGGCCAGCACATTGAGAGACTGCTTGGGATCGTCATTGGGTTCGAGGTCTGCAAGGGATGCACCCAGCGCACGATCCCACACCGAGGGTCGATTGGTGGCATTGCTTGTTATGGCCTCAGCAATCGAATCGGTCTTGCCCGTTAGCATGTCGGTCACGGTCTGACCAACCAGGACGGTGGACTGCCGGGTAAACTCATGGGCTGAAAAGTAGCCTCGTTTATCCGTCAGCAGCTGGCTGACCAACTCATCGAGGACGAAGTTTATCGCCAGTGACCCTTCTCCTGACGCGCCGGTCTGAAATCGTAGGAAGTTCCGGGATACACCGGTGAATAGGTTGCCACCACTGAAGTCGTTCTCAAAAAAACGCTCTATGGTTACCAGCTTGGCGGCACCAATGCCGCCGTCGTGATCTGCGAACTCATCAGGGTCCTGAAATTCGATTTCGAATCGCGACGTGGGAAAACTGCTCTCTTTCACCAGCATAACGCCTGGTAGTGTCTGGACAGTGTCCATTCGCCAGCCACCACCATAGCTACGGAGCCTGTTTGGCGTTTCTACGAGGGTGAGACACTCGTAGGGGTACGGTAGATCGAGATTGGCAGCCCTGGTCAGTAGTTCCTCGAGACGTTCACGGAGTGCCTCTGTGGTATCGGCGAAAAAACTAAGGTTGCGATCGTGGCCAGGATGCAGCAACAGCTCGAGTTCGACGCCGGCAACGTTCATCACCCGGCGTTCGAAACGCGATGCAAAGAGACCTACCGCAGGTACTGATGCAGCCGGTTGAAACCGAAAACGGACGTCTTCCGTAGACGCATCGACCACCTGCCTGGGGCCCGGGCCGGCCACCAACCAACCGTTCGGGATTTCCACCTCAAGATCGATCGCAAAGAAGTCGTCCGGGCGGGTCCTTGAATCGGCCAGTGGCACATCACTGCCGGCACTCGGTAACCAGCGGTTGCCTGGCATCAAAGTGACGTACTGAGGAGTAAAGAAGCTGATGTCGGATCCCAGCATCATGATCTGGGAATCCATGAGACTGCCGGCTCTCCAGTCAAAGGCGGTGTCGAGGTAACCGAATGCGGGATCAGGCAAGCCGGAAGCCTGCATCGAGATCATCGACTCGGTTCCACCAGATAAAGGGGCCGTCGGACTAATCACCAACAAGCCAGAGTCATGAGTAAAGGACGCTTCGTTACCGTCTGTAATTACGCTTTCTACTACGAGGCCAGGATTAAGCGTGAAGATTAAGTCTCGGGATTCTCGCTCGTCCGGCCCGCGGACCCGCATATCGAGATTCAGAAAGAGCTGCCGACCGGGATCAATGCGTACTGTGCCGGCGATGGAGACGATGTCCACTCTTGGAGCGTCGCGGTACTGCTGGTGCGCGGCCAGCCAGTCGCTTCGCTGTGCGATGGCTGCCGTTGCCACTTGGTACTCATAGACCAGCAGCGCGGCTGACACCGCCAGCAATCCACTACCGAGGGCTATTCTGCGTGATGTTGAGCTACCATCAGGTCGAGGATGGACGGCTATTGCCATGGTGAGTATTCCGGCTGCCAGCATCCATAGGGCGACATAGTGGATGCCCCGACCATCGTCAAATACTTGGGGTATCAGGTCGGATGCAGGTTCAAAGGTCGGAAAAAGGCTGACGATAGGCTGCAGGTACACGGGTAGCTGAAACAGAGCCCAAAACTGCAGCCCGATAAGGGCCACGGCCACAAGAGCGACCACCAGTCGGTGCCGCACAAGCATGGCGAGCAGGATGATGATGACACACCACACGGTCAGCGATGTCAGCGTCTGCAGCAGGAACCCCATGAGTGAATAGGGTTCGATCAGGTCACCGATGGTCCAACCGTTCCACAATGAAAGCAAGCCGAATAGCTGCAATAGAAAGGCGATGAGGAGAACGGGCAGCCAGCTCATGAAAACCAGTGCCAGACAACGACCAAGCAGGAATTCGCCATTGCTGATCGGGCGGGAATCCAGTACTTCGATCATCCGTTCACGCTCATCACGCGCTCGGACATCATACGCCAGGAAGACTAGCCCAATCAGAAAGAACAGCAGCAGGTACATACCCACCGCCGAAATCCAATAACGTGGCCCAATCAAACCGATAGAGGCCGAGATACGCGAAAACAAGGCGTGAATCACCGCAGTTTCCAGGTAGACCAGGATGGCCATGAGTACAGCCAGGAAGGCAAACACCCAATAGCGTGCTAGTCTGCGAACCGAGCGGGTTTCTGCTCGGGCAATGGCCAGAATCGGCGCTAGTCGCATCATTCACATCCAGCTTGGAGTTGACGTCATTGTTGCATCTTGCCCGGTGAGGTCAAGTGCTCCTGGTCCGTCGCACGCTAGTACGGGCTCCTCGAAATCACCGAAGGGAGTGGGATCTCCTCACCAGCATCAACCGTTCGAACTCATCCACACCAGTATACCAGGACCAGGAGTTCGTGTTGTCTACATGTGGTCAGGACCACTCACAGAGTCTTGCCACATAAACGACTGCTTCGCATTGACTGCTGCCGTTCTATGGAATGCGGTCAGGTCTCTCAATGGCAGATCCTGTTATCTATCAGCGTGCTTCATTTTCTGGCTGTTCCAGAGCGGACATTTACCAGGCCGCTGTTAAGCTCTAAAACCCCACCACAATTTCCATCAATCTGCTGGGTGTCTGCCCATTTTGCCATTTCGCAAAAGGATTTGCCGTTCCCGGCCTTCGTTAGCCTCGTCCGGCACCGAAGTTTTCCTGCCTACCAGACTCAAAAGCGCTTTTCACATCCGGTCGCAGGAGAGTGACGAATATGTATAGGAACAAGGCAAAGCCGAGGGCTATGCCAAGCGCCAATGCCACCCATGAATCGATGCCAGACACTTCAGACACAAAAAGCACGAAGTTGGAACTGAAGATCATTGCCAGAAAATACAGGGGCAGGATCAGAATTCCAAGTCCCGTGACAACGAGCATGAAGATTCTCCACCCAGCGCTCAGATTTAGCAGTCCTCGAGCAGCAGCAATACCCAGCAATCCTTTAACAAGGGCGAGCGCGGCGAGCACCGGCGTTGAAAACAGGTAGAAAAGCGAAAAGGAGAGATTAACGATGGCAAGCAGTAGACAGGCCGCTACTACCATCTTTACGGGCTTCGGGACATCCTGCCTCTGAAACGGATTGTCCATACGGGTCTCCTTGTATCGTCGTCATCATAGCCCCGTTGCTTGCTTGGGTCTAGAAGGCTGCCTGATGCGCAGTAGAGCGCGGGAGTCAAACAAGTGTGGAATTCAAGGTCTGTTCTGTGTTGATTAGGGCCGTTTTCAGGTACAAAAGCACTAGGCAGTTTCTGGAACATTTAGGATTCAGACTTCCTCATAGCGGACATGTATGAGAAGACAGGTAACATCGCCGTCCAAGCCCGTGCAACCCTGAGCAAAGGTTGCTCATGTAATCGCCGAACCATCGCCTACCCCGGTCTACCGTCCAAACCGGGCACGATGAACAGAGAAATTTGGTTACGGCGTGAACAGAAAAGCGAGACATCGCATCGCCCGCCTAATCAAGAAGATTTTGACACGTTTGCTTGCCAGATTTGACGCACAGGCCAATCATTTGCCAGAATCACGAGCACCACCGCAATAGGGGTCGTTTACTGATGAGTACTCGGATACAGAATAGCCGATGTGGTCGGTAGAGAAGCTATGGGTCTGCTCTTTGTACTTCGCGAGGCCCCCAATGTACTGGATCGTGTATGAGACGACAGATTGCGGACCAACGGAGGACTGATTGATATGCGATATATGTGGATAGCCATCCTGGCACTGATGGGTCGAGTGGACGCCGCCGAGTATTCGCACGGCGCCTCGTATCTAGAGCCGCTCAAGTATGATGCAGGCTTCCACAACTTTGCCTTCACCAATCCCGATGCACCAGCCGGAGGAATGATCCGCGCGGGCGAGATGGGTACCTACGACAGCTTCAATCATATCCTGGACAAAGGTCGCGTCGCGTCGCGCATGGAACTGATCTACGACCGTCTTCTGGAGCGTGCCATAGACGAGCCGGCAAGCTACTACGGCCGGCTCGCATCGGGCGTTTGGGTCGAGAAGGACTTCAAGCAGATGGCGTTCAAGCTCCGCAAAGGCGCCTATTGGCACGATGGCGTGCCGCTCACAGTGGATGATGTGATATTCACGTTTGAGACTCTCAAGGAGAAGGCATCAGCGGGTTACCGAACAGCATTGCTGGAGCTAGGTTCGATCGAGAAGATCGGTGAGAACGAAGTTCTCTTCACAGTCAAACCAGGCGCGAGCGGAAGCCCGAACCTGGTATTCACCATCGGCCGCATCGGCATCATGCCCAAGCACTACTGGCAGACCCGGGATATCACCAAAACTTCTCTTCAACCGCCCCTCGGCAGTGGACCATACCGGGTTGGCAAGTTCTCCATCGGCCGCAACACTATGTTCGACCGGGTCGATGACTATTGGGGAGAGGACCTCGCCGTCAACCGCGGACGTTACAACTTCGACCAGATCAAGATCGACTACTTCAGGGATGAAAACATCATGCTGGAGGCGGTGAAGGCCGATGTCATCGACGTACGGCACGAGGGGGTATCGAAGAACTGGACCACAGGATACGACTTCCCGGCCCTTAGGAAGGGGTATTTTAAGAAAGTCATGGTGGACCTCAACAAGCCATGGGGGTTGTGGTGGCCGGTCATGTGGAACCAGGATCGAAAGCATCTGCAGGATGTCCGGGTCAGGGAAGCGCTTGGGTTGTTATCCGACTTTCACTGGACCAATCGGGTACTCATGTACAGCGTTTACAACTACGCCGACAGTTTCTTCTATAACTCAAAAATGGCTGCCGAGGGCCTGCCGTCCGAGGCCGAACTCGAGCTCCTGGAGCCCTGGCGTGACCAAATCCCGGAACGGGTGTTTACCCATCCTTGGGTAGGAAACCAGACTTCAGGGTTCGGCTATGATCGCAAAGGCGTCGAGCGTGCCATCGAGCTGTTCGAAGAGGCCGGGTACGAGCTTCGCGAAGGGGTCATGGTCAATGCCAACACGGGGCAGCCCTTCACGGTAGAGTTTATCTTCATCTCGCCCTATGCCCTGCGGCAGGAGACGCCGCTGATGAGCAGAATGAATATGATCGGCATCCACACGACGGCGAAAGCCCCGGAGCTGTCCAACTGGCTCTACCGAATGCGCCATGGGCTGTTCGATGGTGGTGTCTATGCCTACGAACCCAGTAACACACCGGGGCTGCAACTGCGCAACCGCTTCGGCACGGCGGCGGCCGATTCGATAGCGGGTCAGAATTGGGCGCGAATCCGCAATCCTGCCGTGGATGCCATGATCGAACACATCATGGCCGCCCGTGACCCAGAGAGCTTCTACGCGGCCACCCGCGCGCTCGACAGAATACTGCTGTGGAACTTCTACTACATTCCCGGTCTCGGCGCCCCTGGGCATCGCTTGGTCTACTGGGATAAGTTCGGCATTCCTGAGAACAGACCACGCCTCAGCCGCGTCGCATGGATCGACACATGGTGGTGGGACGAACACAAAGCAGAGCGCGTCAAGAGTGGCTTGGCGGAAATCAGCACCGAATAGCGGAATCGACGCAAGCGGATTCCTCAAGCTAACGGTTGGTGCAGATGCCAGTATTGGACGGGTTCATATGTCCGCTTCCACCGGAATGAGATCTACGCAACTGTAGTCTTGAATAATCGGGTCGTTGGCTCGTCTGTGCCAATTGCAGACTGAGCTAGCGTGATAAAGCCAGTGCGTATTGCTGGACTTTTCCTGCATTTCCGTTACGATTGGACTAAGTGTAATCAGAACGCTGCCGGTCCGCGGGAAGGGCGAAGCCCATCTGAATCCAGTTTTACATATCGGTCCTCTTTTCGGTCCATGGTTCGCGGACGCCCGGACGCAGAAAGGAGGTCGTATGCCCCCGACCAAATTGCCAGCGCGTGCCAGCCTGGAGAACCTCAAGAAACAAGCCAAGACGTTGCTCAAACGGGTGCGCTCTGGCGAACCTTCAGCACTTGATCGAGTGTCACACTGTTTTGCAGCTTCCGTTCCGATTGGCCTTAGCAGAGCACAGTTCGTCATCGCTCGCGAAAACGGTTTTGACAGCTGGAGATCGATGGCCGAATCTGTGACGGCTTCGTCGAACACACTCAAGCTGTACTCAAAGTTGCGGGCTATTGCCAAGGAGACGGGCTCCAGAACATGGCGTAGAACAGCCACGGTCATAGCTGTAGACCTGTCCTGGTCACTCCGCGAGAGTCTCAGTGCAGCGAAGCACGCAGTGACTTCTCTTGATAACGTCGTGCGTCGTTTGTTCCCGCAGAACAGCCACTATGTCGTTGGCTTCTCTGCAGTGGCGCGACAACTAAACAGACGTAAGCTGAATGAGCTAGTAGTTGTGGATAACGGCCTCCTAGGCACCAATATGGAACACGCCCTGCTATTGGGCGAAAGACTCCTCTCTAGACACTCACGCATCGGGAAACAGATGTTCCTACTGTCTGATGGTGAACCCACAGCCCACATGCAGGACGGAAGGCCAGTATTCGCCTACCCGCCCATCAAAGACACGCTGAGAGCGACCTACCGTGCCGTCGCTCGCTGTAAGCAGAAAAGAATCGTAGTCAACATGTTCGTGATGGAACTGGACAACGACGCTCGTGAGCGTTGGGCCGCGTTCACGAACAGAGTGGCTGACATAAGCGGGGGTTACGTTTGTCCGATGCCTGTTGGCGAGACCAAACGGTTACTCTTGAGCAATTATCTAAAGGGGACCAAGCTAGACACAAGCGTGCAACGCGAGATCGTCGAAGCTGCGATGGCCTGCTAGCTTGGCGACGATGGGATGCCGGCCCATGAGGGTCGGCTGACAATATAGGGGAAATACAGGGTTGTGTGGGTATGGTGCCAGCGATTGAGTATGACCATCCAGGTTTTGATGAAGCGGCGTTCTCGCGAATAATTGCTGATGCAGGCTTCAGGCGTGAAGAGTTTTCGGTTTCCGAAAAAGAGAACTTTAGGATGGGGCGTGTTGATCCCCGGCGACTCCTGCCGGAGATTACGATTAAGCGCGGCGAGTTTATCAAAACCTATAAGGATACTACCGGCCTTGAGCAACTTTACGGTCAACCTACGATGCTCGAACGATTCAAGTACAATCTACTGTCCGGATGGTTCGGCCAACCATTGACCAAGTGACTCACAGTCAGCATGCCTCTCTTCCATCGTTTGAGGGCAGCAAGCCTTGGCGGGGAAGTACGCCATACTGCCAGAAGTAGTGGATCTTTCGGTCATGCCAGAACTTCTGCTGTGTGTTGAGTGCCGCCTTTTTCAGACCACTCGGAACCAGATATTCGTCGGCTCATTCGGACTCCGCGTCTCTCGGGAGCAGACATTCTCAAGACGGTGCCGACTCTTCTTGCCGGTGCTGAGGGGTGCACAAAGCTCGAATGAAGCATTGACACTTGCCCACAAGATATGGGTTGATACAGCCTCAGACTGGCAACCATCGACAGCTGGTCTTTGGCAATGGGAGACGCAAATTGGTAACTGTAGCAGCGGAAGTGGAAGGCAATGAAGAATGGTCGGAAAGGAAGATTCTAGCGCTCACCAGCGAAGAAGTACTCAAAATGTGGGGAGAGTGCCCGGCTGTGGAGATGGCCGAACTGTGCGGCGAGTACAAGGGGCTTGTTCCGAACGCTGGTGACGAGAAGGCGCAAAGGCGCACAGCAGCGGTTATGTATGACAGTCCCCTGGGCTACTGGCTGGGGAAGTCGTTCTGCCCCCTGAGCCATTCCAGGGGCGATGGTTACAATCGTTACCGGCAACCGGACGGAACTGTGAATCGGTTCATGCGCTTTGCCACCGAAATGGGAACGTCTCTAATCGATGGCAGACCGGCACTCATGATGTATTACGGTGCCTATCTGCCCACTTTTGCCTACCGTTCACGTCTAAAAGGACCACTCTCCTTGCCTGAAGGATCAGAGAGCACACTCACAGATGAGATACGGAAGTTGGCTGATGGCGTCTATCTTGGTGTCGGCACCGTGGAAATGCCTGATGGCACTCGTTCACAGCCCGGTCACTTTGTGCTGATGGGACCGGCTGGTCAGTGGATTGGTGCCGATGACCTGAGAGATGAACTGAAATAACGGCAGAAGATCGATTCGAACGGTCTTTACGCCATAGAACCGGCACTGAGCCACCCATAGAACGTCCGCTTACTCTAGTAAGCGCGGATTAGATGATATCTTCACTGATTGAGTGAGCCCTGCCTGTTGAGTGCCAGGTATAGTCATTCCGTTCTGTCTTCAGTGATACTCAAGACAGCTGACAGGTATCTGTCGAGTTTGAACTTCACCGTGGGTTTTCGTCCACTAATGGGGTATCGATGACGCATTGTCGGTCACCTTCGATGCCGCTCACCGTCGTCTCTGGGCTTTCCGAGTTGACGGGGAGCGGCGGCATCGACGGTTAAGTCATTACCAACAACGGAGCGATATACCATGAGCGAATGTCTGCTGGAAAAACGCGATGACGGCGTTGCCCTGATCACGCTGAACCGACCCGAAAGCCTGAACGCGTTGAGTGGCGTGCTTCAGGATCTGATCGGGGAGCACCTTGCCGATTGTGCCACAGATGCAAACGTGCGATGTATTGCGGTCACCGGGGCAGGGCGTGGCTTTTGTGCCGGAGGCGACGTCAAGCAACAGTCGATGCGTGCGCAAGAGCGTGAATCCGGGCAACCGGTTGCTGGTCAGGTCCCATCCCTTCTCCGTCCTCTGCAAGACGACCAAATGCGAATCAGCCACCAGCTGCACACCATCGGGAAGCCCACTGTGGCCCTGGTGAACGGGCCCGCGGCTGGTGCGGGCATGTCGATTGCACTTGCCTGCGACATGCGCTTCTGTTCCGATCAGGCGAGTTTTCACACGGCATTCAGCAAGGTGGCCTTGTCAGGCGACTTCGGTGGTTCCTATTTTCTGCAACGGCTGATCGGCTATGGACGTGCGCTTGAACTGTATTTCACCGGAGATCGCATTGGCGCTGATGAAGCCCTGGCACTTGGGATAGCAAATCAAGTGGTGGCGCACGATGACTTTCTGCCCCGTGGGCTCGAATACTGCCACCGGTTTGCTCAAGGGCCAACACGGACTTACGCATTGATGAAATCCAATTTCAGCCTCGCGGCCACTGCGTCCCTGGAAGACGCATTGGCCCAGGAAGCTGCGGCGATGGGCGAAAGTGGAGTGACCCAAGATCACGCTGAGGGGTCACGCGCATTCGTCGAGCGACGAATGCCCAGCTTCAGCGGTACATGAGTTTCCTTCCAGGTGTCCGTGACCGCTCCGAGGTCGAGCAGATACATAGACGATGTCGAAGATAAGATACGATTACTGGCGTGGTTGTCTACGGTTGATGTCATGAGGAGACAGTATAGTGAAACCTGAGAGTGGAAAGGCGGGGCGTACCGAGGCGGCACTTGATTTCGAGGGGCAACTGACCTACTCCGGTCGAGTTGATCTGCCGGAGCTGACGGCCACAAACCAACACCTCACCGTGCTCGACGCGCGCCATCGCCACGGCACCGTGGAGGAAGGGGCCGGAGGCGGTGGCAGTGCAGAGGACACGCTCTTCCGAGGGTGCGGTTTCCTGCTGGTGAAGCACACGTCGGCCGTAGTGGATTGGACCGACCACGAGGAAGTTAAGGCAAAGTATTACAACGAAGCCCACGAACTGGTCCGGCGCTTGCTGCCGTCTTTTACTGTGAATCCGTCGGTGGGGCACATCTACCGAGCGGAAGACGTAAAGGAGAACACGACGCTGGAGCAGGGGCCTGCATTGTTTGTGCACAACGACTACGGCGACGACGTGGACGAGGACGGCTCAGTGGTGAACAGGTGGTGTGACCTGACGCACGGCAACGACAGCGAGACCTCGAACCGGCGCATGGTTGGTGTCAACCTCTGGCGCTCCGTTTCTGGCAAGCCACTTGCCCGTATGCCGCTGGCTGTGCTGGACCGGCGCACGGTCGACCACGATGCATTGCTGTATCGAAAGAACCCCGGGTTACACGCCGTCGGCAACATGTCGACGATGCCTCCCGACGACGACCACAAGTGGCACTACTACCCGCAGATGACACTCGACGAGGTACTGGTCTTCCTCACCTACGACTCGGATCCGCAGCCTAACGACCTGTTCGGGAGCGAGGGCGCGCCTTTCACTCCCACCATGCACACGGCGGTAAATATCCCAGACACCGATCACCTGCACCAGCGCGAAAGCGTGGAGATGCGCTACTTTGCGTATTCACCGCTGCCGGGCCGTTGATGCGATAGGGCGGATTGGTGTGACGAGTGCCAAAGAAAACGGCGGCTTTATATTGTTTGCTGCCCAATTCTCCTGACAGGGCTCACGGTAGCTTCTGCAGTTGGGCGCAGATCCGGGCATTCCCAGAATTTGATCTCTGGAGCCCTACACAACCGTCAGTCCCTCCCTCCTCTGCCAAGTCACCCAGAACAAAGCCAACAGCACTGCCGCGCCGAAAAGCGAATACCCCATCCCCAAGCCCCAAGTATTAGCAGCGAAACCAAACGCCAACATCTGAGGAATTCCTCCTATCTCATCAAAGAACGCTACTGCTGAAGTGATCGTCGCTCGGGATTCGCTTTGAATGGAGGCTTGAATCTTGGCTTGAAGCAAGATGGTGAGTGGTGCCATGAAGAAATAAGCGAGGATGAGAAAAGCCAGTGATGTAACACTCGGAAATAGCCCAACGATCAAGAGACATATACCAGTGAACGCAGGTAGGACTATATCCCAGGGCAAATTCACACGCTTTAGATGGTGAGCGAAATAAGAGCTTCCCCCTGCCAATGCCGAGCCACTCGCTCCGACCAGACCAAATGCCCAGATCGGTAGTTCCACCAAGCGATAGTAAAGCTGATCAAACTCCTCCACCGCTCCCATAGTCATCAGCAGCACGGAGTAACCAATCAGGAAGCGTAATGCAGGATTCACCCGAAGTTCCCGCCAGGTATTGCCGAAGTGAGCGAAGTAACTCTCAGGCTTCGCTGACGCCCGATGCCGAACATCGCGGAGAAAGAACCCGGGGATAGCGGCGATCAGAATGGTCGCGGCGGAGAGAAGCAGGGCGAGATCAATACTGTAATACGCGATAAATCCGCCGAGCACCCCAGCTACTGAGAGGGATATGTAATACAGAAGCTTCTCTCGACCGAGAATCTCTTCGTGCAGCGCCAGCAGCTCGTTCTTCTCAAGGACATCGAAGAGCAATGCTTCTTTTGTCCCGGAAACAAGGCATGAGCCAGTTGTCCAAAAGAGAAAACCCAAACCGTAAAGCCAGAAGTCGCCGGCTGCCAGAAACCAGGTGATGAAACATAAAGCCTTCAGGAAGGGCGCGAGGATCAGCATGGCCCTGCGATCCCAATGGTCGGATAACGCGCCCGACGGGATCTCGAGAGCGATCGTTGCGGCCGACCAAAATGCCAGTAAGGTTGAAATCTCCAGCACGGACAAGCCCCGCATCTCAAACATGGCACCGTAAATCGCATAGGCAAAGATGAAATCCCAGAGAAAACCGTAAGCGTAGTAATTGCGGAGGAAGACCTTCGTAGGGCTGGTCATGAGCAACACCTGCTCTGCCCATTGCGAATTCCTGAATCACGATTGATGTCCACCGTTTCAAGCAGGATGACTGTGATGACAAGGATGGTCTCGCGGCAGACGAGCATCTGAACAGTCATTCCGCGGGAGTGCCAGATGTGCCTCTCGACTACATAGGCAAAGATCGGAATCCAAACGAAGATGATCGGATATGGTTTGAGGGTATTTTCGTGATAGCTCATGTCAAGGCTCCAGTTGTTCATGTGTGGTTTGGATTCAAGAACAACCAGGTGGAGCCCTGGCATGGCGGGCTATGGCTTAATCAGGAGGAGGTCGTGCGCGATACATACAATCTGCCTGCTGTTTCGTGAGTTTCATTCGTACCACCAGGTATTAGACCAGAGTTCAAGGTTGAGCGGCAAGCCCTCTGTGCGAGACCTGCCCAGGCACGCAACCGAACGGTACAGTCGCACTGATCCCTCAGGATGCGGATCTCCCTTCGGTTTCTCAGACGAAGCGACAACACGTTGCTGGAATCTCCAGTATTGGTGGTTTCCAAATGTCTGCTTCTGCTCAAATCTGCCTATCAGAAACGGTCTACTTGACTAAGCCGGGGGATCTCCGTTTTGTGCTAGAAGCGGACACAGCGAGAGTGTCGTGGTACGGCCGCTTTCGCTCCCTACAGCAGTCATTCACAGACACACGGTGATCATAGGTTTTGTATCCGTTTCGGACAACGCTTGCTCTAGGATCAGCGGGATGAGCGAGTGGCGCGATGGCCTGCGAGAACTGTCAATTCAGTCCGGCCTCATTCAGCGCTGCCATATCCCGCTGGATCTGTGCCTGTTCTCTGTGGGGATTTCTCTGCCCCCACACCTCAACCGAGAAGTTCGGTGACAGCTTCAGGATCTCACTCGCCGCGGCCTGCGCCTGCTCTTCATTGCCCATCTCGCTATTCAAAATGGCCAATTCCACGTGGACGCGGAAGGAATTCGCGACCCCTAGAGGCAAGGTGAGTGCCAGTTCCAACGCCGCCATTGCTTGACCAGATCTGCCCGTCAAGCGATAGGCGTGGCTCAGTGATGTGAGCGCCAGGACACGTTGCAGGACATTCAATGTCACTGTGGCCCCGGCCTCGGGTGGATCCCTCTGAATCACTGGCTCAACTGCTGCCAATGCGAGGTCTGGGCTGCCCATGGCATTGAGAATCCGCGCACGGAAGCCAGGCGCAAACGCCGCCGATACGCCGATGTCGCTCATCCTGTCCACTTCGCCCAGCGCACGGTCGTAACGGCGCCTGATAAGGTAAGTCCCCGCCAGCGCAAGATGGCCGATGTCACTATTATTGTCCAAATCCACGCTCTTTCTTGCCAACTCGTAAGCCTGGTCAAGAGCGTCAGGATTCGCCTCTTGCTGCGTGGCCCAGCGCTCCAGGTAGTTGTATGCCAACCCTAAGTAGCAGGCTGGATGCTGCGGATAACGGGCACTACACTCGCGGTAGACCGATTCAGCACGATCGAATTCGCCCAACTGACGCAGATCGTCGCCCAAGTGAATGAAAGGCCAGGCAGTCGGTTCGGCAGGGTTGAGCGCAAGCACCGTTTCAAAAAGCGAAGCGGATTCGCGATAGCGTCCCGTCATATAAAGCACTGCCCCTTTGACGTGGTGGCCCAACGGCGACGATGGCATCAGGTCTCTAACCTTCTCCGCAGCCTTTAGTGCCTGTGCGTGCCCTCCCTGTGCTAGGAAGACGTACGCCAGCGTGGTGTGGGCCCACGTGCAGTCGGCGTCACGGCTTAGTGCCGCCTCTGCCAGCTGCTGAGCCATGATCAGTGCATCGGGAACCGAATTAGTGTCAAAGAAGGCACCGGTCCAGTAGGTCCAGCCCAGCCAGGCATGCGCGTTGGCGAATTCTGGATCCAGGGCTATGGCCCTTTCGAAGTGCTCGCGCGCCTTCGTGTTTAGCGCTGCATTGCCCTTTCGTGCCCATTGATCCTGGTAGTACCGCCCGCGCAGGTATGCGTCATAGGCGGTGCGGCTCTCTGTGGGAACACGCCTCGCTTTTGACATCTCCTCCCGGATCTGCGCCGTTATCAGCGCCGTGGCTACACGACCAGCAATGTCATCCTGCAAAGCGAAAGGGTCTTTCAATTGCCGATCATAGGTATCTGTCCACACGTGGGTCTCCGTGTGCGCTTCGATCAGCTGCGCAGTGATGCGGATCGTATCGCCGGCCTTCTGCACGCCGCCCTCTAGAACGTACGCTACTCCCAGTGCCTCCCCCACTTGCTGCACGTCCACCGCTTGCCCTTTGTAGATGAAGGTCGAGTTTCGAGCGATCACATGTAGGCCCCGGTTCATCGCCAACCTGGTGATGATCGCGTCGGTCATACCATCGACGAAATACACCTGATCGGGATCGCCACTGATATTGTCGAACGGTAGAACGGCAATTGACGCCCGCTTCTTTTGAGTAGCTGTTCCTGACGGTGGTTCGCCCGTGGCTGCTTGAGCTGCAGGCGATTCCGCTACCTTCTGCACTTCCGATTCGTCGGACCAAGGACCGAGTCGCAACATGAGCGCGGAAACAACTGTCACAAACACGAGCAACCAGATGCCGATGAGCATGGGACGGGTCCGTGCTCCTTTGCCCGGTGGTGCGGGCGTAATTGAGACACCCGGAGGGCCCGGCTGCAGATGGTCCTGCACACCCATGATCAGCTTGTCGCGGTACGCCGGTTCTGTCAGCTCATGCTTGAGAATCGCTTGACGTGACCCAAGGCGAAGTCCCAGTCCTTCCGGGAGAGCTGTCTGCTCCAGGTGCACTGCCAGCAAGGGCTTCGACTGTTCCAGGCGTAAGTAGGCCTCATCCAGGCAAACATCGGACTCAACCGAACGAGGCGTGATGAAATACAGGAACAAGGCTGCGTGAGAAACATGAACTGCGAGTTGATCACTCCAGCGTTGCCCTGGACTGATGCCTTCATCCCACCAGACATTGAGCCCTGCCTCTTGCAGTCGACGGATCTCGGGGTACACGATGGCCGCATCGGCGTGAGCGTAACTCACGAAGATGTAGGGCTGCTCACCCTGATACGCTGGAAATGGCCTCTCCATTCCCCATGCCCCTACTATTGTGGGGTCAATGGTACTCCTAGGGCCGGTTATGTCAAAGCCCTGTCGGTGGAGGGGGATTGTGGGGTCAGAGTAAGGTCACGAACAAAAGTCGTTAGCTTCCCAACAGCCTGTTTTCGTGATCTTACTCTGACCCCTGCAGTCTCACCTTTGGCACACTCAAATATTGGATGGGGGCAACTCACTTCCTCACGCTGACATACAATATGAAGCCGGTAACGAACATCGTTGGAACACAGCGACTCCTATCAGCGATGTAATCTGCTGTCGATTTGTTCATGTTGAAGAAACCGTCGCTCGATACTAAGAACTTGGCGAATTGGCGTGGCCTCAACCTCCTGGTACGAACGCGAGAAACAGTCCTGAGTTCCCACACAGCCTCGGCCAGAAAGAGAGCGGCATGAATCAAGATCCTGTCGACTGATCTTCGCCGGCCTTTCTCCATAGCGGCGCTGATCTGGGAAGCGACGGCAGGTTGCTCTTTCGGCCAACGGTCGGCGAAATCGTCAGTATAGATGGCTTTTTGGATGTCTGCTTCGGCTCAGATTTGTCGATCAGAAACAGATTGCTTGACTAATCAGACTGATCTCCGTTGTGTGCCAATACCAGCCGTCTGGTATCGGATACAGGCATTAGTCAGACATGCTGGAATTGGCAGCAACCATCATAGAATAGGATATTAACTACTGGTCAGTCGGTTACAGATTCAACTTCTGACTGCAAGATCCAAGCTGAAGCGTCCTGGCGAACTAATGCATCTGCCCCTCTGGCGACAAAGATCAGCTGATAAGACAATGGTCGGTCAGTAGTGTCTCGTTAGGACGAATTACCATGTGCACCGCCCATCGCGCCGGCGATAGCAGAAAGACTCAAGCCGAGCAAGACGATGTGGACTACCTGGAGTATAGAGAAAGCCCTCGCGCTGTCTCTGATCGCGTGTTCATGAAACCATTTGTGGAGAACCAGTGGCTCCAGCACGAATAGCACGAGCGAGAAGATTACCCAAACTAGAGTCATTAGGTGGAGCCACCAGAATTGCAGACTGAGATACCTTGACCACGCATCCATGACTTGCAGCATGTATGCGCCTGATAGACCAGTTAGCAGCGTTGTGAGTTTTGCCTGGATACCGAATCTGCCTTCAAGGCTTTCAAACAGTTTCAGTCGGTCTTCAGGATCTTGCGTCTTGCTGATTGATGGGATCAATACTGTGGTGATGAAGGCAACGCCACCAATCCAAAGAACGACTCCAAGGATATGAATGACTCTTGCTATAACGAGATGATCATAATTCATAGACGTTTCCTATTGCCAATACCTAAGCTAAGTGGCCGCCGTTTCAGCGCGAAGCGACACGTGGGACCCGATGGGGTGATAGACGCCACGCTATCTGGTTAGCTCAGGTTATCTCAGTGCTTACAGTTTGACTAGCCGGTGCCCTGCCAATAGCTTGGATATCGTGGATACCGGACACACACCTCTTGCGTCTCACAGTCTGTAAGCTCTGATATCGAACGACATGGATCGGACACACACCTCTTGCGTCTCACAGTCTGTAATCCTCTGACCCCGGTTGGCTGCTGTTGATAGCTGACAGTTTCTGCAGCAACAGCTCACAGACCGCCCATTGAAAGAGCTTGGATATCGGACACACTGCGTCTCACAGTCTGTATCCTCTGACCCCGGTTGGCTGTTGTAGCTGACAGTAGCGACCTGTAACTATGAGCTCTGCTGACTGTGGCATAAACGACCGCTTAGTATTGAACTCGGACGTCAGTTCACGAGACAATCTGTCCCGAGTAGTACCACCCTTCAGGCGATGACGATAGCACTTAAACACCGTGCAAGGCAGAAATTCTATCTAACCTCACTGCGCTATATTCCTCTACTGATCCCGTTGTTCCCGCGTAAGTCGCGATAGTGCGCCTAGAATCCCTCACATTCATGAGAACATGGTGGATGATGCTGGCCACTGTCGCTACAATTAGTCTCGACGTTCTTCGGGCTTTCTTCTGCTACTATTGTACTCTGCAGCGCCCTTTCTGGTTGCCTTGAGCTGGGAACTGTGTGCCGCAGAGTAGGTTGGAGTCCACCGGACCGCCTACAAAATATAGAAAGGGAGCGCTAAACATGACGAGATCACGCATGCAACTCTTGGCTGCTGTAATCGGCATCAGCGCAGCGATGTCTGTCTTTGCGGCAGGTGATGCGACCAAGGGAAAAGCACTCTACGCAGTTTGTGCAGCCTGCCACGGAGCGAATGGTGAAGGCAACACGTTGCTCAATGCCCCCGTCACCGGGGGACAGGGGGCGTGGTACGTGATCAGGCAGCTCAGCGCGTTCCGTGCAGGTGTCCGGGGAACAGACCCAAAGGATACCTACGGTATGCAGATGCGACCGATGGCTATCACCCTTGCAGATGATCAGGCGGTGGAAGATATAGCTGCCTATGTCACGTCACTGAATCCCACAGTACCGGCCGAGGACCCAAATAAGATTGCGGGAGATGTCGAAGCTGGCAAAGCGGCGTTCGTCACCTGTGCAGCCTGCCATGGGGAGAGAGGGCAGGGCAATAGCGTCCTTAGATCTCCTAAACTGGCCAATCAGTATTACTGGTATATCGTGCGGCAGCTCCAGGCCTTTAAATCAGGCCTTCGGGGTAGCCATCCAAAAGATGATTTCGGCATGCAGATGGGAGCGATGATGGTACTGCTCACATCTGACCAACAGATCAATGATGTGGCGAAGTATATTACCACGCTGAAATAGCGATGCATCTGCTGGCCGAACAGGCTAGATAGTCCCATATGTGCCGTAAGCAGTCGTACCTTTACAGCTCCCAATCAGGCGGCCACAATCCATAGGTCAGATCTCCTTCATAAGATCAAGAAACCTAACTTCAATCTTCTTCTTTTTAAAGTACCGATCCAGGTTTGTGAGATCTCTTTGCATCATCGAGTAAGCCTTCGGTGTAGTCCTAAGGTCCATTGCTTGAGGAACGTCGATGATAACCGGCTCTCCATGGTAAAGAATGTTGTACGGTGACAGGTCGCCGTGAACGATGTCGTCCGCCAACATAATCTCAATGTCGTGATAGAGCTTTTCTGCAGTTGCTTTCAGTTTCGTCTCGTCGAGCCTGCAATCTATCAACCGAGGGGCCGCGCCATCCAATGTGCCGATGTATTCCATCAATACACCATCGTCATACTCAGCGATAGGAATGGGTACGCGAACGCCAAGCTTATGCAGAGCGTTTAGCGTGTGCCACTCACTCTTCACCCATTGCCGGTGAAATACCTGGTCGCCCCTGCCCCCTCTGCCGCGCATTAGTTTGGCCAATCTCCGGTCTCGCATCTTTCCGAAATCTCGATAGTTTCGATCCGTATCGAAGTGGCGAAACGTTCGGGACTTAAAGATCTTGGCAGCAGCGTAGGTGAAACCGGAGTCTCGACCAGTACGACAGAGATAAACAGTTGCCTCTTTGCCATCATTGATCTTGCCAAGTACTTTCAGAACATAACCGGCAAAAGCATTTTCTATATTGTCTTTTTCGAACCCTTCCAGCTGGTGAATTTTGAAACCTGCACGCTGAAGATCCACGGGTTCATAGTCACGATATGACATGACGTCTCCTTGTATGTCGGATTTTGCCTTTGAAAAGGCGATTCAGTGTGAGTGATTCAGCAGATCGCTGCTGTGTATTACGAAGTGGTCACAGGTTCCGATTCTATCGGGCCTCGCAGAGGGCCACTGAATGACTCAGAGTATTCTTGGTTGTCATATGCGCCTCCGCCAATTCGAAGTGATGAAAGGAAGGGGTACCTTACTCCCAAATTCGTCGGATTGCACTCTCAGACCACATATTCTGATGGGTCGGCACAAGAATCATTCGTTGAGCCGAACGCTGCATCCCCAGACCTGATTCATCACATCAGTCCTGATGGCGATCTGAATTCGGGCGTTTCATGACCACCGTTTGGACTACTGCCTGATCGTCGGAAAGGACCTCACAATGTTCAGCCTATAACCACATATTGAGCGTGGAATAGGAATCCAGAATTAAAGGTAACATATGTGCATTGCCTACTGAGGTGATGACGCGAAGAGTACTAGAGACTTCCATCAGAGTTCAATGCATCTTCTACGCCTCAGTAAAGTTGGTGAATCATCTCCTATGCAGTAGATCGATTTTAGGAGAGGCGATGGCAGAGGGATGCTGAGACACGACAAGGAGACACAACCCTGATTCTTGGCGTAATTATTCATAGGAGATACTCATGGATACCGCATTATTCACATCAGTCGGATTAGACTATCTGTTCCGCTGGGTACATTTTCTTGCCGGAGTAGCCTGGATCGGCCTGCTCTACTACTTCAACTTCGTACAGACTGAATACTTTAAGGAAGCGGAGGACGCTCACAAGTCCGGAGCAATACAGAAACTGGTTCCACGTGCGCTCTGGTGGTTCAGATGGGGTGCCATGTTGACTCTGCTAACAGGTTTGGCGATGCTCTACATGAGAGGCACTGGGATAACCTTGGATATCACGGTGGGGTCAACGCTCGGCACGCTGATGTTTCTAAACGTGTGGCTGATTATCTGGCCGAAGCAGCAAATTGTCATCGCATCTGCAACCCAGGTTGCCGGGGGTGGCGAAGCGGACCCCGCTGCAGCGGGGTCTCTGGCCAAGGCCGGGCTCGCATCGAGGACCAACACCCTGTTCTCAATTCCACTGCTCTTCTTCATGGGATCATCCGCCCACATGCCGAGCGGTCCGGTAACTGCAGCAGGCTTCGTGGAGCTTGGTCTGTTGGGCCTCGTTATCCTGGCCCTAGAAGGAAACGCCATATTCGGTAAACAGGGCATCATGACCAGCGTTCGTGGGGTGATCAGCTGCGGCATTGGGTTGACGGTCGTGCTGTATGGAATCATCGTAATTGTGTAGAAGGTGTTGGCCGGGTAGGACCATCGTTCAAATCCCGTAGACACCTCAGCAATCCAGTAGATCCCTTGACTTACGGGGCGACGTTGAACACGCCCCGGAAGTCGTCGTGCACATCCAGACCAATCTGTGGATTGATGAACCTGAATCGCTGATGGCTGCACAAATGAACAAGGCTGCCGTCACGTCTCCTAACTGTCGACTAATGCCACTTTCATTACATAGATTTGAGGATCCGTCGATGAACGAAGATATCCTTAATACCGGAATACGAAAATTCCTCAGACAGGTGGGGGTCACTTCACAGCAGGAAATTGAGAAAGCAGTTCAGGCTGCAATAAAGGAGGGTAGCTTGAGTGACTCTGAGCCCTTGGCTGCCACGATGACGCTTGAAATCTCCGCGCTGAGTCTGACCCACAGAATCGATGGCAGAATCGCCCTGGACACAGATGATCGTTGAGAGAGTGCATGATGCCGTAGCTTCACGCCGCGATGGTAATCCTCATCGCACAAGCCAGCGCCCGCATCCTTCATGACCTGATCGTGCAGCGGACTCCTGACTACTGATCAGTCCTGGATGCGTACACGCCGTCTGTCGATCCCGGGGAGTCCATCTGCGATGCAACTTTGTCCAACCAGTTTGTACGATGACGATATGATCCTCGACGCGTAATTGGTGTTTTTGCCATATCCACGCCTTCTTCGTACTATATA
>CEPV01037368.1_pt1 | contig 25497 bp, 22 predicted proteins | sample 530451 | NCBI WGS metagenome assembly CEPV01 (sample SAMEA2620097, study PRJEB7988) | marine metagenome | isolation source: saline water (ENVO:00002010), including
CTTGCAGGACGAAGATTTGGTCACAGTCCATGGTAGTCCTTGGATCCACGTTGCACCAGTATGCGGATGTCACTGAGGGAAGAACCGCGCCGGTGCACCCAAGCACTGTAATAGCCCTACAATTAAAGGTGATAACAGATTCCTCGTCAGCTCGCAGGGCCAAATCCTTGAGACTGGAGCCAGTCGGTAAAGCGCTCGAGCCACGTATCCACAGGCAGATTCATCTTTCTCAGACAGAAGCCGTGTCCGCCTTTCGAATAGATGTGCAGTTCGGCGGACTTGCCGGCCGCCTGCCAATCCTGATACAGGGAAATGCTGTTAGGGGACGCCATGGCATCATCGGCAGCACATAGAATGAAGAGAGCCGGGGCATCCGCAGGGATGGGGACGTCCTCCCAACTACCCGTATATATTGCAGCTACGAAATCAGGACGACAGTCGGGTTCGTGAGTCAACGCCACGTTCAATACCACACTTCCTCCGGCGGAATAACCGACCATACCGATTCTGTCCGCGTCAAGCTGCCATTCGGAAGCACGTTCCCTCACGAGGCGCATGGCCTGTTGGCCATCATTCAGAAGGAGGGGACGCAGCGGCTTCATCAGCGCTGCCATTCTGTCGGGCTCCGCCATGTTCCGCTGTACTTCCTTGGTATAGTCCTCACCCGTCTGGATGAGCCTGTATTTCAGAATGAAAGCCGCGATCCCCTGCGAATTGAGCCATTCGGCGACATCGATGCCCTCCTGCTGAAATGCCAGAAAGTGCCATGCGCCACCAGGGCAGAGGACGACCCCCGTTCCCTGGGCGATCGTCGGATCCGGCAAATAAGCCGTGAGGGTAGGCTGTGTCACATTCCGAACAACCGGACAATCGGACCACCATATATCGGACCATTGCTCCTCGTGTTGCCAATCCTCTGATCCAGGCGCACGGCCTTGGTAAAGGGGTATTTCGATCGGTTTTGAGGTAGCAGGCGTTGTAGTACTCATCAGATCATTCCTGTCGTCGCAGAACCATCGGCGAGGGCCGGCTAGACATCGCCATCAGCGAGTCAACTCTGTGAGATGCTCGTCCTTCAGTTTGACGTAGTGACCTGCCGTGTAGGTGAAGTAACCCATCTCTTTTTCCGTGAGGGGACGTGCTTGAAAACATGGGCTGCCGATATAGAGAAATCCGCTGACGAGTTTCTTGCCCGGCGGGACCAGCGTCCCGGCACCAATCATGACATCGCTCTCGATGACAGCATCGTCAAGCACCAACGCACCAATGCCGACGAGCACACGATCGGCAATCGAGCAGCCATGCAGCGTGACGCTGTGTCCTACCGTCACATCGTCGCCGATTGTGGTAGCACAGCCACCGGGGTTGAATGGTCCATCGTGGGCGGTGTGTATGACAGATCCGTCCTGTATGTTGGTTCTGTCGCCAATCCTGATTTGCAGCAAATCCCCTCTTACAACAGTACAGGGCCAAATCGACGCATCGTCACCAATGATTACATCGCCGCAAACCACGGCCGCGGGATCGATGAAGACGCCTTTGCCGAGCTGTGGTTTCGATCCTTTGTGATCTCTGACTGAGAGAAGAGCCTGATTCATTTGATTACCCATTTGAACTATTCAAGTCTGCCTCACGAACTTACCATCAGTGAAGCTGATAAAGCAACTGTCAGCCGTCAGTCTCGAGTAACGACTGTATAAAGGGGACCGTTAGGCCGGTACGTTCGCCATCTGCTTCGCTATGGTCTAGAATGGTCTGCGCAACCGCTACATTGAGATAAGCGCCGCTCAGCATGGAAGCCTGCGGATTGTACATGGGATAGAAGAGTCCAACATCCGACAACGGTCGTGATGCGCCCCGCAATAAAGGTGTGAAATGCTTAGAACCCAGATAACAGAACAAGAGTTCTTCGAACGAGTCAACAAGATGGCACAGGAGGACAAATCCTACGAAGCCGGCTCAAAGATACAGCCAACGGCAACCGGCTACGAGCTGGTCGGTAGTTGGATGGGCACCGAGACCCTGATGAGGGCGATACACGCGCTCTATCAGGGCTGTTACGTGAAGGGCCGCGACTGACCCCGAATCGTTGGCAGATGCCAGCTCCTGCAGCCGCCGAGTTACGATTCCAGGGCCTCCAATATTTCTGCAGAATCAGTTCTGCTCATGCGCCCGACCAACGACTCCGCCGTCTTCCCTTTTGCGTTCGGATAGTGTGCGTCAGCCCCAGCTTCGATCAGCATCCTAACGATCGACGCCAGGTCCGCTCGTTTTCCGGCTTTCATAGCGAAAAGGAGCGGCGTATCACCGCCGTCGCTTAGCGCGTGCACATCGGCGCCTCGTTGCAGCAGCACTTCCGTTGCTCCGATAAATCCGGCCTTGGCGGTGTAATGCAGAGCCGTTGCGCCGCGAAGGCGCGTATCCAGTCTGGCCCCGCAGTCGAGCAACGCCGCGACCAGATCCGGATTGTCCCGCTGACTGTTGTTGCCGGTGCAGGAACGCCAGATCCATTCCCCCTTGGGATAGTTGACGTCGGCGCCTCGTGACAGTAACAGATCGGTAATAACCGGGGCCAGCACCCATCGTCCGGGACCTACGCGCGAGGCGTCTGCATCGTGATCCAGGAGCAGACGCACCAGTTCGAGATTGTGATCGTTGGCGGCGTACCGCACCATGATCGAACTGTTGCGCCCCGGCTTCGCGCCGTGGTCGAGCAGCCAGCTTACGAGTTCAACGTGCAAGCCAAATACGGCGTGATGCAGCGGCGTCACCTCAAGAACGTCGCTGGCGGGGTCTTTGACGGTAGCAAGTTCAGGTGCTTCCGTGATCCATTTTTCCACCGCAGCCATGTCACCGAGATAACTTGCGGAAAAGATGTCGTAGATGGCTCCGCGCGAACGAAGCAGGGCAGCCGTGTCGTCTCGGCGTTTCACCAATGCCCCGCATAGAGGCGTCACCAGCAACGTCTGGAATATACAGCCCTCTTTGTAATGTGCGGGGACATTGGGGTCGACTCCAGCGTCGAGCAATACCTCGACGACACTGGTTCGCCCCCTTAGCGACGCCTCGAGCACAACGTCGGCCATTTCGATCGGATCGGCGACGAGGCGGGGTTGTAGTGACAGTTCTTCGGCAAGCTTCTTCGCATCCCCTTTGCCGGCCAGTTGGCGAATGACGCGAAAGGGGTGAGTTCGACGGCAACGCAGGTGAATCGATCGTAACGGTGGTTCCTCTTCGTTAACGAGTGCCAATGCGATTGGTCGGGCGACCCTGAAGATCTCGTTGCGGTGAAGTTTGTCGCCCACACACGTTTTTACCGCAGCGGTTAGATGACTCAACCAATGTCCCGCCGCTTCGCGGGTGATATGGATATGGCTGTGCCGATGCTGTAATCCGTTGTATGCGTGATGTCGCGTCCAGTCAGGTTCCCCTCCGAACCACTCGCAGAAGAAACCCTTCTGCTTGTTGCGTTCACCGACGAGATCGGAGACGAACATGGGCCGTAGCAATGGGTCTGACTCTATGCGGTCGTAGAGACCATCGACGATTGATTCGACGACCCCCCGCCCACCGATTCGTTCCAGCAGGTCGGGTTTTGGTGAGATTGCAGTGACCTCGGTACCGAGACCGCTACGGTGCTTGATGTGCTTATGGATCACGAATCGACTCCTTGGAGTTTTTTTCGGCGAAGTGTACATCGGATGCATTATATTGCGTGACGGCGATTTTCCCATCGGAATTAAGTAAACTGTCCCCTCAATTTTGAGGGAGCGTCATGACGAGTATTCGCCTTTACATCAGGGTCTTTCTCATCTGGATAGTGATGCCGGCACAGGTCGGGATCGCTCAGCAGTCCGAGGCGGAACGTGTGTTCAAGATCGACTTCGAAAAGTTTACGCTGGCCAATGGGCTGGAAGTCATCTTTCACGTCGATCGCTCCGATCCCGTGGTGGCGGTTGCGCTGACGGCTCACGTGGGGTCTGCTCGTGAGAAGCCCGGGAGAACCGGGTTTGCACATCTGTTCGAACATCTTCTCTTTCTCGAGTCGGAAAACCTCGGCAAGGGCGGCCTCGACAGACTGAGTGCTCGCGTCGGTGGCTCCGGTGCGAACGGATCAACTTCGCGGGATCGCACCAACTATTTTCAGACCGTTCCCAAGGACGCACTGGAAAAGATGCTGTGGGCTGAAGCGGATAAGCTTGGCTGGTTTATCAACACCGTTACCGAACCCGTCCTGCAGAAGGAAAAGCAGGTGGTTAAGAACGAGAAACGTCAGCGTGTGGATAACCAGCCGTATGGTCACACCTTCTATGTGATCGGCAAGAACCTGTATCCGCAAGGTCATCCCTACAGCTGGGAGGTGATCGGCACACTTGCCGACGTACAGAGCGCCACACTGGCCGACGTGAAGGAGTTTTACCGCCGCTGGTACGTTCCCAACAATGTGACTCTGGTTGTCTCCGGTGACTTCGACAGGGCAAAGACGAAATCATGGATTGAGAAATACTTCGGCGAGATCAAGCGCGGCGAACAGGCCGAGCCGAAGCTAAAATGGCCGGGTAAGATTGAAAAAGTCGTCAACCTATACCACGAGGACAACTTCGCACGGCTTCCGGCACTCACCATGACCTGGCCTACGGTCGAACTGTATCACCCCGATGCCTATGCGCTCGACGTACTGGCAAGGTATCTGTCGGAGGGCAAGAAAGCGCCGTTGTACGTGGCGCTGGTTAAGGAGCAGAAACTCACATCGGCCGTGCAGATGTTCAATCGCTCATCGGAACTGGCGGGCGAGCTTTATCTTAGCGTGCGTGCTTTTGAGGGCACTGATCTGGACAGCGTCTCCAAAGCCATTGAAAAAGCGCTTGCCGGATTCGAAAGGCGGGGCATGTCAGAGAGCGACCTGACTCGGATCAAGGCGGGCCAGGAAGCAGCATTCTACAACGGTCTTGCCAGCGTACTCGGCAAAGGTTTTCAACTGGCACAATACAACGTATTTGCCGGCGACCCGGGATTCGTCGAAACGGACATCGAGAACATACTCGCCGTATCTTCTAACGATGTCATGAGGGTGTACAACAAGTACATTAAGGACAGGAAGTTCGTGGTTACCAGTTTTGTGCCGAAGGGCGCGACGTCCTTGGCTCTCGATGGGGCAATCAGGGCGAGGGTAGTGGAAGAGCAGATTCAGCAAGGTGCCGAGGAAACCTTCGACCCGTCCGAGAAGGCTACCTTCGAGCGTACGCCGTCTGCGTTCGATAGAACCGTCGAACCGTCGTATGGCGCTGCGCCGGAGATGGCTGCACCTACAATTTGGGAAGACAGACTCTCGAACGGCATGATGGTCTATGGCATGGAAGTTACCGAGGTACCTCTCGTACAGTTCAGTATCGTGTTGGACGGCGGGCAGCTTCTGGACGACATTGACGAGGCAGGCGTTGCCAACCTGGTCGCGCAGATGATGACTCAAGGCACCAAGACGAAAACGCCTGAGGAGCTGGAGGAAGCGATCGAGCTCCTGGGTGCCACCATCCGCGTGTCGGCGGGGAGCGAACGACTGGTATTGTCCGGCAATACTCTTTCCAGAAATTACGCTGCGACCGTCGAGCTGGCTGAGGAAATTCTGTTGGAGCCGCGCTGGGATGTGGAAGAGTTCGAGTTGATCAAGCGGCGTACGATCAGCCAGATTCGACAGCAGATGGCCGATCCAAACGCGATTGCAGAGAACGTCTATAACGAATTGATCTACGGTAACGACGACATTCGTTCACGCAATGTCCAGGGCTCGGTGGAGTCTGTCACCTCGATCAGCCTGGATGACCTGAAGGGCTTCTACTACGAGAATATCTCCCCGTCTGTGTCCAGAATGCACATCGTGGGTGCCAAGGACCGGACGTCGGTGCTGCGCTCGCTGCAGAGCATCAACGAGCGCTGGAAAGCCAGGGTGGTTGACATTCCCACATTGGCGGCGCCGGTCCCTCCGGCCCGATCCAAGGTCTATTTCTACGACGTGCCGGACGCAAAGCAGTCCGTGTTGAGGATCGGGTCGCCGGCACTCACCGCGACCAGCAAAGATTTCTATCCGGCCACTGTCGCCAATTACATCCTCGGCGGCGGCGGGTTCGCATCGCGTTTGACTCAGGAACTGCGTGAGCAGAAGGGCTATACCTACCGGATCAGTTCCTTCTTCAAAGGCTCGAAGCGTGCCGGAACCTTCACCGTAGGAAGTGGAGTTCGAAGCAATGTCACCCTCGAGTCTGTTCAATTGGTGAAGTCGATCCTTCGACAATACGTGAAGGATTTTTCGGAGGAAGACCTGCAGACCACCAAGTCATTCCTTATCAAGAGCAACGCCAGGGCGTTTGAAACGATCTGGGCCAAGTTGGGTATGCTCGAGAATATCAGTGCCTATGGTTGGGAACACGACTATGTGAAGAAACGGGAAGCCACGGTTCGCGCCATGACGGTGGCGCGCATAAGGAATCTGGCCAGCCGTTATCTCAACTCGGACAAGATGTTCTGGCTGGTGGTTGGGGATGCCAACACTCAGCTTGAGAGACTTAAAGATCTCGGATTCGATGATCCGATTCTTCTGAACGAAATACCGAATCATCCGTGAAGACGTATCACGACGTGGGTGTGACCTTACGTCACATCTTGGATAAATCTCTCAATGGCGTCCAGCCGACCGAGAATTCCACCCGGCGCTACGGGATCCAGCAGCACATGGGAAACGCCGATCGCTGCCAACTCACCGATCGTATCCTGCATCTGGCCAGTCGACCCGGCGATCGACTTGTCGCTCTCCATTACGCCGTTGGGGTCAAGGTAGACACGGACTGAGAGCGTGAGTTCCGCAGGGTCTCGACCGATGGCGGCACAACAGCGATGGATTTCTTCGATCTCTTGCACGATTCTGGCGATTGGCTGGAAGGCAGCCTGAAATCCGTGACCATGGCGTGCAACTCGCTCGAACGCGAAGCTGGTATCGCCACCGACCCACACGGGGACTGGCTCTTGAATCGGTTTCGGTTCAAATTTCACTTTCGGAATCTGATAGTAGGTGCCTTCATACTCGGGTTCTTCATCGGAAAATAACGCCTTGAAAAGTTCCAACTGCTCGTCGCTGCGTTTGCCGCGATGGTCAAAAGGCATGCCCAGCACCGCTGCCTCTTCCCTCATCCAACCCACTCCCACTCCAAGTATCAGTCTGCCATTAGAGATAACATCAAGTGTGGCAAGCTGTTTGGCAGTGACCACAGGCAATCGATAGGGAAGGATTAGAACAGTCGTGCCTAGCCTGAGATCGTTCGTGCATCCAGCCACGAAGAGCAGCGTTCCGATTGGATCCAGCCAGGCCATATCGTTAGGTGCAGGAAAGCTGCCGTCATCGGAATATGGGTATTGTGACTCGATCTCCGCAGGCCAACATACGTGATCACTGACCCAGCCAGAGTGTATGCCAAGCGAATCCACTCTCTGAGCAAAACTCATCAGGGATTCTCTGCTAACTTGTCTACCCAGTTGCGGTAAGTGTACGCCCCAGTCCATGACTTCCTCCTTCTCCGGTCTGTTTCTGCTAGTATCGTTCGTTTAGTAGTAGCTTCCGAATCTCTGTTCGGTATCGTCGCCCTAAGAGTCTGTGGGGTGGGGGTGGCGACAGATAGATCTTTGAAGTTGACGAGAAACTGAACGATCTGACAGTTCCTGCCCTCTTATATAACTGTACTCTCAACTCTATGAACGACTGAGACAGTTCCGGCTCTGTCAGATCAACGACTCCCTTCTCGGATGCCAGAATCATGACGTGCAATACGGTATTGATCCTACCTTCTTTCGAACATGTCTCTAATACGTCACCATAGACGGTAGCAGGTTCAATCGTTAGTCTGCCTGCATCGTGGACCGCCCTGATGGTACGCTGTGTAACTTTGAAATTGTATACATATTTTCCTTCAAGGAGTTCACTCGCCACGACGCAGACAATTTCATTATTAGAAATGAATGGGTTCTTTGGCGTGGTACAGCCGACGAGCGACATGGCTGTCGTTAGACACACCAATTGAAAAAGGCACCGAAGAGAGAACCTGCTCGCGCGCAACCGTACCCATTGCCCTGCCATGATCGCATGAATTCCCGCGGGCTGGTTCAAGCAGTGTCCTGCCGGTTGGGCAGGCGGATTAGCACAGTTACGATGGCCGCTAGCGTGAAGGCAATAGCCCACACCTGAAATGCTGTGACGTACGTGCCGGTGGTGTCAGCAAGATAACCTGTGGCGAGGACCCAGAAAGTGGCCGGTGCCAGGAAGAAGGAAAAGAGACCGTTGGCACGAGAGAACCTTTTGACGCCAAAGATTCGCGACAGCAACACCGAGCGGACCGGCACCATGCCACCGAAGGCGAGTCCGAAGAATCCGGCTGCGAGCAGGATGGCGGCGTAGCTGGCGGCAGTCATGAAGATGACAGTAGAGGCAAGGTAGGCAGCGACGCCGAACAGCACCGTCGCCTTCGCATCCCAGTGGTCCATCAGCCAGCCGAAAACGATCTTCCCGGCGATGGCGGCGAATCCAGAGACGCCCAAAACGTATGAGGCATCCAACATATCAAAGCTCAGTTCCAACGTTAGATAAGTTGGCAGGTGGGTGATCATGGCACTGTATACACCATTCATCAGCGTAAATGTGATCACCACGCTCCAGAACGATTTGCTGCTCAGGAACTCTCTGTATACCGCCAAGCCACGGCTGCCGCTGTCTGCCGATGAGCTGCTAACCGCATCTGTAGCTGGGGGTGCCCCGTCACCATCGGGAAATTGACCGATGTCAGCGGGTTCCTGTTTAACCAGCAACAGGGTCAGCGGCAGAAATACCAGCAGCAGTACCCCGGCATACACCGAATAGCTGCCGCGCCAGCCGAAGTTTTCCGCCAGAACCGTGGCGGTGGTCGGCATGACGATACCGGCCACCGAGACGCCCATAATGGCCACCCCAAGCGCCATGCCTCGGTTGCGTGAAAACCAATTCACCATGAGCTTGGTGTGTACCAGGGGTCCTACGCTGACCCAGCCAAGACTCTGAAAGACTAGGAGACAGGCAAAGAAGCCGTAGTAGCTGTCAATGAACCGGTAAGTGATGTAGCCGAAAGCCATCCAACTTGCACCGACTGTGCTGATCAGTCGCGCCGGGAATCGATCGATCAGGTATCCCATCAGCGGCGCGATACAATTGCCGGTGAACAGGGTCAAGGTGATCACCAGGGAGATTTCCGTGCGATCTACATTGAAGTCCTCCATCCACATGGGAAAGAAGATGCCTCTCGAATGGAGAAAGAAGCTCGATGCAAGAAACAGGATCGTGAACGAGTAACCGGCGAGGATATAGCCGTAAAAGATCGAAGATCCGGATGATGGGGATGCCACGGTGTCGGTCATGCAGCCATTGTATCAAATCACGGCAATGTCTCGTGAAGAGACTGCACAGTCCGTCAGGTGTCTCTCAGGCAGGCGTGGAGGCGGGCAGCTATCCGAAGATTTCGGCCAGTTGGACGTACTCATCAGATGCACCAGCAATTCGCTCTGCGACGAGTCTGGCATCCTCCAGAGAGAGGCCCAGGTCATCCAGAATCTGGCTGTTAAGTGACAACATCGGCCGTTCACACATTCCCTGTTCATGCAGGAGATGGCAGGTTGCGAAGCATAGCTGCGCATAGACGTTGCCTTTCCCCGTATGAACATGCCGAAGCGCGTCGCACAGATCGTCCGGCAGATCCCAATCGCGCATCAGCCAGGCATTGATCTGTTCCCGTGTTACTCCGAGCAGGTGCTTTTCAATGCTGTGGTGGTGGGTTCCCGCATTTGCTTCGAGATACCTGTTAACCAGAACGGAGTGGGGCGGGAAGACGTGTGCCAGAATCAGACGTCCAAAGTTATGGAACAGCCCGACGAGGTAAGCCGTGGCTGCTGATGGACGTTGCTCAGCCGGCATGGTACCAACCAGAATTTCCATGGCTGTTGCACACATGATGGACTGTACCCAGTATGTGCCGATGTCGATGCTGGCACGATCTATATCGAGTGACTTTCCAAGGCTGAGGCCGAGAGCCAGGTTGATGACCAGGTCAGCTCCCAGCACGCGAATGACTGCATCCTTGACCGATCGGACCTGAATTCCCGTTCCGAAATACGGTGAATTCGCCCAACGGGTGATCTGGGCTGCCAGACTTGGGTCCTCCTCAACGATAGCTGACAGCTCGGCCAGTGTATTGCTCGGTTCGGCACGCAGCAGAATGATCTGTTCAACGGTATTCGAAAGCGGCGGTATGCTGACGGTGTCAGACAACCTCTGTCGAATTCGATAGCTGGTGAAGTTGCTGATGGATCGGTCGATTTCGCCGCGCTCGAGGGATTCATCCGGGATCTCTTCATTCAGGATCTGAGCAGAGATGTCAGCGTTGTGCGCCTTAGGCCAGAGTCGGGCGAAATCTTCCCCGCCAATTTGCACTGCTATATCGGGGTCGCCTGATGATACGTTGACCCGGTCATGCTGAAGAAGCTGTTCATCGACCACGGTAGTGATGGCTGGGAAGACAGGCAGTGCCGGCAGGCTGGTGCACTCGATATTTCGGTGAGTCGCCTCTTTCTCGGGTACGCTCAGTGGTTCGAGCTTGGATTCTGTAATTTCCTCCAGTCTCGACAGATCGAGAAAACTCCCTTCGGGAATGACAGCGAGTACCTTGCCCTTGGGGTGTTTGAGCAGGATTGCCCGCGCCGACGTAGTACCCGTCATATGCGCACAGATGCTGTAGCCCATGTTCTTCGATTCGAGATAGTCAGCGGTAATCTTGGGTAGCGACATGCCAATAGCCTGATCCCTCTCCAATCAGTATAGACGAAGCCGCAGTCTGCACTCGTGACCAGCGGGAGCCGCGGAACCTGATGAGGGAGCTTCTTTCCCCGATGAGTGACAAATCTGTGTTGCACCGGTTGCTAAACTTAATAGTGCGAGCGACAGAAATAGAGCTTCTGGAGGTGTCGGCCCATGAATAGCGCTGAACGTTTTGAGGTCGTGTTCCATGGTGAGATGACCAGAGACAACGAGTTAATGGATGTGAAATTTCAGATGGGAGCGATGTTTAATCTGGACGCAGACCGATTGGAGGCCCTCTTTAGTGGAGAGCCGCAGATCGTTAAGAGGAATTTAAGCAGGGAGCTGGCGGACAGATACCGGCGGAAAATAGCTCAAGCAGGTGGATTCAGTGTGGTCGCGGCAGATACGTCGCAACCGCAACCGATCGCACCTGATGAAGCTGATGCTGCTGATGATGCTGATGAACAGGATGATGTCGATCCGAACATGGTCACGGTCAAAATCTGCATCTGCCCTGCATGCGGGCATAAGCAACTTGCTGCAGATCTGTGCAACCGATGCAATATAGAGATGGACAAATACGCGACGGCCCAGAGAATCAGGAACGAACGGGAAAGGACGCAGGCCGCCGCGGAGAAGAGGGAACTGGAACCGCAAGCGGAAGCCTGGCGGGAAGATCTGGCAAAGGCCCTGCAGGAGCAACAAGCTGGGCAGCCAAGCATCTCACGCGACGAGCACAGCTCGTCGGATACTTCGCAATGGTCATTACTCTCACAAAAGGTCAGGTGCCTGATAAAGCGGAGCACTACCTGATGCTGCCGGTCTTCCCGTCAGACAGCTGCCGCCGGCCCGAGGCGCGCGCGTGGATGATCTGACTACGGCATATAGGGCGTTGGACCTGGCCCCAATTGCGTCTGCAACATAGGTTGGGCCATCTCAATGAAGTCGCATACCATGGGCCGAGTGTCCCGCGGATCCATGATCTCCTCGATGTTAAATGCCTCGGCAGTCTTAAAAGGTGAGGCCAATGCATCCAGCTTCGCCTCAATCTCCATCCTCTTTGCCTCCGGGTCGTCAGACTCATCGATGACCCGACGATAGGCAGCTGCAACACCACCTGAAATATGCATCGAACCCCAATGCCCGGACGGCCAGGCGACGCGTTTGAACATGCCGCTTGGACGATCGTGACATTGCCCCGCGACACCGTAGAGTTGTCGGATGATGATCGAAATCCACGGCATTCTGGTTCGCAAGGTTGCACACAGCATTTTCGCGCCGGCCCGGACGATGCCCTGACGCTGCTGCTCTAATCCCACCATGAACCCGGGCTCATCGGCAAGGTAGACCATGGGCAAGTGAAACGTATCGCACAGTTGCAGAAAGCGAATCACCTTGTTGCCTGCTGCGACATCCATAGAGCCGCCATTGACTTTGGGATTGTTGATCATCGTTCCCACCGGATAGCCATTGATGCGAGCCAGCCCGACGATTCGCGCGCGACCGTAGTGTGGTGTGATCTCGAAGAAGGACCCCTTGTCGAGGACGGCATCGAGGATAGCGCGCGCGTCATAGATCTTGCGTTTGTCACGCGGAATGGCGGAGATCAAGCTCTCGTCGCGGCGGTTGATATCGTCATCTTTTGCACCCCGGGGAGGGAGCTGCCACACGTTATCGGGCAGGTAGCCTAAGAACTGCCGGATCATTTCGAATGCCTCTTCCTCGGTATCGGCCAGGTTGTCGATAACACCGCTGCCATAGACCTGCGTTCGCTCATCGCCCAGATCCTCTTTGGATATCTCTACGCCAAAGGCAGCCTTCACCACCGGGGGACCGCCTGCAAACACCTGGCTGGTACCCTTCACCATAACGTTGAAATGGGCGAGACAGGCGTCCACCGCCGGCAGGCCCGCGACGGAGCCAAGAGCAGCCGAAACCACCGGTACCGTGCACAGCAGCTTTTCGATGCCGGGCGTTACCGGATTTGTGGGTATATAGGTGCGTCCGATCTGTTCAAACGTACGCACGCTGCCCCCGACTGCGTCCAGCATGCGCACATAGGGCAGGCGCCACGCCATCGCCATGTCCTGAGAATATCCCGCTTTATTGCCAACACCGCCACGGATGGTGAAGTCATTGGCGTTGATCACCACTTTGCGACCGTTGAAGTTGCCCAGACCGATGATCGTATTGCCCGGCGTGACGTTCACCAGTTTGTCGTCTTCATAGGTGGCGAACCCGGCCAGTTCACCGATCTCCTCGAACGAGTCCTTGCCTACGAACGCATCCAGGCGTTCTCGCAACGTCAGCTTGCCGCGCTCGTGCTGAACGTCAATGCGTTCCTGTCCTCCCATCTGCATTGTCATCTGCTTGCGGCGCTTCAGTTCTTCTACTTCAGGTTCCCATACCATCTGTGATACTCCCGGATCGGTTGGCAAAGGGTCTAAACATAATTGAAAAGCGATGCTCTTTTCAACCTGGATGAAGAGTCCTTTCTTGTTCCGCCGGCTGAAAGACGTAGAAAAGCTGGTCTCAGAGCTGATTCCGAATACAATTCGCGGGATGAATCAGCTTCTTTTCACAACCACAGGATTTCAGGATGACCAAGAGAATAGACGAGATCGCAGCGGTCGAGGCGTGTGTACAGCTTTACATTGACGGCGCCAATCGGGGTGACACAGTCATGTTGGCGAACGCGTTTCACTCCAGTGCACATATGTATGGCAACTATGGCGATATGGAATATGCCGTGCCGATCGGCAAATTCTTCGACCATGTAGGTAGCTCGGAACCGCCCTCGAAGACGGCAGAGAATCATCGCGGCATCATCCAGTCGGTGGAATTGACCGGTACTGCTGCGGTCGCCAAAGTGGTCGAGGAGAACTATCAGGGTGCAGATTTCGTCGACTATTTCTTCCTTATGAAATTCGGCGCTGACTGGAAGATCGTCACCAAACTTTTCAACAAGGATGATTCCTGAGGCGTCAGGGCATTACTATCTCGTCCTATTGTTGTCTCGACCATCAAGGTATTTCTCAAGTGAGGGTATGACATGGAATGCACTTCGCAATAGAACGTACTCTTCCCGAAGTTTGCTGATGTCCTTCGTGTTACCTTTGCGTGCTCGCAGCATAACATTCTTGTCGGTGTACCTTGAGGAGACGAATTCAAAGATGTCGACTCGATAACCCCGCATCTCGAGTAATAGGGCTCGCAGTGCGTCGCCTACCATGTAGACGACTCTGTCCTTGAAGACGTGATGGCGTGTGATGCCTGAGTATGGATGAGCGCGCAACTGCCGCCCAATCATATGCTGGCAACAAGCGACTGAGAGAATGCAGGTAGCATTCTGACGCAGGCCCAAGTACAACGCTTTATCTGTCGCTGAATCACAGGCATGTAACGAATAAACCAAATGAACCGAATCCGGCATGGTGAAATCTGCAATATCGCACGCGTGGAAGTACATGTGGTCAAACTGGAGTGCACGCGCGCGTTGTCGGCCTTTCTCCATCAGCCTGCCGTTAGTGTCCAGGCAGTGGATCTCTACAGGCCGCCTGTCTATTTCCTTGTAGAAATAATACACCAAGAAACTCAGATAGCAGTTCCCAGCGCCGCTCTCAATGCAGATCAAGTTTCTCTTTTTTGAGTACTTCTTTAGCTGAGCGTGGACGACTTCCAGATAGGCGAGGATCTGTTCGATCTTCGCCTCCTTCCTCTTTCCTGTTTCGTTCTTGTGTTTGTGTGATTTCAGTCGCTGAAAGAACGCACTCAGCGCTGACTTTTGCTCCCGACTGAACAACATGGTCACCTCTTCTGAGATTACCAGGGGTAGCCGATATCAAGTGGGATTACATGCGGAGAGACTGAATGATGCTATTGGAATAGCCCATGACTGCAGATGTAGCCTACGACAGACACAACTCACCCCTGAAAAATGAGTGAATACTGTGTAATAGGTTTCTTCTACAGGTCCGAGTCAGCTAAAACATCCTAAGCAACTCGGTATGGCGCCTCCAGACAGTCGGTTAACAGTGGGTGCAAGTCATAGGACCTTCAGCAACCCACGGCCAAGTGAATTTTCTGGCGGCGATGGTATTGGGTCACCTTGGTTGTGTCAAGCGGGAATCTCTCTTCGTCGGTGTGAAGAACTCGCGTTGCGGCAATTTGCATTAGTGCGTTGAAGTGAGATATACATCCACACACACGAGTTTCACAGGCAGGAGGACAGAAATGGCAAACAGTGAGCCGCATCAATTCAAGGCTGAGTCAGTTGCGCAGATCGGTATTCTGGTGAAGGAGGACCCGGAGGAGATGAGCAAAGCGTGGGAGCGATTGTTCGGCATCGGCCCCTGGCGAATCGTCGAGATCAGCCCCAAAACTGCCGATGGTGGCAGGATAAAGCTGTTCAAGCTCGCCCTTGCCGATCTCGGCGGGGTCGAGATCGAACTGGCCCAACCCATCGAAGGCAAGACCTATCACAAACAGCACGTGGAAACCCATGGTAACACTGGATTGCATCACATCTGCTTTCCGGTAGCCGACGTCGACGCCGAAGTGGCAAATTTCGAGGCCCAAGGCGGCGAGGTGCTGGCTCATTCACCGGGTGGTTTTGCCTACATCCAGTTCAGTGAGGCCGGCGGCGTTATCATCGAACTTGTGCCCAAGCGTTAGCGGCGTCGACAGTCGTCGAAAACGAACGCCTCTGGTCAGACACCGACGAACAGTCGACTATCCAAATCGGCCAGCGGGTCGACCTCGCCAACGGTGGCGGCGTGGGCGAAGACCACACCCGGCAGGTTGGTGCGCATGGCCCTGATCAGTGGACCAGATCCCTCTGCTATGGCGCCGTCGAACGGACCGTGAACGTGACGCTCCTGCTGTCGACTTAGCAGGCCGGCAAGCCCCTTTCGCGCACCAGCGGTGCAGTGCCAAAACTCCTCAGGGCTGCGGCCCTTGGCGATACAGGTTGGGGCCGGGGTGAAGTTCCTAGCGGCGTCCACGACGAGACCAAAAACGCTTGCCAGAGCGCGTAACTGCCAGGCGTTTCCGCGAGCGCCGCTGCGCACCGCCAGCAACTGGGGACCGATACGAGCGTCGTCGTAGTCGGTCAGCGTGGTCACGCGCTGCTCGCACTCCAGATGGTATCGTTCCCAGGATTTGAGATCGTTGCCGCCCGGCGTGGGCAGCGATTCCACGGCGTCGGCGATAAATGGGCTTAACGATGCACCGGAGAGGCGTGCTTGAGCGAATCCGAATGAATAGATCCGCTCGATAGCGTCTAGAACGGCGCGCGGTCCACCTGAGGCCATCAGGTCCACGAGATCCGCGTGCATGCTCGCGAATGTGACGATCCCTTCCGGTGCCGATAGGTCCACTCCAGTTTCGCTGGCTGACCGTGCCAAACCGTCGGACTGTCGTGAGACGTCCGCCACGGCCCACAACGGTTCATTTCTGGGCACGAGTAACGGAAGTACGAAGTCGCTGTCTCGACTCAGATGCGCCGCGATGGACAGTTTCTGCTCTGCCTCACCTTGTGCGTCAGCAGTCAGCGGCAGGAACACGGCGGCCTGGTCGCCGTCAAAGTCGCCATTCATCAGGCGCAAGGCCAGCGGCGGAACCTGGATTACCGGCTCTGATGCCCGCAGCGGTCGGAATGCCAGGATAGAGGTGGGCAGGACCGCGGGAGCACGCACCAGGATGACCCACCTGCCCGCCATAACCTTGTCGAGGGCGGCGGATGCCTTCGTCGTGCGGGCCGTGACCGCTTCAGCGCCGACTTCGGACTCGATGGCTGGAGAGAACAGACCCCAAGCCATTTCCTCGGGTAGACCTATCTGGTCGTGTGCCAGATTCTCCCCCGGCCCGATAACGCCGCGCCCTGAAAAAAGAACCTGAGCGTGTGGTTTAAGATGCGTCGGCTGCAGCGCCGCGTTGGCGTGGTCATTGACCGCCGCTTGTAACTGCTCACGAGCACCGGCGAGTAGCGGCGCTGGCGAACCATCTTTGATGAGCCGGGCAAGTCGCTCGTTGTCCGACTGGACGGCCAGAAACGTCTCACTCGTTCCCGGTGCAGGCGCCACGTATGTGAGTGTCTGCTGACGATGCCATGGATGCTCGACGGGCGCATCCAAGACGATAGCATCAGCACGCGGGCCGGCCAAACCAAAGGTCAGACTGTCGTTGTCGTGTGACAGCTCGATTCCAATGGCGCCGAGGCGCTCGATCAATTCGTCGAACTGCGGCGACGTAGTGGCGCAATCGGGATTCTTCCCCTTGCGTACCGCTTCAAGGACGGTGTCTTGGTCGATGCCGTCGGCGTTCTGCACCTTAAACAAGTCGTCAATCACGGCCGTTGCGCCGGCGTCGCGGAGCGTAAGGAATTCCATTTCACCAATCGGTTGGTGCCGGTCCTGCCCAACGAAAACCTTTAGTTTCTCCATCGCTCGGTGATGGGTCTGACCCCAGTAAACGTAGCCAACGAGCGAAGGTCTGACGAGATTCTCGCCGCCGAGTGTCAGCGTATCCATGCCGGATTCGTCCAGCTTGCGGGCGCGCAGCATGTTGCGCATCGTGTCGTCATCCGGGCCCTGGAACGGTGGTGCCGTGACCGTTTCCCCGTTCTCTTTTGCAATTCGACCGAGGACGGCCTCGCGGATCTGCCCGGGGTTGAGGCGTGCGTGGCAGGCGATGAAACTGAAACAGATTTCTATGGCTGTGCCGTCGTGCAGGTGCGGCATATCTGCGTCCGGAATAATTCGCCCGATGACGCCCTTGGTCCCATGCCGGTTGGACAGTTTGTCGCCAATCGTCACCGGGTCGACGCCGGTGAGTTTTGCGGCAGCGGACTGGCTGATAACGATGGCATCCTCATACGTGTCACCGCCACATGAGATAAACGCCGTCAGCAGATTTCGCCCGCACCAAAAGGTCGCATCATCCGGTTCACTGCCGCTCTGTACCAACGCGGGCTCACGACTCGAGGGTGCGAGCCACTGGCGCATCATGTTTGCACCCATCAGAGCGCGGTTACTGTCGTCGTATTCGATCAGCGGGATCATCGAGGCCGTCAGTCCGAGGATGGCGGCCGGGTCTTCGTCGACCCGAACCAGCCGACCGTCACGGATTTCTGCTCCGACGGCGATACTGAGAATGTGACCCAGGTTCGGTCCTTCCGGCGTTTCGACAGGGCAGGCCAGTCCGAGCTGACCGGGTGCGATAACGTCGTCAAAGCGTTCGATATATACCCGTCGCAGGTGGGCGCGCACGGCCAGCCAGTTGGTCCCATCAAGCGGCATCACAGGACGGCGCCCGAGGGTAGGTACCGTGGGGCTGAGGCAATCATGCAGCCACTGGTCGAGTGGTACCCATGCACTGAGTAACGCGGTGTCCCACTCAAGCGAGTCCGGCGCACGGCCCAGGTGGTCAGCGATATAGTCCATCACCTGCTCGCCAACGCAGCGAATACGCGCTGTGTCGAGGTGTTCGCTGTCAGCGGTCGGCGTGACGACAACGGGGTCGCCGTCGCATATGAATACGCCCTCCTCGTTGGGTGCGGGCAGGTCTTCAAATGTGACTTGCGCGGCATGTTCGGCCTGCTCCACAGCGATTGTCACGGTGGCGGACTGCGAGCCGGTTATCTCCGCCTGGTAGCCTGCCAGCGGCAAGCGCTCGGACAGCAGCGCCGGCAGGGCAGTCTGCAGGAAGTGATCGTAGGATTGCCGGTGCCAGGGCGCGTCGTGTCTGATTTTGGTCATCTAGATGTCCTCCCACTGTCGGGCCAATTCCTGCCAGGTTTCGGCCAGGTGTTTTCGAGTGTAGTGCAGACGGCTCTTGGCCGTTCCGATGGGGATGCCCAGTTCCTCGGCGACGGCTTTCAGTTCCAGTCCGTCCGTGACCATACTGTGGACTACCCGTTTCTCAGCCGGCAGGTGATCGAGTGCGCCCCGAAGGTGCTGTTCCATTTCCCCTGCAAACGCCAAGTCCAGCGGATCGTCAGCGGAGGGATCGGCGATCTCGGCTGGCGGCTCCTGGTCCTCATTGGCGCTCTGAGATGACCACTTAACTGGTCCACGGCGGGTGCCCCGGACGTGGTTCAGTGCCAGATTGGTCGCGATGCGAGCCAGCCAGGCGCCCAGGTTGTCGCCTCCCTGAAACTGCTCGGCCCGGGTCCAGACACGCAGGAAGGTTTCCTGAGTAAGGTCGTCTGCGGCCCCGGCATCGCGCACGATCGTCATTATTCTCCTGCGGACGCTGGCTTTCGAACGGGCCATCAGATCGGCCAACGCACAACCATCGTGCTGGACGATTCTGCGGATAAGTTCGGTATCGTTCACGTGCAAGAGCATCTCCGCCTACCTTGACACCGGTCACCCCATGAAGGTTCACGGAACCGTTGCGATTCCAGGTATGCCTCGGCAGCTTCTTGGTTGCACTCAGCGAACTGGCAAGGGCTGACACTTTTGGGGATCGAAGGATCCGTGCCGACCGATTATACCGGTGATGCCTTGCTAGCGGATCTGCCCGGGTTCACTGACAGATGGCGGAATGATTGGGCATCGCGGTGTCGGCGGTATTCCTCAACGATGGGTGCAAGATCCTGTGGCGATGCGCCGTGCAGGATCACGCTGTCGGCACCCAGATCGAACTGACCCTGAATTGCCTTGACGCATTGCTCCGGCGTTCCGCTGGCTGCTGCTGCCAGCCACTCGTCCGGGATCAGCTCAGCGACCAATTCCAACTCGCTGGTGGTCGCCTTCTGGTCGAGTGAGCCGCGAAATCCCGCTACAAAGTCATCTTCACGGAATCGTTTCAGCACTGCTGGATCCCAATCGTTGGTCCTCACCATCAGGTCACCGTAGGCCTGCAGGTACGTCCCCATGCGCCCAACGGTTTTCTTCAGTCGCGCCGCGTAGTCGAGGTGATCTCCTATGGTGGCAAAACATGACCAGATACGCACTGACTCGGGATCTCTGCCCGCTTCTTCGGCGCTCTTCTTGACCGTGCCCACGCAGCGCTGCAGCGTCTCGTCCGTGAAGAACGTATGCAGGATGACGGCGTCATAGGCGCGACCGCCGAGGGCGAGCGAGTTGGGGCCGAACGCCGCCAGGACCAGAGGAATGTCCTCGTCGAAGGATGGATCCAGGCGCAACACCGGCCAGGAGCCCGCCGGTCCATCGTGGCCGAGGATCGTCTCTCCCCTCCACAGTCGGCGCATAAGCCCGGCAAAGTCTTCCATGGCAGCAGTTGTGATGCGCGGCAGGCCATAGGCATCGAACATCTGGTCGAATCCGCGGCCAAATCCCAGAGCGAATCGACCGCCGGTCATAAAGTGCATGGTGGTTGCGTGTGCGGCGGTGACGATGGGATGTTTGGTGTTCTGATTTGTCACACCCGTAGCGATACCGATTCGCTCGGTCACAGCGCCGGCAGCGCCGGACAGTGTCAACGCTTCCTTGATGTTGAACCGCTCCGAGATAAAGCAGCCACCGATCCCCAGTTCCTCGGCCGCCTTAAGCTCTGCAATCAAGTCGCGAGGAGATTCCGGCGCTCCGGCAAGCGTGTAGAAGGCCAGTTCGTTCAGCTGTTCGATCATGCCATTCGCTCCCGGTTCAAAGCTTACCAGATTTCCGGCATACTCCCGAAGTCAATGAACTGGAATGAGCCATGCCGCCTGACAACTGCTGCTACCCCAAGGATGTCACCGCCGAGTGGCTGACTGAGGTACTGGTACATGCCGGACACCGCGCCAAAGTGCAGGGGTTTACCATGAGCAGCATTGGCACGGGACAGGTTGGTCAGAACATCCGCTTCGAACTGGACTACAGCGAAGGGGAGGGACCTGCCACGATCGTGCTCAAATTCGCCTCTGATGACCCGGTTAGCCGACAGACCGGTATTGCCGTTAACGACTATCTGAAAGAGGTTCTTTACTATCAGCAGCTGGATCCGGGTTTGGACATCACCACGCCAAACATTCTGTTCAGTGCGATAAACCTGTCCCAACCAGACGAATTCGTACTTGTTATGGAAGATCTTGCACCGGCGCGTCAAGGCGATCAACTTGCGGGCTGCTCTGCAGACGAAGCGAGTCTCGCGCTCGGAGAACTGGCAGGGCTGGCTGGTCCACGATGGTGCGACAGTACACTGCGCGAACTCCAATGGCTGGCTCCGCCCGACAGGCGACAGTCGAACCCTACCGGTCTGTGGGACATGACATTTCCCGGATTCCTGCAACGTTACGAGAATCGCATGAGTAGCGAGCACATCGACCTGGCTCGTCAGCTTGGCGATCGTTTTCAGTCCTACGGTACGCCCGTCAGTGATGCATTCACCTTGGTACACATCGACTACCGCCTTGACAACATGATGTTTGGTGGTCCTTACCCGCTCGCCGTAGTGGACTGGTCACCAACCATCGGCAGCGGCGCGGCGGACGCTGCCTACTTTATGGGTACCGGCCTCGAAGCAGAGCAACGCCGCAGTTGTGAGGCCAGTCTCTTGAAGGAATACCATCAGCGATTGACGTCTTATGGTATCGACAACTATGACTTCGATACCTGCTGGCTGGACTACCGCCACAGCAGTTTCGCGGGGCTGGTGATGGCGGTGATCGCTTCGATGATTGTGGCTCAGACGGATCGGGGCGACGACATGTTTATGGCCATGGCGCGGCGAAGCGCGGATATGGCCTTGGATCTTGAGGCGCTTAAAACGCTTACGTGAGCATGGGCTTTTTCGTCAGCAGTTGGCGTGAGATGGGGAGAGATGGGGTCAGAGTAAAATCACGAAGCGCAGGTCGTTGGGAACCTAACGACCTGCGCTTCGTGATTTTACTCTGACCCCTCAAGTCCTAGCTGAGGAGTATTCTTGCCTCGGTAAGCCTGTCGCCAATGCTAATCCCCTGTGGACAGGCCGTTTCCGCCTTGACGATCTGCGTCGGCTCGAATCCCTTCAGGTGGTCGGGAATCTTTGCATACAACTCCTTCGCCCTGGATCGCTTGCCGTAGCACTCGTAGTACATGAGGTAGCGCAGCGGATCGGCGATGGCAGTGGTGTGACCCGCTGCTTTCTCGCACAGGCTGGCGCAACCGTTGCAGTAATAATTGGCGGTCAGTGCGGCCAGCCTGTTCAACTGGTGACTCTCGCCGGCCGTCAGTTCCTGTGTGGACTTGGCGGCACCGATGTTTTCCCGAACCCTTTGCACGTTGTCCATCTCGGAGTTGATGCAGTTGATCCGTTCGTCCGCCCAGATGGACTTGAGTTTTGCCTGAGCCAGCGTAAAGTTGTTAGATCTGAATTCGACAACACGTTCCAGTTCCGGCGGGACCGACGCCATGGCTTTCATTGCGATTAAGCCGATGCCGGCTCTCTGGCAGGCATCGATGGCGCGGTTGAGGGCCAGATCTCCGTATTGCCTGAAGTTGTAGCGGAACAGAATGACGTCGATGCCTCCTACCCTGGCTGCCTTGCTCATCACCGGGATGATGTCTCGGCCGTGACAGGAGAATCCGAATAGATTGGTCTTACCCGACTTGCGCAGTTCATCACCCAGCTTGATGAACTGCGGGTCCACCATCTTGGGATTGGTGGCGTTGTGCATCAGGTACAGATCGAGGTTATCGATCTGCAGCTCTTCCAGGCACTCGTCCAGCCCCTTGCGCAGTCCGGATATACTGGTGGACTCGGATTTGGAAGTGAGAAACATATTCTTGCGGTCGTCGACCTGCTGCAGGAAGTTCGCAATGGCTCGGTGAGACGCGCCCCATCCGTATACCAGTGCTGTGTCGATCATCTTGACGCCTTCGCGATAGCAAAGGTGCATTTTCTTGTCATAGACTGCATCAAGCCTCTGTGAGGTGCCGAGCTGGATGATGGGTACCTGTATGCCGGTACGACCCAATTGTCTGGTTGGCACAGCGCCGGTGGTCGGTGACCCCTCTGCCGCTGCAGCGGCGGGAGTTCCAAGGGCGGCAGCAGCCAGGGTTGCGCCCTTCAGAAAGCTTCTTCGATCTATTCTCTTGTCGGTCATGGTTTCTCCGTTGTCTACGCCTCTATCATGGAACTGTTTCTGTAACGCTGTGGTCAACCGGGTTCGGACTCTTTTGCAGAGCGATATTTTAGCAGCAACCTACGGTTGTCGGAGCGGCTCTCACCCACGGCGGTCACATATACGGCCGGACGATCCTGCACGGGACACTCGGCCTGGCAGATACCGCAGCCGATACAGAGATCGGGCACGATATGGGGTTTATTGAGAACCACCAGCTTGCCGAATACGTCCTTCTCCTCTTCATCATAGGTCTGGATCGCTTTAGGCGCAGTGGGACATACCTCTTCACACACTACGCACGGGATCTGATTCGCCCACGGCAGGCAACGGGAGCGGTTGATGAAGGCGGTTCCCATGCGGATGGGGCCCTGCTCATTGAACTCGCCCATACCCAGTTTCTCCGCCACGGTGATCTTGCGGATCGCGCCGGTGGGGCATACTTCTGAGCAAAGCGTGCATTTGAGCTGACATTGCCTGATGTTGAAATTCAGGACCGGCGTCCACAGGGCCTCTATGCCGCCCTCTCTTAAGGTAGCGGGCTGCAGCACGTTAGTGGGGCAGACGTTGATGCACTGGTCGCACTTGATACACTTTGCCAGGAACTCCTCCTCCGCTACCGATCCGGGTGGCCGCATCATATCCGCGGAGAAATTCTCATCGGAGGCGAAGCCGTTGCTCTTCAGAAGTGGATAGCTAACGAGTCCCAGCACCGAGGCAAACAGCCACTGTCTTCTGGTCACGTCCGGTGCCGCGATCACCTGCTGCCGATCCAGATCGTGGGCGGCGAAGCGCAGCGCATTCTCGGGGCAGTCGTCGATGCAGTTCATACAGCTAAAGCACTCGCTCGCCATCAGTTTGCTGTGCGGCTCACTGGCGCCTTCACAGGCCAAGAGGCAGAGATTGCAGTCGGTGCAAAGGTTGACGTCACGATCGATTCGAAACACTGAGAACCGCGAAATAACGCCCAACAGTGCACCGAGGGGGCATAGAAATCGGCAGAAGAACCGATGCCAGCGTACGTTCAGTGCCAGGAAAACTACAAATAGGGCGCCGATCCAGAAGGAGCCGGTGAATACTCGCACCGGTGCGCCGGGCGAGAATTTGGCACCGGACAGGTCAACGGGCACGGCGACGGCATCGCCAAACGACATCAGTTGATCCATCACCAGATCCCACAGGGGAGCCACGAACGTGGTGAATCCACGGTATACCCACACCAGGGGGTCCATGAGTCCAATCTGCAGGGCGCCAAGGAGTGCCAGCACCAGGAACACCACCAGCAGGATGTATTTGGTGGACTGCAGGGAGTGGTAACGATTGTCATCCGTCTTCTTGTCCGCACCCCTATGAAACAGCCAACCGGTAAATTGCAGGAGTGCGCCGAATGGACACATCCATCCGCAGAACACCCGTCCGAACAGCAGCGTCAGCATCACGATTAGAAGGGCCCAACCAAGGTAACGGTAGACGTAGCCGGTGGACAGAACGGTGGAAAGCGTGACCAGAGGATCGATCTCGAGGAACCAGGACACTCTGTATCCCTCGATGCGCGATGTCCAGGTGAGCCAGATGGCCGCAATGAACAACGAAACGAAGAAACATTGCGACAGGATGCGGACGTTCGTGAGGCGTAAGAGACTATTCATCCGCTGCCGGAAGTCGCCGCGTTGATTCATACCACCTCCCGAATGCGCCCTTCGGGATCCATTCTGCCGCTGCCCCTTTGCTCTGCTTTCAGAAGATATTCAGGATAATCCTCTCCCCGTTGCAGGAGATGTTTGTAGGCCCATGCGTCCATGGCCACCTGATCGGTACCAGCAACCACCACGTCGGCTTTTCTCACGAGGGATGGATCGCCGCCCGTCGGCCCGTTTGACATCAGCACACGGGTACCATCGAGAATGGTCAGCGTCGGGCGAATCATCATGGAGAGATCGGCGATGATCTCATGGATGTCCTGGTGGAACGTGTTGCGCTTTCCTCCAAGAAGTCCGTACCAGTTCTTGATTCCCATGGATGCAGAACAGAGATTGTGATCCTTGACTGCCGCGACGCCGATCACTTTGGTCACGTCTCTGAAAGGACGGTAGAAAAAAGACCAGTTCTCGATCAGCGTTGCACCGGGCGTGTTGAGGGTTCTGAACGCGTTGCCGTCCGGCAGGAAGACTCTGCCGCCGGCCTCTTCTGCGGCTCTTTTGATGCCGCTTTTGGCGAAACAATCGGCAGGCGACTCGATGGGATTGTCAGCGACCCGAACTTCTGCCGCGCGGCAATCCACCAGCAGCAGTTGAATCAGTTCCCGAACGATGTCGGGATTCGTGGTCGCACCGAGATTGGGCGAACGATCGAATGCGACGTTGGGTTTGAGCAGCACGATGTCGCCCGGCTGCACGAACTTGGTAATTCCACCCATGCCGTCCAGTGCCTTTCTGAGCAGCGTGCCGATATCACCATTGCGCCCGATGCTTAGCGCCGTAGTGGAATCGTCAGGTATTACGCTGTAATCGGGTAGTGTCAGGGGCTGTTCGCTGGGCTCCGACCTTCGGCCAGTGTTGTCCCGTCTTGAAAACGGCAGGTGTTC
>CEPV01060614.1_pt1 | contig 25434 bp, 19 predicted proteins | sample 530451 | NCBI WGS metagenome assembly CEPV01 (sample SAMEA2620097, study PRJEB7988) | marine metagenome | isolation source: saline water (ENVO:00002010), including
GATCGGTCGCTCTTGTTCCAGAGATTGCATTACCGAATATATCCCACTCGTTATCTTCATTGTCGTGCATCGCGAGCGGCAATGCGCCACCAGGAATCGCAGAGAACTCGAGGACGGTACCATCGGCGAGTGTCCGCTTATAGATCGCTGCGACATTGTGCACAGAGCTGCTAACCACAACGATCGGCATGCCATCGAGGACTTCATTGAGTACTTCGATGTCAGCCGTGAACTCATTGATCACGTAGACCTTGTTGATACCGTTGTCATTGATGCCGATGACTCGCTCTTTGGGATGCAGTCGAGCATCAGAGGTATCTACGTCAAACAGAAGCCTTGTCGATGTGCGGTAATCACCGTATGGATAAGCGTTGTAGTCGCGCGTAAAACCGGTCGTTTCGCTGAGCACCAGTGAATCAGGATACATATCCTGCCAGGTCTGCCAGGTTGTCTCGATTACCTGCAATTTGGGGGGAAGGGTCGATATCCGTTCACCCGTTACGGCCTGTGCCATCATCTGTGACCAAAGGGTGTCTGTCGCCCGGTCAAACAGGATCAGGTTGGAATTGAACAGCAGCCCGGAGACACCGAAAGTCGGATTGGCAGCATTGCTGTCACCTTCCCAAAGCATTGCTGACCCCGTTAGCGGACAGTAGCTGAGAATAGCTGGTTCAGTGTCGAGGGTCAGATTAACTATTTCGTGCCAATTTAGAATCTCATGCGGTATTGCCATCACTTCGTCACCGGACTTGACGCCGACCACTAGCTCACGGCTGTCTATGGTGACGTCGCCGAGCGGCACAAACAGTGGATTGTCGATGGCAGGGATGCCATCTCGACCAGGTCCCCCATCGATGACTTGGCTCGGTGGTATCAGCCAATCAACGGTGTTTTCAGCGGGCGCCGTGGGGGCGGGATTGCCCCCGCCACCACCGCCGCCTCCGCCCCCGCCTCCTCCACCACAGGAGGCGATGCCGAGCGCGAATAGACACCCCATCACACGCGAGGCGATGCACTGGATGCACAGGGAACGCAGGTTCCTTAGTTGCATAGATATAGCTTCAAGAATTAATCCAATTGTCTTAATATACCTACAACTGATGCGGAAAATTTCAATAAACTGTGACGGCAAGTGAGACTCACTCTCAGGACATTCACAGCGTTGTCTGCCTTGCGCAACGTAGCTGCCATCCCCACTCATGTTCCTCACACTGGGCAGAGCATGCTTTGACACGTCGCGACAAACATGGTCTATTCACACTTGATCTCTGCTTTAGCGAGGCAGGTTAGACTCAGCCAACCACTGGGCACACGCTGCAAAGAGCGGTAGCCTTACCTTAGGAGAAAGCCATGAGTGACATCGGAACGACAGCAGACCAGGCAAAGTCAGAGGAGTTCGCCACCAAGATGGTCGGCGTACTCAACGATGCTGCGCTGGCCATAATGACGAGCGTTGGCCACCGCACCGGCTTGTTCGACACCATGGCAACGATGCAGTATGCCACCAGCCCGCAGATCGCCGCAGCGGCAGGCCTTAACGAACGGTACGTGCGCGAATGGCTGGGCGCCATGGTGACGGGCGGCGTGATACTGCACGACCCCAAGGAGAGCGGCTATCACCTGCCTGCTGAGCACGCACAGTCCCTCACGCGGGCAGCTGGCCCGGGCAATCTTGCCAATGCCATCCAATTCCTGCCGCTGATGGGAACCGTCGAAGATGGCATCATCGATAGCTTCCGCAATGGCGGCGGTGTGCCCTACTCCGAGTTCGGACGCTTCCACGAGATTATGGCCGAGCTCAGCGGCGAGACGGTCTGCGGTGCGCTGCTCGACGTGACGCTTCCCATGGTTGCCGGTTTGTTGGATCGACTCGAAACCGGTATCAGTGTGTTGGACGTTGGCTGTGGCAGCGGGCGGGCTTTGAACTTGATGGCGGCCAGATTTCCGAGCAGTCGCTTCACGGGCTACGACTTTTCAGAAGAAGCGGTGGCTAACGCAACGGCCGAGGTCGAGCGCCGGGGGATCGATAATATCTCGTTCCAGGTACAGGATGTTACGACCTTTCCGAACGACGCTCAGTTTGATTTCATCACGGCGTTCGACGCAATTCACGACCAGGCTAATCCAGCCGCCGTACTGGCCAATATATCCGCTGCCCTTGCAGATGGTGGTATCTTCCTCATGCAGGATATAGCAGGCTCGAGCCACCTGCAGGAAAATATGGAACACCCGTTTGCGCCGTTCCTGTACACGATTTCAACCATGCACTGCATGACTGTGTCGCTCGCGTTGGATGGTGAGGGGCTGGGTACCATGTGGGGAAAGGAGCTGGCCTGCCAGATGCTCTCCGACGCTGGATTCACCAGTGTGGATGTGGAGCAGATCGATGGCGACGTGTTCAACTACTACTACATAGCGCGGAAATGACATCGATAGCACGAAAATGAACCACCGGCAGTCATGACCCTCGCTACTGTCGGTGCATCGTGTCTGCTGGAGCGTTATCTACGCATACTCTCCCGACCAGATACGTTTTAGCTCGTCACTCGTTTGCAGCAGCTCATCGAGGGGCCCCGCAGCGTCGACCCTGCCGTCCTGCATGACGATGATGTGATCGGCATCGCGCAGGACGGCGGGCCGATGCGAGACAACCAGGCAGGTGTTGTCGCGGCTTTCGAACATGCGGCCCCACAGCTTACGCTCGGTGTCCACATCGAGGGCGCTGGAAAGATCGTCAAACACCAGGAATTCGGCATCCCGAACGAACATCCTGGCTGCGGCAGCCCGTTGGATCTGTCCGCCGGAAAGTTTAACTCCGCGTGGGCCCACCATCGTATTGAGACCGTTTTCGAGTAGCTCCTCGACCTCTTCCAGTGCCGCTCTGCGAAGCGCACTGGAAATGTCGACCTTATCCTCCGGCAAACCCATGAGGATGTTGTCCTTAAGGGTTTCACTATACAACTGCGGTACCTGAGGAACGTACGCGGACCGTGGCGGAACAAAGAACCTGTCAGGCGCCTCAATCAGTTCGTTATTCCATCTGATTGTTCCTGCCTGAGCAGGTAAGAGACCAAGGATCGCTCGCGACAGAGTCGACTTGCCGGAGCCTACTCTGCCAGTGACCACTACAAACGAGCCGCGCTTGATGCTGAGATCGACGTCCACGATGCCCTTGCCGTTTGACTCGAACCGACAGGTCAGACCGGACACCTCGAGTTGCTCGAAGTGATCCCGTGGTCGTTTATCGACTAGCGTTATCGTTGGGAATTCACCCCACAGATATGCGGGCCCACCTGCAACCAATTTCTCCGGGGGGTCGTCCCTGAGCATTTCTGTCATGCGCTGCATCGAAACATGGACCTGTTGCGCTCCGACGAGAAACGAACCCAGGGACGCCGGGATTCCCATAATCCAACCAAGGTAGTACTGGTACATGGCAAAGTCGCCGGCGGTGAAGGCGCCCGTTCTCATCTCCCGGCCAACTAACAGGAGCACCATGCCGAGACCGATCGTCGAGACGCCGCGGAAGATCGCCTCCATGATATTGCCGAAGAGAAGATCCTTGAGCCCCGCCTGACGACGCTTCTCGTTGAACTTGCTGAAGTGGTTGATCACCCTGTCTTCTGCGCCCGCAACCTGTACCGCCTGTACCGCCCCAAAAAACTCACCTATCGCGCCGGTCACGTCCCCGGTAGTTTCACGGCTGGCGCGGCGGTACTTCTGCACCCTTGCTGAAGCAACGTGTGCCACGATAACCACTACCAGAAGGGGCAGGAATACAATCAATGTCAGCATGACATCGACGGTCATGAGCAGCATCAAGGCTGCTATGCCGACAAGTAGACTCGAGACAACATGTTGGGAACTGTAGACGAAACCTGCGACTTGCTCCGTGTCGCCTCGAAACCGGCTTATCGCTTCGCCTGCAGAGTCAGGCAGGCCTTCGGCGCCGGGCCTGCTATATACACTGGACAGCATATTGCGCGTGAGCAGGGCGGTGAGCACCATGCGCAGACGGACATACCAGTAGTATCCGGCAAAGTAGGGAATGGCATGTAGCAGATGCAGCGTAAACAGGAACCCAACCAGCAAGAAGGTGAAATCAATGCGCTCAGTAGTCGAGGTGCCGACCGCAAAGGACAGTTTGCCAGAGACTGCGCTGACGGTCTCCGCGCCCTGTAGGATGTCGAAGACTCCTTTGGCGATCAATCCCGTCATCGCATCCGGGATCGACATCACAGGAAACACAAGCAGCAGTATCAGGTACGTTCCCTTGGCATGACCCGCCAGCCTAAATATCAGTCGCTTGCTGTTCAAGTCGTCTCCTCCGCGAACCCCATCTGCAGCAATCTGCTGAACCTGGACCCCTCATTCCGTTCCAGGTTCACGCGAGTTCCCATCTCCGCGATCAGCCCATCGTCCAGGATGATGATGTCATCCGCCCGCTTCACGGTCTCCAGTCGATGAGCGATGACGATGGCAGTCCGTTCGGCAAGCAACTCGTCCATGGCCCTCTCCATCAGCTCTTCGGTAGCCGGATCGAGCCTTGAGGATGCCTCGTCGAGGATGATCACGCCCGGCTTACTGAGAAAGACTCGAGTGAATGCCAATAGCTGCGCTTCACCTGCGGAAAGCCCCAGGTCGCTTGACCCAAGTTTGGTATTCAATCCGTCCGGCAGTGACTCGAACCAGTTCGTCAGGCCGAGCTGGCTGATCGCCTTCAGGATATCGTCGTCCGGTACAGTCGCATCAAAGAAGGTGAGATTATCGCGGACACTGGCTCGAAAAAGCTGCACATCCTGGGTGACCATGCCAATCCTTGCGCGCAAATTATCAACCGTGCACTCCGTGATCGGATGCCCCGCAATGCAGATCTGCCCCGATTGGGGATCGTAGAAGCGGAATAGCATACGGGCAATGGTTGTCTTTCCGCTTCCTGTTTTGCCGAGCAAGCCAAGGACCTTTCCCGGCTCGAGAGCAAACGACAGGTTCTTAAGCGTGTTATCGCCTTCGCCGTATGAAAAACCCACGTTTTGAAACTCTACGGATAGGGGGCCCATGGGAAGGTCGGGACCCTCACCATCGACTATCGCATTTACTGTGCCAAGCAACTCCTCGACCCGCTCAACGCTTGCGCGAAACTGCTGCAACGCCTGAACCTGTCCGGTGATGGTCATCAACGGGCCTTGCAGAAGCCGGATGTACTGGATGATCATGAATACCGTGCCGAGCGTAATCTGGTCGGTAAGAAAGAGATACGCACCCAGTGCCAGCGCGATGGCGTGATTGAGGGCAAAACTCGTGATCATGGTCCATTGAATCAGGATGCTCCGGTAACCACTGGAAAGCGTTCTGTGATACACATTTCGGACGAGCTCATATAGCCGTCGTATCACGTAGGCGATGGCACCGGACGCTCGAACATCTTCCTTGCCGGATAGACGTTCCTCTATAAAGCCATAGAGATCGCTTTGCGACTGGAACATTGCCACGTTCTGCTTAACCGCAATGCCCCGCATGCTGTAGATGATGCCCAGCATGACCACGGAGCTTACCGTCAACGCAAGGCCAACCATAAGCTCCTCAAGGTAGAGAACGGCCAGCGAACCGGCCAGCAGGATGACGTTGCCGACAATCGTAATCAAGAAAGTGGAGAAGTAATTACCCAACACACCAACGTCTCCATCGATCCTCTGGATCAGCTCTCCTGGCGTGCGAGACTTGTGAAACGACATGTCGAGACGAAGACAGTGTGAAGCCAGGTCTTCCCGCAGTGCATTGGTTGCGTTCCAGGCAATGCTGCCACCCAGGTAGGAGGTGGCGATGGAGGTGAGATGCACGATGATGGCAACGGACAAGAATGCGATGGCGGCATAAGTGAGGGCACTCAGCGGCGGTGCATCAGGTGAAGTGTCAATGGCTGTGTCGATAAAGTAGCGCAGGATCTGCGGGTTGATGAGCTGTAGAGCAATGTTGGCAAACAGTCCCACTGCCAGACCTGCCACCAACCAACGTTGCGGTAGCATGTATTTCTGCAACAGCTCGATGTATCGCGTTAGAGGTACATTCATCTAAACGAGTGGACAACTGGATTTGGAAAGTCGGTTACAACAACTGGACGAGTATGTGATATTCCATGGATCTCTCAGGGGGCACTGCCCGGCCTATTCGATCTCCGCTAGCACAGGCGGAATAAACCACGTTTTCCTGATAGTGTCAAAGTAATCTCTAGTGCGGAAATGGCAGATTGTACCAGCCTAGGATTATAGCCACGCTTGGGGAAAGTGGTGTGACTGGCTTGCCCTGCCCTCTGCTGTGGATCTAGATTACACATATTGATAAAGTCATCTGTACCAAAAGGAAGCCTCCACCATGCCAGATAACAAACCCAACATCGTATTCTTCTTCACGGACGATCAGCGATTCAGCGCCATCGACGTGCTTGGTATCGAGGACGTCCGCACGCCAAATATCGACAAGCTGGCGGCACGCGGGACCATGTTTACGCACGCCCATATTCCCTGCGGAACCAGCGGTGCCGTGTGTATGCCGAGCCGCGCCATGGTGCATACTGGAAGAACGCTGTTTCATATCGAAGGCGCCGGCGAGCGCATCTCGGATGACCACGTCATGTTAGGCGAAGCCTTACAGGAGGATGGCTACCGTACCTTTGGAACCGGCAAGTGGCACAATGGACGTGCATCATACGCGCGCAGCTTCACTGACGGCGACGAGATCATGTTCGGTGGCATGGCGGACCACTGGAACGTACCCGTGTACCACTATGATCCAACCGGGAAATATGAGAGCAGGCTGGCACTCACCCGGGAACCCACCAAATCGAATAGAGTGAGCATGCTCCCCGCAGATCACGTGCATGCCGGCGTACATTCAAGTGAAATTCTCGCCGATGCAACCGTGAAATTCATCGACGAGTACGATGATGACAAGCCCTTCTTCGCATACCTGTCATTCCTTGCGCCTCACGATCCACGTACCATGCCGGAGCGTTTCCTGAACATGTACGATCCCGACAGAATTGCACTGCCGAAGAACTTCAGCGGCGGGCATCCCTTCGACAACGGCAGCTTGCACATTCGCGATGAGGAGCTGGCGAGTTTTCCACGAAGTCCCGATGAGACACGACGACATATCGCCGAATACTACGGAATGATCACGCACCTCGACTACGAACTCGGCCGCGTTGTAGATGCTCTGCAGAACAAAGGCATACTTGACGAGACTGTGATCGTCTTTGCCGGCGATAACGGCTTGGCTATTGGACAGCATGGCCTGTTCGGCAAGCAGAACTGTTATGAGCACAGCGTGCGGGTACCGCTTATCTTTGCAGGCCCGGGGGTGCCAACGGGAAATCGAAGCGATGCCTACGTATATCTCTTCGATATCTTCCCGACACTTTGCGATCTAATAGACATGCAAATGCCGCAAAGTGTCGAAGGCAAAAGTCTCCTTACGGCGATGAGTGATCCGAGCATTACCGTGCGCGACACGCTGTATTTCGCCTACTGCTATTCACAGCGGGCAGTCAAGACCCGCCAATACAAACTGGTGGAGTATGTCGTCGACGGGATGAACAACATGACGCAACTGTTTGATCTCGACATCGATCCGTGGGAAACATCCAACCTCGCTGCCGAGCCTGATCACGCACTAACAATCGACAGCTTGCGGCAGGAAATGAAGCGCCTGAGTGATGATTGGGGGGATAAGAGGACCACGTGGGGAGAGGTCTTCTGGGAAGGTATGCAGTGACGGTACCCTTACGTTGATCCGTCGCACCCCTTACACCTACTGTCGGGAGCACTCAGCCGAATGACGCCTAGAGCGTCCAACCATCCCGGTAGCGTGAGTGAAGATACTGATTCGCTTCGGGTCGATTGGGAAACATCATGTGCTCAGCGTCCCACTCCAATTCCGTGCCAAGCATACGCAACGCAATATCCCCCAGCGTTGCGATTTCCGTCAGCGGCCCGCCATAATCGAAGTTGGAGCCGGCAGGATCGCCCCCCTTGCACGCCCGCAGCCAGTCCGAATGGTGCGCGACGTTGGATGGTAGTCCCGGTTCGCTCTGCTCGTACTCCATCTCGCGATCGCCCTGGTAACGTTTCATGGCGACCTCGGGAATGATGCGCCAGCCTCTGGCCCCATGGGATCCGTAAACGAGCTTGCCCTTATCCCCAACGACGAGCGCACCCACCGACTTACCGGCTACCCAGCCGGGAGAGGGGATCAATTCTCCCCCTTCCGGAGGCGCATAACGATCGCCGTCGTACCAATACAGCGTTACGGCAGGCCGTTTTCCCCGCGCTGGGAATTCGAAGCGGACTTTCGAAGATGCCGGAAAGGTCTCGGCATGCTTCTGCGGATCGTATCCTTCGGCTTCCGCCACGACCGACGTGGGCGCGCCAAGATCCAACGCCCAGAAGACGGGATCGACAACGTGGCAGACAAAATCACCCATATTGCCCGAGCCGAATTGCCGCCAGCCACGCCAATTCGACGGCACGTAAAGGGGATTGTATTTGCGATAGGGAGCCGGACCGAGCCACATATCCCAATCCAGTGTTTTGGGCACCGGATGGTCATCGTGGATGCGGGCAAGCTCGCTGATCCTACTGTAGCCAAACGCATACTGTACTGCGTGTACCTCCCGAATCTCGCCGATCGCCCCGGATCGAACGCACTCACGAAAGGCGCGAATGGCCTCGAAGGAGTGACCCTGGTTCCCCAATTGGGTGGCGACGCCGTGTGCACGCGCTGCTTCGGTCAACATACGCACTTCATACGTGGTGTGCGCCAGAGGTTTTTCGCAGTAGACGTGCTTGCCTCGTTCCATGGCGGCCATGGCGATCGTGGCGTGACTGTGGTCGGGCGTTGCGATGATGACCCCGTCAACATGCTTTTCCTTATCGAGCAGCCGACGGAAGTCGGTATACCGTGTCGCCTCCGGAAAATCCTTATACACGGGCGCGGCTCGTACTTGATCCACGTCGCACAGGGCAACGACGTTCGCGCCCGCCTGGCGGGCAGCTCGAATATCCGCACCGCCCATGGAGCCCATGCCGATGCCCGCCACATTGACCGTGTCGCTCGGTGCGGCGCCAATGACGCTTCGGGGAACGCTTTGCGCAAACATCGCGCCAGCAGCGGCGGCGGCTCCCTTCATCAACTGACGCCGCGAAATGCCTTCAATCAGCTTGTTCATCGGGTCCTCCTCCATTGAATGACGATCCAGGTGGCACTTACGAGCGAAGGAATCTACACCATCGGTTTGACCGCCAGAAACCCATAGCCGAACACTTCAAACTTCCGTGCGTTCTCTTCTCCACCTGCCCCGCCAAATGTATCGACCCGTGGCCCGACCCTGGTATCCACGAACCCGCAATCCTCCATCATCTGTTGCCATTCTGCACACGGCAGACCTCCGGCAATTCAAGCCGTCCAGAGATCGATATTATTGACGGCAGCTTCCGGCACTGGAGCGCCGTTGGCAATGTCGGCAAACTGTAATCGACCACCGGGCTTCAGCACGCGCAGCATCTCCGCGAATACCGAAGGCTTATCAGCACACAGGTTGATGACACCATTGCTGATTATGACGTCCGCCCAACCATCTTCGACCGGCATCGCCTCCAGGAGACCTTTGCGAAATTCAATATTGTCGAGATCGAGTGTGCCTGTGGTAGCACGCGCCTTGTCCAGCATCTCGTCGGTCATGTCAATGCCGATCACCGAGCCCTCCCGGCCCACCTTGGCTGCCGCCACGAAAGAGTCGAAGCCCGCGCCGGAGCCTGCATCCACGACACGGTCACCGGCGCGGAGTTCCGCCATGGAAAAGGGATTGGCCACGCCAGCAAAGGACTCAACGGCGACATCGGGCAACTTCGAGACCACCGTCATATCGTAGCCGAGGCGCTCTGCAAGGGGTCGCCCGGTGTGAAAGTGAAAACTTCCCCCGGGGTTCAGGGCAACTTCCCTGTATTTCTGTTTAACGTCTTCCCGCAACTCATCCGCATCGACGGTTACTGTATCGGTCATTCGCTTCTCCTTATCTGATCGCCGCATACGCTCTCGGCCGCTGCAAACTCTGTCTCGTCACAGGCCCCTGTCTGCTTCCAAAGGCTCAGCCGAGAGCTTAACAAACCCTACTGCCAATTCAATGGCCACAAGACGTCACCGCTGACTCCGGAAACTGATTTCCTTTGAATTGAGGATATATGTATGATATTCAAAGCCTTTCCTATATGTGGCACAGCGACGTGGAGAACACAATGAGCGAACCTGACGTATTACGTGAACTGACAGACGACGGCATCTTGCTCGTCACCTTGAACCGGCCGGACAAGATGAATGCCCTCAATGCGGGGATTTCCGAAGGAATTCAAAGTGCGGTGAATGAGACAAAACTCAACGATGATATCAAGGTGATTGTGTTGACGGGAAATGGAAGGGGCTTCTGTGCCGGCGCCGACCTCAGTACCGGCGGTCCTGCCGGCGGCGGTCCGAAGGAACCCGGTCGCGCCGCTATCGTCGACAAGCATGGTCCGGCGGCGCTGGTTGAGTCGCTAGCCGCTTCTCATGTGCCGCTCATAGGCGCCATCAATGGCGCTGCCGCGGGCGCAGGCTTCGGCATCTCGCTCTGCATGGATATCCGCATTGCATCAGAGCAAGCACGCATGGGCACGATTTTCATCAAGCGCGGAGTCGGTCCGGACTACGGCACCAGCTACTGGCTTCCTAAACTGGTGGGAGTTCCGAAGGCATTCGAGATGATCTATTCCGGAGAGCTCCTGACCGCAGAAGAAGCGCTGCAAGTCGGCTTGGTGAATCGGGTCGTCCCGCACGACTCGCTGCTGGAAGAAACCATGGAATACGCGCGCATGATTGCGAGCGGCCCTCCACTTGCATATACCTATACCAGAAGGTCCATCGTTCAGAGCCTGCACAATAATCTGGATCAACAATTGGTCCTGGAATGGACGCAGCAGAGCGAGCTGTTGCGCTCCAAGGATGCCATCGAAGGATTTAAGGCGTTCACGGAGCGTCGTGACCCCAAGTTCTTGGGGAGATAACCGGCGGGCCAACCGGAGGGTTTGCCTGACTGACCTAGGAGGCGGGTATGTACCAGATGGGTGATGACCAGGCCCGCTCCTGAATCGTCTTGTTGAGATCCGGCCTGGGTGGCACGCCTGCTCTTATGGCGTCCCAGGTGGACCAGCGACAGGTCGGGTTTTCCAGCACGCGCACGTAGTAAAAGGCGCGTTGCCTGGCATCGAAATCGGGATCCTGCCAATACGCTTTCAGTTCCGCGCTGCCCACGCCAGCAGTGATGGAGCAATCGTTGAGGTCGACTCTGGCGCCGTTGTCGGGACAGCGATGGGTTCGATCATCAACGTTCAGCCCGTCGGAGCAAGCGACGTCGTACACCCGCTCCATGCGTTCGCCATCGGCAGTGTATCCCTTGACGATTTGAACGCGTTGCAGTGCAGCGCTCTTAGCATCGCGCATCGCCCAAACCAGAAACCCCGGCCTCTCGCCCCCCCTCGCGAGCAGATCGCTCCCCATGGTGACCCCGTTGGCGTAGGCCTTGGTTACCATTTCACGGTCCGTCAGCAGGTCGGCAGCAAATCCATGCCCTGCGAAGAAGCGCACGCGAATGCGCGGGCCGCTGGTAGCAAACGTCTCCTTTCTGCGAAATGCATCGTATATGGCCTCACGGGTGTTTTCCTCGGCCCACACGGCCGCCAGCCCGGAGGCCCCCCAGGTTTGCGGGGCACCGTCACGGTAGTCCGCGCCGCCGCTTGTCTTCAGGTTCGCGGCACCGGCTTCCCGCATTGTAGCTGCTTGCGCTGGCGGCAGAGGAACCGAACCACGCAGAACGCTGGTACTGTCAAGCACGCCGATCTTGGCGAAGAAGTTGGACTCATCTTCGGAGATGGCTGCAGTATGTGTATCGCTGGCACCGACCAAACCGAATTTGTAGGGGTTGCCGACGCCCTGATCCTCCAGCGCCAGACCGTTTTGATACGCCTCCCGCACATAGCTTCCTGCAGGTTCACTAAAGAGCCTGGTGGCGATGCGATAGGGCATGATTTCAAAGTCCGCCCATTCGTCGTTCGGTGACAGGGCCGGGTGCGTATCGGAAGTACCCTTAACCTGCGTAACTTCCACCAAGGGTTCATTGCGCATGCGTTGCTCAACGTATGCATCGTCCATCGGATCTCCCGCCCAATCCGTCAGCTTGAACATCTGCCCGTTGGAGCCGTTGGAATTATGCGGAATTGCCAGGCTTTCGATGCCCTGCTCGCGCAGATCGTCCATCCACCGCCACAGCCCTTCCGGGTTTCGCGAGTGAAATCTCGAAAATGGAACTGCTGGCACTCTATCAGCTCCGCGGAAGATCACATTGCGGTGCAGATTGCCGCGATCGCTGGATGAAGTGGTGTACTCATAGGCGATAAACGTTGTGAATTCTCCCGGCTCATAGTGCTTCTCCGCGGCATTAACGATGTCTCGCCAAGCGGCACGGGTAACATCGAGGAGTTTCTGCATGTCGATGCTGCCGTCAGTTAGACCTCCAATCGTCGTTGGAATGAACGTCGAAAAGGCGCGGCCGCGATTGGCGATGCTGGCGACAGTCAGGTTCTCGGGTGCGTTGAGATTGTGCAGTGGACGATAGGCTTCGACCTTTGCGAGGTCGTTGGCCGGATCGGCGACCTCGGCAATCACTCCCAGAAACATGGCGTGGTCCGTCACTGCATAGAAATCCAAGGGCTCGCGCAACTGCACGTCGAATCCGGCTGGGTGTTTGATCGCCTCACCCCGGGCAAACCGGTAGGCATCATAGGGTGTAGCCAGCGTACCGAACGCAAAGGCGTCGAAGGAGTACGTTGTGTGGACGTGCAGATCACCGAAATAGGCATTCCTGCCGGCATTTGCCCTCGGGTCGACCGTCACCCTGCCGCCATCGTATGGAAACAGCGAAGGAGCGGGCTGTGTTGGCGCTTCACCGGCGGAGACAATGTTGATCGTCCCCAGCAGAATTCCCACGACCATCATATGCATAGACGTCTTGTTCATTTGAATCGCTCCTTGTCTTGACCTATCGCAACATCAGCGCAACAGTGGCTGGGTCTTTCAGTGTGGGTTACAGAGGGGAAGGTGCCAGCCCCCGAGGGCCGGCACCAGTCAGCACGTGCCCATGCAGAGTTGTGCACACTTGATAAACGCACTGCGGTAACACACAGATGTATATCTTCGCAACGATCGCTTGAAATGTGCACGAATTCTCAATCTGCACGCACACTAGCTGGATTTGGCTTTCTCCCTTTTTGCTTTACGTTTCTCCTTGAGTGATCGTTGGGCTTTGGTACGATCGTTGACTTTCCTCTTGTCTCTGCCTTTTGCCATGGTAATCCTCCTCGTTCTCTATAGCTGTGTTTGAATAGATTCATGAATTAGTGCTGAATTACCGGTGCTCCATTGACAGTTTCCTCCCTCTGATGTGGGGTCTGAGATTTGTCGGGTCGAATTTTATCCATCTCTGCCGGATTGCGCCAACCCAGATTGGGACTTGATCAAGCCGGTGCATCGCCTGCCCGACGCACGCGTACCCGAGGATTGGAACTTGCTGTAGGCAGCAGGATAAAGGAAGTCTTACGACTCGTCATAGTCAGGCCCTCCTGTTGAGAATGCTAGCGAACGAGAGATCACTCGTGATAGCTGCTGCCGGCTGGTCCGGCACTGCAGTCTTTGCCAAAGTCTGCTCCAGAACGCCCTAATACTACCGGGTAGGCGTGGGGCTTGCAAAGCAGTTAGGCTCCTGCTGCGTTCCTGGCCGTACATCAGGCCGAAGATTCTTGGCAGATGGTACGTGCCCGGCCAAGGGATCGAGGCTCGCGTCGCAGGTTTCGTCAATGCCCACTGATACCAGTTCACCTATGCAGCGTTTCTCGCAGTTTCGCACCGTGCTCAGCACCGAGGGCCCCAGGCGACTCGAGTACCGCGTGCGTACACCATCGCGCACCGTCTGTCGACGATCGCCCAAGCCCACAAGACCGTTTTCCTCGAGGATGGCCGCACTATTGGCAATCAGAAACGGCTACTATCGAGCATTCGTTGCGTTGCAGACGCAGACCACGTGAGTCGCCAAGTCCTAACCGGCATCAGAACAGCCCTGGCAGAGCTTTCATCCGAGCGCTGCGTTGTCACGGCCTGACTCGCGTCCTTAATGACCGCAATAAGTTAAAAGCAGTCTGATTGCCGCTATTGACATTCCACTGACGGGAGATTATCTTTTTTCTGCGCACTCTGGCGCGGGCCGCCTTGGTATCAGACGAAATAACCCGAATTGTGGTTATACTCTCCGATGATCCAGTTATCTGTTCGAAAGACCTGGACGCCCGCGCACTACTCTAATCAGCACAATTGTAACCACATCACTTTGACGGAGGATTCGTCAATGAAGAATGAGCGCGCAGGACTTAGTCGACGGGGATTCATTCAGGCCACGGCCGCGGCGGCGGCGCTGGGAAGCAGCGTAGCCAAAGGGGGCATTCCGAAGGAGAAGCAGATCCCGCTTACAGGAATCATTCCGGAGAAGGCGTTCGGCAGTACAGGACATGTCCTGCCCATACTGGCCTTTGGCGGATGCGGTGTGGTGCAGCGCTGGGGGATGGGCTACAACGCCCCAGTGCTACCCGAAGACAAACGGATCGCCATGGTTCGCCGCGCCTTCGACCAGGGGGTTCGGTATTTCGATACTGCCCGGGGCTACTTTGAGAGCGAAGCGATCATGGGTCAGGGCCTAAAGCCTGTCCGCGACCAAGTGTACCTGGCGACTAAGATCTGGGCTATGAAGCCCGAAGACGTTCGTCCGAGCGTCGAGGCATCCCTCAAGGCACTGGACACAGACTATGCCGATGCCATGCAAATCCACGGCCCCATCATCGAGCGACTGGATTTCGATGCCACCATGAAGATTCACGCCGAAATGGTCAAGTTGCGTGACGAAGGCCTGTTCCGCTTCATCGGCCTGACCAACCACGTGGCCTTCGAAAAGACCCATGCGTTGATTGAGACCGGTGGATTCGACCAGGTCATGCTCGCTTACGGATACTGCAAGGGTTTCCATCAGATGCTGTCCGACCGCAACGTCGAGTGGCGCGAGATGTGTATCGCAGAGGCCCACGACCGGAAGATGGGCCTGGTCCTTATGAAGGCGTTCAACGGATGGGTCTACAACCGGCGTGCCGGCTCGATGGTCCAGGGTTACGACGAAGCCAAACTGAAAAAGCTGCCTGGCGCAGCGCTGCGCTGGGTGCTGCAGGAAAAGAGATTCGACATGTACAATCTCGGCATCTCCTATCCCGAGCATCTGGATGAAGACATCGCGATCTTCACTGGTGATACTACCCTGACGACGGCCGACCGCCGCTTGCTGGCGGACTTTACCGGAAAGGTGTACGAGAGCAGCTGGGCCAAGAATCTGAAGGTCGTTTAGAGATCGGCCGCACACTCGCGCGCCATTATCGATTCACGGGTGTATAGTAGCACTCACAGAAACTGACTGATGAGGTGACGTCATGAAAGCTGCGGTATTGCGAGGCATTCGGGAACAGCAGATCGAAGAGATCGAAATTGACAGTCCCACCTCAAAGGAGGTGGTGGTAAAGGTATCTGCTGCGGGCGTTTGTCACAGCGATCTGCACTTCTATAACGGCACATGGCCGGCCGGATTTCCCATGGTTCTGGGTCACGAATCGGCAGGAATCGTCGAGGCAGTTGGCAAGGACGTGACCTACGTTAAACCAGGGGACCACGTCATCACTTGCCTCTCCACATTCTGCGGACACTGTGAAGACTGTATCACCGGCCGCATGGTGTTGTGCCAGGAGCCGGAGGTCAACCGGGCTTCGAGTGAACCGCCACGGCTGCACAAAGGTGACGAGTACCTGCGCCAGTTTGCCCGCCTCGGGTCCTATGCGGAATACATGCTGATCCACGAGCACTCCCTCGTCAAGATCCGAGACGACATGCCGCTCGACCGGGCGGCCCTGATCGGTTGTGGGGTAATGACAGGTGCAGGCGCAGTCCTGAACACAGCCGCCATCAAGCCGGGTAGTACGGTAGCCGTCATCGGTTGTGGCGGGGTCGGCCTGTCCTGTGTCAACGGGGCCCTCATCGGCGGTGCATCGCGCATCATCGCGGTCGATATGCTCGAATCGAAACTGAAGCTGGCTCGTGAATTTGGCGCCACCGACGTCGTCAACGCAAGCGAGACCGATGCGGTGCAAGCCGTCCAGGAGATGACCGGCGGCGGCGTGCACTACAGTTTCGAGGCAATCGGCTTGAAATCTGCCGCGGAGCAGGCCTGGGGCATGCTGCGCCGGGGAGGAACGGCGACTGTTATCGGCATGATCGCACCGGGCGAAACCGTTAACCTACCGGGCCCTGATTTCCTAGGGGAAAAGTGTATCCAAGGATCCAGCATGGGATCGAACCACTTCCGCGTCGATATGCCGCGCTACGTAGAGTTCTATCTCCAAGGCAGACTGCACCTCGATCAGATGATCTCGCAACGCATCAAGCTGGATCAGATCAACGATGCCATGGATATCCTCGAGACAGGCGATATCGCTCGCAGCGTGATCGTGTTTGATTAGCGGGACCGCTACCTTTGGTACTTGCGCAGTGCACCCGGTAAGCTTGCACCACTGAGATCCTGACTTCAGCAGCTACGCGTTTACTGTAGATCCGTACTCAAACAGGTCGCCCAGTCTGTGCAGATCTCACATGATGTTGATTCCATCCAGGCCAGGATTCACCATAGAGGAACAGGACAACGTGGTTGAGTTTGACGCTGAAACTCAGACCCGGATCACTGTTGATGTCAGAGTGCCGGTGAATACTTCTCTTCGGCTGAGTTCTGCCAATGCTGGCAATATGGCTGTCCAAGGCGTGAACGGCACCCACGAACTGTCAAACGCTAACGGTGGCGTTTCCGCCAAAGATGTATCCGGCTCCGTGGTAGCCGAAACGGCCAACGGTTCCGTTGAGGTGATTTCTGTGGCAGTTACGCCCGACACACCTCGCAGGCCCGGGCTCGTCAGGGAAGAATTTTTCAGCCATAATCTCGCCGTCAGTGCCAACAACGAAATCCGAATATGGCTGAAGATACCAAGCTGGTACACGGTTTCGACCTGCATCAAGAGGTGATCCTGGAAGAGGCCCTGGAAGCACGACGCACTGTGTGGATTGCCACAGCCAATCTAAAGGACATGCATGTTGCCAAGATCCGTGGCTATGCGCCGATACTGGAACGTTTCGACCTCCTCGCCGCCCAAGGCGTCCGTTTTCGCCTCATCCACTCCGAGTTGCCGTCGCGACCATTTCGCGACACCCTGGAGAACTGTGGTCACCTGGTCGCGGGGGGGATGGAACTGCAGATATGCCCCCGCTCCCACTGGAAAATGGCCATCGTGGACGGACGCTTCGCCTACCTCGGTTCAGCCAATTTCACCGGTGCGGGACTGGGAGCCAGAAAGCCGGAACGGCGCAATCTTGAATTGGGTGTTGTCACGCGCAATGCCGATTGGCTCGCCGAGCTGACCACGCTGTTCGATGAGTTCTGGATTGGCACATACTGTGGCGAGTGTGCCATGCGCGACCGCTGCCCCGATCCGATTGATTCTCCCTGAACGATCTCACTGTAAGCCTTGGCCCCATGGCGTCGGCCAGACCATGGCGTATCGGAACATCCCGTTCGGCGCGACTTCACGCATTGATTAAGGTCGGTTTTCGTCTAGAATGAAGGATGCAGCCAAGTCATCAGAATGGTAAGCCTTGATCGATGCTCTTGCTGTGGTCCACTACCTAAGTCGTTAGCACCCCACAATAAGGCGCAGGCGGCCTCAATGCCAAGAGTCGGCCCAAGCGATGGAAGCGATGATGATTACATTCGCTTGGCGCAGGCTCTGTTGGCGGCAGCCAAGAATAGTGATGGAGCTGAGTTTAAGGGGCATATCAATCAAGCGTTTCTGCATAGAAGAACACTGCGTGAGAAATTGGGTCTCGTCGACAGTTCCGAGGACGAAGACAGCCAATTGAGAAGATATCCTTCCGACTTTGATGCAATATTGGCAGCTCACAAGACGTTAATGGCCAGCGGACCGGATGATGCGTATACCCGTTTTCGAGAGGCCGATCCCATTATGGCGCAGTTCGCCGATCTGGCGATAGACGCCTCTTCAAAACCCGACTGTCAAGAAAACGAAGGCGTGAACGATGGTGGCCGGAAAGTCGCTTGTGGCTAGATGTTAGACAGTGTCGCTTCTCGATCGGAGCTCAGTTCCGCCAGGAAGCACGCGGAGGGTATCTCATCCATGGTAACGGATAGCGCTTCCCCCTTGCGCAATTCACACCGATCGAACTCACCGAGAGCTTCGATGTATGCGCACGCGGCCTTGTACGCCTTCGCCATCGTTAGCCTGCCGTACCACGTGTCCAGCTTCTGAGCTTGAGTCTTCGCAATATCCAGAGCCTTCATTGGATCACCATCAGCCAAAGCAATCCGCGCGAGCAACAGCTCTGCATTCACTCTATCACCTTCGACAACGCTCTTGGCTAGCCGCTCAACACACTCGTTGGCTCTCTCCATTGCACCGCATCTCACGAACGCGTCTGCGAGCAAAAATGTGGATCGTGGATCAGCCTCGCTACAGTCGAATGGCTCCGGCTCCTCTTCAGGCCCGGATATCCCTGCAGAACATCTGAGGCAAGCAGCGGCGTAGCGATAGAGGAACGCAGAGTCCTCGAAATCACCTTTGTGGGTCAGCAGGATGCTTCGGGCGTCTTCCGGATTGCCGAGAAGTGTCTGCAGATCCGAAAGGCCGAGGACGCCGACCAGTCTCGCATTTGTGCTTCCTGAAAACAGCCCCTCATAGGTGGCTTTGGCATCGTCGGTGTCGCCGAGAGCGATCTGACATAATGCGATACAACAGTCGATCTGATATGTAACAGCCGGATTGCCGGCCTTAAGCGCGCTTAACTTGGTCAGGGCCTCTGTGAATTCGCCTGCATACATGAAGTATATGCCGTAATTTGCATGGTTGAGCCAGTCGTTAGGGAAGACTGCAACCGTTCTCTTTGCCGCTTCAACCGCTTCTTGGACATCCCGTCTGTAGAAGTAACCCAGGGGAATATTGGTCAAGGCGAAATGATCGTAAGGGTACTCCGTGAGGAGCGCGCTTAGCTCGGGAATTGCCTGGTCGTAGTTGTGCTTGAAGATGTGGTAAGCCGCCATCGTCCGCGCTTTCTCCCGCTTGTCCATTCGGTCCAGGAGGCGAAACGCCTGACGATATCGCTGTTCCGCCAGATTGGCATTGCCGGAGTTTTCGAGCACAGTCGCTGCCACGACGTACGCCATGCCGAACTCGGGGTCATGCTTGATCGCCTCGTCGGCATATGAGGCGGCCCGCTCGAACGCCCCCTGGTGCGTGCTTGATCTGGCCTTGGCGTACGCAGCCGCCGCGGGCAACGATTCCGTGCCTATGATCTCCTCGTCGATCGCCTGATCGGCATCGATTCCGTAGCAGTTGATGACGGTGCGTGTCGCTGTCCGAACTGTCTCACTGGCAAGATTCGCAGGTATTACCAGAGGCACGTCCAACGACATCAATGGATCCCCTGAGGCTGAATCCAGTAACTGCACATCGCCAGCATAACCTTCATTCACGTCGTTAAGGCGCATATGGATCACGCAGTCAATCTCGTTCTTCACAGCGAGGGACAGCGAGTCGGCCAACGACAGGTGGGTATCGGCTGCGTCAGAGTCAAGAGCCGACGCGTCACCCAAAGCAGACGGCGTTACCGCTATGATGTAAGGCAGCTTCGAAATGCCAATTTCGAGAAGCTGTTCAAGTGCGCCGGGGGCGACTGCCCCTGCGGGTGTTATAGCCACCCTAGAGACAAGAACACGAATGGGTGAAGATGGGCTTTTCTCTGAGCTCGACAGTCCGGTATCACCGTGGACCTTACATTGTAGCGCAATGGCATCCATCAACATGCGACGACGGGTTGCATCCGTCAGCTTAGAAGCAGTGATGCTCTGGATGCCACCGAGTGACAACGTCAGACCCGGGCTCATCGGCGCCTCATCGAGGGCAACCACAACGATCGGCTTGCTCCGGTCGAGTGCAAAGTTTATTTCATTCTGGCAGTGTCTGGACGTCACCGAAGACTGGGACCGAAAGAAGATGACGCCGGCAGATCGATCGAGTATGTCCGCGAGCTCTTCGCGCCAAACGCTGCCGGCGGCAATGCCTTCGTCATACCAACAGTGTATGCCCCGCTCTTCAAGCCAGATGAGATCATCCACAATCGATGCATCATCATGGGAGTAACACACGAATACATAGGGTTGATCCCCTCGGTAAGCGGGAAATCTGTTCGACAAGCTCATCTCCGTTTGCGTGACGGATGCCGTGGCGCTATCAGTAACGCATCGATACACAGCGTGGTTTGGACTGAACGGCTCAAGCGGCACTTTAACACTTGCAGCGTGGGCCAACCAGGTAGCCTGACTTTGACGACGTATCCGGGGTTCATCGCGCTGACTTTTTCTGCGTCAAGCCGCTAACAACATGTCTGTTCGATTGCTATGCTTGCGCCGAGCGATTCATGGGAGGCCGAAGGAGGATGACGTGAGTTGGAAACAGGAAATGGAGCAGGTGGAGCTTATGCGCAAGCTCGGCAAGCGCATGGGAGGGAGCGAGGGCGTCAGCAGACAAAGAGCACAGGGTCGGCTTACCGTGCGGGAACGGATCGACCTGTTAGTTGATCCGGCTTCATTCGAGGAATTTGGCACGACCCAAGGTGTTGCCCGTTACGATGAAGAGGATCGGTTGGAGTCGTTTCGGCCGGGCTCAACGGTACGCGGATTTGGTCGTATTGAGGGGCGAAGCGTGCTGATATCCGGGCAGGACTTCACCATACGGGGGGGTGCTACCGATGGGATGGTCGCATGGCGAAACCGGGGAAGTACGGCACTTGCTCAGGAGTTTCGTCTTCCCATGATCAAATTGCTCGACGGCGCAGGGGGCAGCGTGAGGACTGGCGGTACGAAGGGGAAATCAGCGGAGGCCGGCTCGATCGTTCACCATTCCGCCGTGCAAGAGGAGGACAAGCCGGTCGATCTTGGCCAGACCGGAGTGCCGGGCAGCTTTGACCTGCCGCGAGAGTTCGAGCCGAAGGAAGTAATGCCATCGCAACGCGACGATCTGGCTAACGGTCTGGCGGAGGGTCACGTACTGGCGAAAGTGCCTGTGGTCTCAGCCGTGCTCGGCTCAGTTGCGGGCGGACCGGCTGTAGAAGTGGGTAACTGTCATTTCAGCGTTATGACCAAGAACAGTGAGACATTCGTCGGCGGTCCACCCATGGTCAAACAGGCGCTCGGAGTCGACATGACCAAATATGAGCTTGGCAATTACCGGGTTCAAGCCAAAGCCGCCGGTGCCGTTCACAATGTCGCAGAAGACGAGGCGGATGCCATGGATCAGATTCGACGCTTTCTGGGTTACCTGCCCTCGAGCGTCTGGCAACTGCCGCCGAGGCAGAATCCTACCGATGATCCAAACAGACGGGATGAGTCGCTGTTATCGACCATCCCCAGAGATCGTCGCCAGATCCACGACGTGCGCAAGCTGATCGGTGTCGTGGTGGATCAAGAGTCTACGTTCGAAATCTCGACGCTGTATGGTCGCGCGTTGGTCACGATGTTGGCACGTATGGATGGCTTCCCCGTGGCTGTCATGGCGAATGACTGCCGCTTCAACGGTGGTGCGATGACGCCTTCCGCATGCATCAAGATGGAGAGATTCGTGGACTTTGCCAACACCTTTCATCTTCCGCTGGTCTACTTCTGTGACGTGCCCGGGTTCATGGTGGGTCTGCAATCCGAACAGGACGGGATCATCCGCTTCGCCAATCGGGCAATGTTCGCAGTCGAAGAAGCGACAATCCCCTATATCACCATTGTCACCCGCCGCCTCTATGGTGTCGCCGCCAGGAGCGCAAAGTCCAACGGGTTGGGCGTCCGTTATGCTTGGCCGTCGGCCGAATCGGGTGCACTCGTGGCAGAAGGCGGTGTCATGGCAGCCTATCGGCGCGATATTGAGTCAGCGGCAGATCCCGAGGCGAGGCGACGAGAGTTAGAGGCGCGATTCATACGCATGGCTTCCGTGGTGCGTCAGCCCGGCATCGCCATGGAGATTATCGATCCACGTGATACACGACCTGCCGTGATCGACTACATACGTAAGAGTCACGGGGTAAATGCAACCCAACTGGGGCCTAAGATTCGCGTGGGTATGCGACCCTAGCCGTGTATCGGTTTGCACCGTTCATGGGAGTCTTAGAGCGTTGCGGTCAGACTCAAGATTCGATTCGGAACGGCAGACGGGGCATCCTAACTGGCTGGCCATCGATCTCCCGCGTCTCGAAGAAGGATCGCGCAGCGCTCTGCGGGTTGCTCATGATATCGAACGGATCTTCCAGAGGCGCGAACGTCCACCCCATGGCGGCCGCTTCCTCGAACCACTCATACTTTGATTTGACCGCAACCGCTGCGTCAAACGATTCTTCCATGGTGTCCCAGGAGGGCTGACGTCCGTCGCCGGAGAATTCCACGAATTCACCCAAACCGAGAAAAGCAGCTACATCCTGCCAGGGCACGCCCAGCGCCAGCATGAATATCCAGCCATCCTTAGCCATGGCCGTGTGGTGTGCATGAATGCCCTCTGCGTTACGCTCTGGCCGGTGCATCCTGGTACCGCTGTAGGCATACTCGGCAATATGTCGTGTCCAGTGGTGCATAAGCGTGTCTTGGGTCGAGATGTCGATGTGAATGCGCTCCTCAACTCCCTCTTCGAGTCCGAATATAGCAGTTACCACGGCCGTGGCCCCGTGAATACCGGCAATCATGGCAGCCGTGTCACCAGGTATTTTGAGGGGCGCTTCGCCGCGGAAACCCGTCACGTGCATGACACCACCTGCAGCTTGTGCGATGAGATCCGTCGCCTGCCAATCCTTATACGGCCCGGTCAGTCCAAAGGGGGACAGACTGACAATCACCAAATCAGGGTAGTCGCGCTTTAACGAGTCATAGGACCAGCCCATTCGGCGAAGTCCATCCGTCCCCACGTCTTCGATCAATGCCCCATAGACTGCGAGGTCCGGCGCGGATTCGATCTCGCTCTTATCCCGATGAAGAAAGGGATCTTGACCAGACGGGCCGTCGCTCTGATCGATCCGGTCCACCTCGAAGCGTAGCTGTGACAGCAGCAGCCCGGCGTAGCCAGCCCCAGCGCCCGCTGATACTTCGAGAATCCTCACCGTGGCAGCCCCAGTTTGCGGGCGAAGCCCGGATCGCGACGATCTCCTCTGACCGGGGGTTCGGCAATGTCGTGGCTTCCAGCCGGACCAAGTACACCCTCTCTCTCCAGTTCGCGTACCTGCTCTCGAGCGTACCCCAGCCAGTGATTCAGCACGGTCACGTTGTCCTGGCCGCCGCCTCGATACCCCGTCAGTTTCTTGCGCCGCCGCCCTACCAGTCGCCACGGGATCGGTGGATGCGGGTGCGCGCGATACCCAAGGATTGGCTTTCGGTGCCGAACATTCGTGATGGCGCCACGCGCCTGGAACTGTGGGTCCTGTACGGAGTCCTCCACGGTGCGAACAGGCGCAGCAGCGATTCCGCACGCCTGCAGCTGTTGCGCCAGTTCGTCCTTGTTCTGCTTCACGGTCCATTTGCACAACACAGTGTCGATATCATCGTGGCGACGTGCGCGCTCCAGGCACGACATGTCTTCATCCAATTCACTACGGCTAACAATTTCGGTGAGTCTTTGCCACGCGGAATCCGATGTTACGGATATGGCGATCCACTGGTCGTCACCACTACAAGGGTAGACTCCCTGAGGCACGTATTGCGGGTCACGGTTGCGTTCAGCTTTCGGAACCTGTCCGGTCATCGCCGATTGCACCATCAAGCTGCCCAATAGGTGGGTTACGCTCTCGGACATGGACAGATCGATTACGGCGCCTTCGCCACTCTCGCTTCTCCTTCGGAGCGCGGCGACAACTGCGAGGGCCGCGTATCGTCCTGCTAGCTGATCGGTGAACACGCCCGATCCGATTCGCGGCGGTAGTTCACCTTCATCCACCAGCAATCTATTGAGCCCGCCGGCAGCTTCTGTGGAGGGACCATAGGCAGGGAATTCAGCCCAGGGGCCCGGCGTGCCGTAGCCGGACAACTGCAGACAGATCAGAGATGGCTTGATACTACGCAGACGCGCAACGCTCAAGCCGTACTTGTCCAATACACCGGGACGAAAGTTGCTGCAGACAACGTCGGCTTCAAGGGCGAGTGCCGAGGCAATCTCGCTTCCTCGCGCTGTTGTCAGGTCGATGGAGACGGAGGCCTTGTCGTAGAGCACACCGTCCACAACGCCCATGTATCGCGCATAGGGGTTGCCCCCGCGACGTGAAACGCGAACCACCTCCGCCCCGAGCTCCGCCAGCGTTCGCGTTCCTGCCGGTAACGCGAACGCAAGCTCGAAGCTGAGTACCTTGATGCCTCTAAGGGGCCTATAGATCCGGGACGTCATGCTGCAGGCACAATCTGGACTACAAGGCAAAGCGGTGTAACAACTACTGCAATCACTGCGACAAACTCGCCGATCGCGCCCAAGTCTTGGACTCTCATTATCCCTCTCCCGGTTCTTGATTGCCGACATGGTACCTGGAACCCCATGGCCAGAACCACCCTCAGTGAGCCATCCCACACATCCACAAAGAGACAGCCAATGTGATTACGCGAGGACTTCTGACTTCAAGTGATTTCTTGGAAAGTGTGCTAAATAGCCGATATATAATACCTTATCTGGAGATGCTGGAGTCGGGCCCGCCGCTCGGCTAGTCCATGCTGATCCACGCGAGGAAGATGACCATGGCCTACATCGATTTCGGTCGTTATCAATGTGCCCAACGCCAAAGTGTCAGAGGAGGATAGGTTTGGGTACGCGGTATTCGCGTTTGGTGTGTAGGACATCTTTTACTACGCCTGGCTGGTAGTTTTCATCGACTGGCCGGCGTCGATCTTCGACTGGGATCTGCTGTTCCTAATCCCACTGCCCTGGTGGTGTCCCGTCCTGTCACCCTTGCTAATTGCCTGCTTGATGGTCGTTGGTGGCGGATTGGCTGTGAATAAAGCGTCGATGCGCTGCAGGCGTTACCCCGCGGCATTACGGCCATACGTGCAGCAAGGCCGACTACTTTCAACTGGCCTTGGTTCATCGTTGCGTTGGCTGCTATGTCACTGCCGTTGCTAAGCGCACTTGTACAAGAAGATGCTAG
>CEPV01031494.1_pt1 | contig 25199 bp, 22 predicted proteins | sample 530451 | NCBI WGS metagenome assembly CEPV01 (sample SAMEA2620097, study PRJEB7988) | marine metagenome | isolation source: saline water (ENVO:00002010), including
AAACATAATATTTCAGCGCAAGTTGTAAATATGCGCGCATTAAAACCTCTAGACCATAAACTTCTAGAGAAAATTTTCAAAGATTTTAGTTTAGTAGCAACTATTGAAGAGCATAGCGTATTGGGAGGTCTTGGAGGGGCAATTGCTGAATGGTTAACGGATAATAATTCTAAATCAAGATTACTAAGATTTGGAACCAAAGACAAATTTTTACATAAAGTTGGAAATCAAGAATATGCTAGAGAAGTTATGGGAATTACTCCAAGACAAATTTTTGAGAAAATAGTTGATGAATATAAAAAATGAAAACAAAAGCTGCCATATTAGAGGAATTAGGCAAACCGCTAAAAATAGAGGAGATTGAAATTCCAGAGCTAAAATCCGGGCAAGTATTAGTAGATATAGCTTACAGCGGGGTTTGCCATACTCAGGTTTTAGAAGCAAGAGGATATAGGGGAGAAGATAAATTTCTTCCACATTGTTTAGGTCATGAGGGTTCTGGAATTGTAAGAGAAATAGGACCAGATGTGGAAAAAGTAAAGAATGGTGATAAAGTTATTCTTTCATGGATGCAAGGGCATGGTATAAATGTTCCCGGCACTGTTTACAAAAGAGGAAATGATAATATTAATTCAGGAGGAATAACCACATTCAGCAAGCAATCAGTAATCTCTGAGAATAGGCTCACTGTAATCCCAAAAGACTCTAAGATTTCATTAAAGGATGCTTCTATGCTTGGTTGCGCCTTGCCTACAGGAATAGGCGCTGTAAAAAACGTTGCAAAGCCAAAAAAAGGACAGAGTATTGCAATATTTGGTGCAGGTGGAATAGGATTGTGCGCTATTATGGGAGCAAAAATAGAAGAGTGCAATCCAATAATAGCAATTGATATAATTGATAAAAAGTTAGAGGAGTCAAAAGCTATAGGAGCTACACATACAATTAATGCAACCAGCAAAGACCCTGTCAAGGAATTAAAAAACATATGTCCTAATGGAATAGACTTTGCAATAGAATCCAGTGGAATTACTAAAGTTATGAAACAAGCATTGGAAAGTGTTAAAATGCGTGGGGGAAAAGCCATAGTTGTAGGAAATGCGCATCATGGAGAAACTCTAAATTTAGACCCGCATCAATTTAACTTAGGGAAAAGTATTTTAGGAACGTGGGGGGGAGATAATGATCCAGATGAAGATTTTTCAAAGTACATTGAATTTGTTACCTCTGGGAAAATTGAGCTCAGTAATTTTACTTCTAAAGTGTATGATCTAGAAAACATAAATAAAGCATTGGATGACCTCGAAAATGGAAAGGTTCTTAGGCCATTAATAGACATGAAATTAAAAGTAGATTAAAATGATAATTGGGGTTGATTTTGACAATACTATTGTTTGCTATGATGGACTATTTTATGATGCTGCATTGGAAAAAGGACTAATTCCAAAAAATATTCCCAAAGTTAAAAATTCTATTAGAGATTACTTAAGAAAGATTGGAAAAGAAGATGATTGGACAAAATTGCAAGGGAACATATATGGACCTGGAATTTTAAAGGCCCCTCCATTTGAAGGGGTTATTGAGTTCCTTAAATATTGTAAGAAAAATAATATTAAGACTTTCATAATTAGTCACAAAACATTACATCCATACATAGGTTCAAAATATAACCTCCACAAATATGCTATGGGATGGATTGAACAAGAAGGAATATTGGATAAAGAAATCACAGGATTAGACAAAAAAGACATTTTTTTTGAATTAACAAAAGAAGATAAATTAAAAAGAATAGCTAAACAAAAATGTGATTATTTTATAGACGATCTACCTGAGTTTCTGCTGGATAAGGAGTTTCCATCTGACACATTTAAGATACTATTCGACCCAAGTAAAAAATATAATGGAAATGACCTTGAACGTGCTGATTCATGGCTTGAAATTAGAGATAAAATAAAAAATAAAATTAGCAAAAATCATAATTCTAATGAATTTAAGAAACTTGTTTCAAAATTAAGCATAAATGCTGGCTTTATGGGAGATTTTACCATTAAACCAATTGCTGGGGGAAGGAATAATAAAGTATTTTGCGTTGAATATGAAAATGGAAAAAAGGCTTTACTTAAGTCATATTTTGATGATCCAATTAATAAAAAAGATAGGCTAAGAAACGAATTTAATTTCTTAAAATTTGTATATGGAGGAGGAATTAAGTGTGTAGCTAAACCATATTGTGCAGATTTTGATAATAATCTTGGTTTGTATGAATTTATAGAAGGTAATAAACCAAAAGTAGAGGGGATAGATGAAAACAAAATAAAGCAGGCATTGAACTTCTTTTCTCAAATAAACTCAAATAAAGATTTTATAAACTTGCATGTTGCTACTGAAGCATATTTTAATATTAAAGGCCACATTGGAAACATCAAGAACAGAATAGAAAGATTAGAAAATATTTCTATCAATTCTAAAATTGATGAAGAAGCTAAGGAGTTTATTAAAAATCAATTGTTAGTGTGTTGGAGAGAAGTTCAAGAATTTATCGCCAAAGCTAGTAAAGAACAAAAAATAAACATCAATGAAAACATATCTGACCAAGAAAAATGTCTTTCTCCTTCAGATTTTGGGTATCATAATTGCCTACTAGATAAATCAAACAAATTATTTTTTCTGGATTTTGAATATTCAGGAGTAGATGACCCTGCAAAAATGGTGTGTGATTTTTTTTGCCAAAATGAGATTCCGGTTCCAATGAAATTTTTTAATATGTTCATTGAACAGGTGGCAAAAACCCTTGAAGATGAAGATAAATTTAAAGAAAGAGTAAAGATTTTGTTTCCTTTATATAAGATAAAATGGTGCTGTATCATATTAAATGAATTTTCAAAGGAAGGCTCTGAAAGACGTAATTTCGCCTTAGAGCCTAAAGACTTAGAAGAAAATAAAAAGAAACAGTTGGAAAAGGTATATGAATATGTCAAAAACCATCCACTCAAAAATCTATGATTGTTTGAAAATTCTTTGAATTGTCAAATCCAGGAAAATCCATTAGATTTTCTTTGTTTGACAAGCGGAATTTTGTTGTTTTAACGCATCTTCCTCCACCTTAACAGCTTCACGATATATCTTATTTATATGACACCTGCTAAGGACAAGCCCGAGTCCATCTATCGAAGTTCCATACTGCTTAAGATACCCAGTAATAAAATCTTTTTGTTCTTGTGAATGAATTGCCCGTATTTTTATGCCATTTTTAAGCTTAAATGATAAAGGCTGGGCATCAAACTTATGAGATATTAACTTAATAAAATCAAAGTGAAAATGCTTAGTTGTATCTAGGTCCAATGAAAGAATATCTCCTTTTAATAATAAGCTAAACTCGCATAACTCATCTAAATACATAATATCTTCATCATTTAAGCAACCTTTTTCTGATAATATCTGTTTTGCAATCCCATACATAATTTCATGCAGTACATCCATTTTTTTAAAGAATGTAAGTGCTCGGTAATTTAATTGCTCATTGTTTCCCAGCTTTCCCGAGGAATATTTTTCAAATACTCCTGGCTGCTTTAAAAATTTTTCAAGTTCTTCTTTGTTTTCCCAAGTATTATCCTTACCGACTTTCACAAAGCCATCATACAGATCAGACAGTGCTGAGTTAGAGCTAACCGTATCGTGCAATTTTTTAATTAAATAGGATACCTTAATGCTTTTTTGACTTAAAAGCTGAAATAATTCATAAAAGATACCGCTATTGTAGAAAATTTCGACCGTTAAATCAAATTTACGGCACTCCAGGTAATCTTCAAAAGGCATAGTATCTGTCCCTATACAAAACTCTTCAATTTCAAAGCTTGAAAAGGATTCACCGAAAAGCTCATACTTGCCAAAGCAACGTGGATAAACCCTAAAACCTGTAACCATTCCGAATTTTTTCCTGTTTTCCTTGCTGTAAAGTTCTGTATCTGGCAACATAATCAATTGATGTGACCTAACAACATTTATTCCTATATCTGCCATATCACACATGGATTTTAAATGAGCTTTAAGAGTATCTCCAGGGAGACAAAGTATTATTTCTGAAAGGGTGTTTGCTCCAAACTTTTCTCCGGCTTTTCCTATCTCTATCTGGTCATCCAGCTTCACATTTTGACGGCTAATGTTCTTTAACACAGTTGGATCTGTTGACTGAACAGCTGCAAACAGCATTAAAGTCCCTTTTAATATAGAAGATACTTTGATAACCAATTCTTTCCTATTCTTTCCTGTCCCAACATTAATGTATTTCGGATAATCATATTTTTTCTGTATATCAGCAATAATTCTGCTAATTTCAAGATCTACATCATACATTCCAAAGTTTGAATCTGCCATTTGAAGTTCAGGCACTTTAGTGCGTTTAGCTATATACTCTAATTCTTTCTTGATGCGTGTAGAAGAGTATCTAGAGAGTTTAGTAAAATAAATTGATGATTCTTGGCAATAAGCGCATTGAAAAGGACAACCCCTGGTAGTTTGTAAAGCAGGGGTTAAAACATTATCAAAAAATTTATCCATAAGTCCAGTTAAATATGGAGATGGAATTTTTTCAATATCCGGCATTTTTGGGGATGTCTCACCCCGAATTATCTCATTTCCATATACATAATGACAATTAGGAATCTTGATTTTTTTGCTTTTAATAGAATCGACTTCAAAATCATATTCTTTTAATATTTTAAATATTTCAACAAAAGATAGTTCTCCTTCCCGGTATATATGAAAATCGATTGGAGTGTTCGTAAGAATTTTTTGTTGGTCTGATAAAAATCGAGGATAATTGGGCCCTCCAAAAATTATTACTGTTTCAGGATATTTTCTTTTAATTTGTTCTGCAAAAGCAATAGATAAATTATAAGTCCAGTAAAAATTTGCAAAACACATTATCTTAGGAGGTGTTTCTTCCAAATATCTTTTTAAGTCATTAGGATATTTAAAAAGCTCTAGCTCTATCTGATCTCCAAGCTCTTTCTTAGCGTATGAAGCAACAGAGGCTATTCCAAAGGGGAACATAAGACTAGACAGGCCTTTTCCAGTATGTGTCAAGTCAGCAAAACCAATCCTTATTTTTCCCATCTTATTCTTCAAAAACCACCCATCAGAGATGGATGGCATGTTATTATTATAGCTATATTGTTCAGGTGGTTTTTGACTAAGCGAATTCCACCACTATTTTTCCACCAATCATAGAATTGGTGGAATTTTAGCGTATTCAAAATTTACAATATATGTCATAAAAAATGAAATATTCCATTAATAAATTTTATTTTCATTTTATTATTTTGATTATTACAGCTTATAAAAAATTCGGATGCTGTATTGGCTGTTTTATGTCCCATAATAACTTGTTATGTGCATCAAGCCTGCAGGGATTTGGACAATCTTTAAAATCTATGCTTTCATAAACTTCTTTTCTTCTTTTAGAATTCCAAATCTCCTTAAAACTGTTTTTCTTTAGATCTCCATAACAGTATTTTTCATTATAACTTAGATGGCAACAAGGGTATAACTTCTGGTTGGCCCCGATTAATGTTACAAAATGGTGAGAGTAGCATTTTTTATAAGGGCGTTTTCTCTTTCCTTTAAACATCCGATCCCATCTATTAGATGAAACAGGAACAGAAAATGAATCATCCTGGAGGCCAAAACACTTGCTAAGTTGGTCATTCATGGCCTTACCTTCTTCTTTTGTAATATTGCTAACGCCGCTATTATCGAAAAATGGCCTGATCCTGATATAATTTAACCCTAATTCTTTGCTTAATTTTGCAGCGTTGTAAATGCCGCTGATTGTGTCAGGTCCAACTAAGTAATTGCTCCCGATAACAATATCTTTTTTTAATTTTTGTTTTAGAGAAACTAATTTTTTGATATTAGCAATAACAGCATAAAATGCTTTTTCATCCATTCCATGAGTTTTTTTATATATATCCGGGCCATCCGCATCTAAACTAATTTTTAGGTATGTGCAACAATTTATGATTGCATCAATAACGTCATCAGATAATACATAACCATTGGTACAAACTCCTGAATCCAAACCTAAATGATCAATTAACCTTATTACTTCAGCAAAATTAGGATGACAGCTGGGTTCTCCCCCTCCCCCAAGACCGAAGGATTTAACGCCTAATTCATTAAGCTGATGAATGATATCTTTAACTTTTTCAAAAGGGATAGAGCTATAATTTTTTCCCAGTCCTGTCCCTATACACAAAGAGCATTTATTGTTGCAAACCATTGTGAGGTCTAAATCTGCTTGTATGGGGTAAGCATCTCCCTTCTTATCCCACTCATTTAATCTATCTATATGCTTAAATAGTTTAAGAGGACTGGCAAAATCTTTGTTTAAATCAGCTTCATTGTTCATGGTTAACACTTAGTCTATTTTAATTTATAAGTATTTTTTTGGTTTAAAAACAAGTATATTAAGCTTTTGATTCAATTGAGAAAGAAAATTGAAGCAAAAATTAATCATAAAAAAGTAAAAATATAAAAGCGAATGATCAAACCATAGAATAAAAATGGTATTAAAATAAAAAGTGGTATAAATGGGCAAATTGCTAAATATAATTTCTTCTCTGCATAAAAAGACCAATAGGGATTATATTGGAAGAATGAATGATGATAAAGTAGAATGTATGAAGATTGCAAGAAAATATGGAGAAGATTATTGGGATGGTGACAGGAAATATGGATTTGGAGGCTATAAATACATGCCAGGAAGATGGGAACCTGTGGCAAAAGAGCTGATTAAAAAGTACAATCTTACTGAAAATTCAAAAATATTGGATGTTGGTTGTGGGAAGGCCTATCTGTTATTTGAGATAAAAAAGCTGCTTCCAAATTGTACAATAGTGGGGCTAGACATATCTGAATACGCAATAAAAAATGCAAAAGAAGAAATTAAAGATTCCTTATTTGTGCATAAAGCACAAGACCCTTATAAATTCAAAGATGATGAATTTGACCTTGTTATTTCTATAACAACATTGCATAACCTTGTAATAAATGATTTGCATTCTGCATTAAAAGAAGTTGAAAGGGTTGGTAAAAATAAATATGTTGCAGTAGAAAGTTATAGGAATGAAGAAGAACTATTCAATTTAGAATGTTGGGCGCTAACTGCAGAAGCTTTTTTTAATGTAGATGAATGGGTCTGGCTCTTTAACCATGCAGAATATTCTGGAGACTATGAATTTATATTTTTTGAATAAATTGTAATCTATCGCTTGATTCCCCAATAAATGGTTCTCTCTTTATCAAATGTTATATACCCTCCTGTTTCTTCTAATTGTTCTACTATTTTCCTAATTGTATCAACTCCCTGTTGGAATTCTTCTGGATATTCTTTTCTTATTATTTGAAGTGTTGAATTAATAGCTATGTCTTCTATTGGATCTATTTGTTCTAATAATGCTCTGTCTATTCTTACCCCTTTATCCCGAATAAGACGACAATGTCCTCGATATTTAAACCCAGATTGTTTAAATGAATCTGTAAGTTGCTTGTATGTGGGATACCTTTCTTTTTGTATAGCCCCCATACTGGGAAAGAATATATCATAAGGATGGGCAACCGGATCTTCACTAGTTGCCCCAAAAAGAAAAAATGGGCATCCTTGACGTGTAATTCTTGCAATTTCCCTCATAACACCTTCTTTATCTATCAAGTGAGGTTGAACAAAAGCCATATAGCTCAAATCAACTTTTCCTGTAGGAATAGGCAAAGGAATGCCATCTATATTACATTGTATTGGAATCACCCTATCACTAAGCTCTCCTCTTCCAATTCTATCCTTAAGAAGATTAAGTTGATCTTGTCTGCCGTTTGGATTTGGACTGTATGACTTATCAAAAGCTAAAATCCGGTAATCAGTTACACCATTAGCTTCTAACTGAGCCTCTACAAATCCTGTCTGTTGTCCGGAACCTACTCCGAATTCGGCAATATAAATTGGCCTTCCAAGATCTTTTTTTACTAAATCTAAAACGCCTGAGTTTAGAAACATAAATTCTGCAAATTTGGGTGTGCCTGGTCTTGCTTTAAAATAATTCAGCGCTATACCTTCATAACCATGTGCGATTTTCATTGTTTTTCCTCGATAATATAACAAAATGATAATGTTTCCTTTATAAACTCTTAGTCTTTAATTATTTTTTAGTAGTGACAAAATATCCATCCTATTATTAAATCTTTCCATTTTTACCATTCAGAAATAGTTATAATTTTAATTAAATTTCTCTTTAGCCTTATCCAACTCCTCCTTATAATTAATCTCTTCATATAACCTAGTACCAGTATACATTACATTAATTAAAGGTTCACTATCAATCAACCATCTGAATAATGTTCTAGAAGTCAAAAACCACCCATTAGAGATGGGTGGCATGATGTTATTAGCTTCACATTTAGGTGGTTTTTGACTAAGCGGATTCCACCACTATTGTTCCATCAATCATGAGATTGGTGGAATTTTAGCGTATTAAATATTTAATACAAAAATCGATAGTTTAAATAACCTCTATCTTTGGAAGAAAATTTATGAAATGGCCTCCTTTTTTTAGATATTCCTCATGTTTTGCAATAATTGGTTTTGAGTATTGCCATGCGAGTATAACTACATAATCTGGATTTTTTTCGTATAGAGAATCTGATGACAAAACAGGTATATGCAATCCTGGACTAAACAAATTTTGCCTTATTGGGTTATCATCAACAATATAATCAAGTAGGCCTTCTCCAAGTTCAAAATTATATAATACTGTTGTTACTCCAACTGAAGCTCCATACCCAGCTATAGTTTTTCCTTTTTCTTTTAAATCATTAAGAGTTTTTAATAACTCTTTTTTTATATCATTTAATTTTTCTCCGAATTCTTTTATTTTTGAAATTTCGTGAATTTTAAGGTCTTCCTCTAATTTAATAAGCTCATTCACGGAAGGAGAAACTGTCCTGCTGCCTTGACTTAGCTGTACAATACACCTTATTGACCCGCCCTTAGTTTGTATCCTTTCAACATCTACTAATTCCATTTCTATGCTGTCAAAAAAGTGCTTTAATGTGTTAACTGTAAAATAACATAGATGCTCATGATAGATATTATCAAAGACTAATTTTTGAATTAAGTCAACAAAATATCCTGTCTCGAATATAAATACTCCATCATTACCCAATATAGACTTGACACCTTCCACCAAAGAGCCCACATCATCAATATTAGCCATAGCATTATTTATGGTTATAATTTGTGCTGTTCCATAATCTTTCTTGATTTTACTGGCCAATTCACCATCAAAAAATGTTGGCAAGGTTTCTATTCCATTTCTTGTTGCTTCATTTGCAATTTCCCTAGCAGGATCTACTCCCAATACTCTCATGCTCCTTTCCTTAAAAAACTTGAGAAAAGATCCATCATTGCTCCCTATATCTACAACCAATGAATTTTTATCTGGTCTAATTTTTTGCAATATTGTGTTAACAGAATTTTTAAAATGAGTAACTAATCCTAAGGAATCTGAAGTCTTGTAAATGTAATCGCAATAAACGTCTTCTGGATTGAGTATATCAAGCAATTGAGATAATCCGCAATTTTTGCATAAGAACAATTCTACTGGATAGCAGTTTTGAGGTTTAGTAAGGCCTTCTCTAGGAATATAAGCATCCCCTATTGGAGTGGGTGCTAATTTTAAACCTAATTCAAGATTCTTTGATTCACATAACCTGCAGGTATTTCTTCTTGTTATTGGCTTTGTCATTTTAGCTTTTACCTTAGAAATTTCTCATAATACTGGCTATTATTTAAGTTTTCTTGCTAAAGATTCGTGCATTTGTAATGAAACTCCCCCATCAACTGCTATGTTTTGCCCGGTAATAAAAGATGCATTTGAACTGCATAGAAAGTAAATAGTATTTGCTATGTCTTTTGAAGTGCACATACGGCCTAAGGGTGTTATTTTTTTATAAAGAGACTGAAGTTGTTTATTAGATAGATAATATTTTTTTGATTCTTCTTTGATTACCGAACCCGCAGAAACACAATTCACTCTTATTCCTTTTGGACCAAGATTTACTGCAAAATAACGTACCATCTGGTTTAAAGCGGATTTTACAACATGATAACTCAATGGCTGTTCTTCTGCTATTAAAGAACTTGCAAGAGAACCCATTATAACTATAGACTTATCTCCTGTTTCATCAAATTTATCAATTAGGTTTTCAATAATAAGTTTTGTACTGGTTAGGCTTACCTTAATTTCATTATCCCATACACTTTCCTTGCCCCTATACCTCTGCAAAAAAATCAGGTTGGATATTTTTCCATTTTTCTCAATAATCTTATCCAATACTTTTGAAACGTTTTTGATGTTATTGACCAAATCTAAATTCCAACAGGAAATATATTTATTTTTAGTTGTTAATGGACTTCTACCTAAAACTGAAACTGTATGCTTTTCTCTTGAAAATGATTTAGCTACTTCTAATCCAATGCCCTTTGTTCCTCCTATAATTAAAGTATGCTTATTTTTCATTCTAAGTTTGTTTTGAACTAAAAATCATTATATCTTTTTTTAATCTTTCTATATATTTCTTTCCGAAATTTTTATCAGATTCTTCTGGAGCCCATGATGCATATTCAGTATCCGATTTTTTAAAAGGCCCATTAGTAACTTCTTGAAATATCAAAAAATCAGAATTTACCAGCACAGTATGATAATATGGCTTAAACATCTTATAATAGAATTTCTTGCCGGATTTGTAATCTCCCATATCAATTACATCTTTAATCTTGCCATCATCATGGAATATAACCACGCTGGCCTTGCCCTCCAATACATGAAAGGATTCTAACCTATTAATATGCTTATGAGGTCTTATGTAAGTAGTTTTTTTTAATGCAATAATCATCTCATGAATCACATCATTAACATCCTTGTGGCTGCAAAGTCTGATTCTCTGAAGGTTATCTTGAATTGTTTTATCTTTAAACAAATCTATATCCTTATGGCTTATCTTTACAATATCCTCAGTAACATAATAAACATTTTTACTTTCTTCTCTAAGTTTCATTTTTTACCTTTAATTGATCGTATATTGAACGTTGACTTTTTGGGCAAAAGGAAAGGAAATCAACACTGCCTTTTAAATTATCATTTTTTGAGATTATCTTTTCCTCAATTTCCGGGTTCAAACTAAAAATACAAAGATGGATATCTCCTTCACTTAAAATTGATAAGCCTCTTATTTCTAGCTTAGAACCGGGCATATACATTCCTCGTTTATTAATATTATCATCTACAAAACAATTCAGGTATTTAGCAATCCCAAAGACATTAACAAGAAAGCAGGCATTATGCCCTGCTCCAAATACAGCAATTTTTTCCCCTTTCTTCGATAATTCTGACAAGTAGGAATTTGTCTTATCCTTAATTGTTGCAAATGATTGAGTAAAAGATAATATTCTGTCTTTTTCTTCTTTTAATATGTTATTGTCAGGCAATTTTTTTTCTTGTTTGCTTATTTTTACTATTGCTACTAATGAATTTTCTAAAGGATAGGAATAAGCATCAAATTTTTTCAATTCTAACCCTAAAAATGGAAAGGAATTCTTAAAAGTTTGAGGAGTAAAGTAAATTATGTGTTCTTCCCAAATAGATGAATAGTCTTTATATTGAAAGGGTTTTGTATAATCCGGAATCTCGAATATAATATAGCCGTTCTCATTTAAAAGTATTTTGAGAGAACTTACAAATCCGTGAATATCATAAGTATGTTCTAATATGTGCCTAGAGAAAATAACATCAAATTTCCCATATTTTTTCAATATTTCTTCTGCTGTCTTTTGATTCATTAATTTTTGTATAGTTTCTATATCTCCATACCCATCATTATCTCCCAAATCTTTCTGTAAATCTAGTCTTTTTATATTGCTATAGCCAAGTTTTTTCATCCTTTGAAGAAGCGTATCGTCTTTATAGCTTATCCCTAAAATTTTTGAATCCTTACTTATGTTAGGAAGAGGAGATATATTATCTGCAACTTTATCAAGATGGCTTTCTGGCTCATTGTAAGATATCCATGAGTATTTTGGCTTCAATTCTTCTTGAGGAAATGGATTAATCAGCTGCGCTAATCCGCACTTCTCACAAAATCCCAAAATCAAGGGAAATTTTTTATTTTCTTGACCTTCTGATTCAGTAAAATCATTGCATACTGGATTTTTTCCAAAATCTAATAGTTTAGATACAGAATCTTCATGGCAAACAAGGCATTTTGACATTTTTTAGTTTTGTGATTTTGCGTAATCTACTGTTTTTTTGATACCTTCTTCCAAGGGTATAAATTTAAAATCCGGGAATAAATCATAAATTTTTTGGTTATTAAAAATATTATCTACTTTATCTTTGGTTCTTTTTTTAGAAGTTATGTTTAAATCTATAGAAGTTATTGAAGAGATAATATCTAACACATCCTTAAAAGTAGAGCTTTTTCCAGAGACAATATTTAATATCGCTCCTGTGGGAACAGATAGCAATCTGTTAATTAGATTGGCTAAATCATCAATAATGACAAATTCTCTTTTTTCTGTGCCATCTCCCCATAAAGTTATTTTTTCATTTTTTATTGCTGAGTATGAAAATCCTGAAGGTCCATAACAAGGTTTATCTCCCGGACCGTATATAACCGCAGGACGTAAAATAATTAATTTACTTTCAGGAGTGAGACTAATAGATTTTGATAATAGCCTTTCACAAGAAAATTTAGCCAAGCCATAATAAGATGTAGGGTTAATACTGGTCTCTTCAGTTATATTTGTATTATGTATATCCTCCCCATAAACAGCTGCAGAGCTTAAGTAAATAAACGTATTAATAGGGTTTTTTTCCAGAAGTCTGCATAAGTTGAAAACCATCATTAAATTCTTCAAAAAATTATCAATATTATCTCCATGTTCCCTTTTCAAGCAAGAGCACATAATAACTGATGTGTTTTTATCAAAAAATTCTTTTAGTTTAAAAACATCAGATTTTTTAGTCAGGTCTGTTTCCGGCAAGTCTATTCCGGCTATTTCTAATTCTGGGTACTCTTTTTCGAAAAATTTTAATAAATATTTTCCAATGAAGCCTTTATGTCCAAGAATCAATATCTTTTTGATATTATCAACAGAATGATTATCTTCTGGCATTTTCAGTGTTTATGTGAATAAAAAGATTATTGTTTTATTTTATCTCTAACGTTATAAGATATCTTATGCATCAAAGCAGAATGTGTGTCTTCAACTATACCATAATCATTATGTTTTACCCAAACTTTTAAATCGACCAAATCTTTCATAAGCCCGCCATCAAACCCTATAAGGCCGATGGTCGTTGCTTTTTTTTCTTTTCCTAACCTTAAGGCATTTACAACATTTAAGGACTTGCCGCTAGAACTGATACCAATGATAATGTCTCCTTCTTCAATCAAATTCTGTAATTGTTGGGAAAAAACCTCATCATAAGAGATATCATTTGAGATAGCTGTCATAAGAGAAACGTTATCGGTTAACGATATCACTCTTAGCCTTTTTTCCTCCTTATCTCTAAGATCTTTTACAATTCCTTTTCCTAAATCGCAAGCAAAATGAGATGCTAACGCTGCACTTCCCCCGTTTCCTAGGATAAAAATTTGATTATTATTTTTATGAGCATTTACTATTGCCTCAACAATCATATCTAAATCCTCTAGATCTAAAGAATCTAGGATATCTCTCAATTCTGTTATATAATCTATTTCAACCACCCTGTAGTTAATGAAAATAATCAATATTCTTTTTTAAATTTTTCTACCTTTCCCAACCATATCGGCAATGAAACTAACTATGAGCTTTATTCTCTGCATGAGTTCGTTTTAATAAAAATAGAAAAAGTATAAGAAAGCCTAAAAATGCTGTAAGAGAAGCTATACCAATAATTTTTTCCATACGCAACGGAGAGTACTCCAGCAAAATGTTATTCCCTTCAATGGTTCTGATCAAGATCAATTCATGATTGCCGGTAAAAACAGGAACTTCTTTATTATCCATATAAGCCTTCCATCTTAAAAAATATTGTTCTTTAAACACCACTATTTCTCCATCACTAAAATTGCCAAAGATCTTTACATGAGTATTTGATGGTCTCTCAAATCTTAAAGGTTCTGGTTCTCTAGGTATTTTTTTAAAATCTATATCTCCATGCTCCAAATCAGAATATGCGCTAATTGTCTTGTATTTATAACCATCAGGTTTTTTGTAGGTGTCTTCACTTACATTCTTCACTAGGTCTATTTTTTCTATATAATGAGTGTTATTGACCGCTAAAAATACCAATGGGCCGTTTTGATATAGGGGATAAGTAAAATCAGGATAAACTTGAGACAAGACATAATTTCCGATTGGATGTTGAATATTCATAAAAAGGTACTTGTAGCCTCCTAACCTTAAATAATTAGAGAGTTGTATTCCATTATTTGAAGTAACAATCTCCGGAGTTCCCCATGAATTTTGACCGTGAATTTTTCCAAAAATACCCCCTTCAACTGAAATTGCTGCTTGTTCATTCCTTGCGCCATATCTTCCAGTAAAGTAACTTATTCCATAATCTATTACATTGCCAAACAACCCATAAGTCATTATTCTCCCATCAATAGGTACTTGTTTTAAGAATTCCATTTCACTTTTGTAGATATCTCCCCCCATAAATGATTCTCTATGTAAAGCTGTTATGTGTTGTGAAGCGTAAGGAACTGTGGATATGAATGCAATAAAAACAACAGCAATAGAAATAACTTTTAGGTATTTTATTTTAGTTAAACAAATTAAAGTAAGTATCGATACTCCCAATAAAATTAAGAGGTAAGGTCCTTGGAACCTAAATAATCCCCCTATGCGTATACTAAGTGTCGCTGCTATCGGTGATAACACTATAAGATACAATATATAAGCCAATGCAAACACCCTATAATTTTTTATGTCTTTATTCTTATACATAGCAATTAATAAAAAGAAGGATAGTGCGCCAAAAATAGAAACAAAAAATCCAAATTTATGGTCATCTATTCTGTTAACATCAGGATATTTTAAAGACAGGTAATGGAGTTCAGTCCTATAGAATGATTTGAAATAGCTGGTAACATCATACCCCGCATTATTCAAAGATAATTCTCTTTGTTGAACTTTTACTAACACATCTTTAAAAATTATGGGTGTAGAAATATAAAAAAGAGGCACCGAAATTGCAATCACTATAGTAACCAAAATTTTAAGCTTGTTTTTAGCAATCCATTTTAGAAAATATATCATTTCATCTTTTTCCTTAAAATAATAGAATTTTCTTAGAAAAAACAACAAACCAGCGAAAATAACAACACTAAAGCCATAAGCAGGGTGAAGTGTTACTATAAAAGAACCGATAAACATCAAAATTGCAAATTCCTTATATGTTTTTGGATTATCCAGGATTAAACCTAATAATAAGTAAGCTACTGGGTATGCATAATTTGTCCTTATGCTTTCCATAAATTGAAGGAAAACAAAATTAAGTCCGGTTAGTAGGGTTACTGCTGTTACTGCAAAAACATTCAAAGTTGATTTTTTTTTATTAAGTATGGAAAAAAATAGCATTCCCAATGACAATGTAGAGAGCAATAATATGAACACCGAATCAGCATTAATGAATAAAATAGGAGGAACAAACTTCAGAAACAATTGTGTTATTGCAATATGTACCAAGGGAACTGATGGAATCCATAAATAAGTTGCTTCACCGTTTGCAATTGCCGGATCATAAAGAGGAACTAATCCATGTTTATCCAGCCCTTGAAAAGAATTCTGAATTCTATAAAATTCGCGCGAATGATTAACCATAAATAAATTGCTATTATCCACAATATTTATTGCTATGATAGAAGTAAAAAACAAAACTGTCAGGAAAAAAATAAATTCCTTGCGATCTACCTGAAACATTTCGATTGAATCCTTTTTAAATATGAGAAATGCTATTAAGGGTGGTAAATAGAATATAAAAGCGATAATTGGTATGTTTAATTGTATAGACAAATAAGTTGAAATTAGATATATAACAGAAGAAGGGATAAATGAAATCGCAAATCCCAGCACATAGCTCCTCACGAAACTCCTTTTCTTCAACAAGAATCCAAAAATTATAAATGGAAAATAAATCATAAATATGTAAAACAAAGGCAAGAATACGGATAAAGCCGCTAATAAGTATAGTAAATATTTAATTCCATCCCTTATATTCGTAAAGTTATCTACTAGAAGAGCAACAACTAAAAAAGCTATTGAAAAAAAATTAAAAGTTTTTAAAATTATGAATATTAAAAGGAAATATACAATAATCAATATTTGCGAAAACTTTATTTTCATGTTAACCTAAATTTACACTTAATAATAAGATTTTACATAAATTACTTTTTTAGGTTGGAAGAGAAAGAGATTTATAAAGATTATTATTTAAGGGTATAGGCAATTTAATTAAAATTATAGAGATAATATCAACAAATTTTTATAATAATCTAATTTCTTTAATAAAATGCCAGAGAAAATCTCAATCATTATCCCAGTATATAATGAGGAAAAAAACATTCTTAATGTAATAGGTAAGGTAAAAAAAGCAAATACAAAGAATATTAAGAAAGAGATCATTATAGTTGACGATTTTTCTAAAGACAATACAAGAAAAACCTTATCTAAAATAAAAGGCAATAACCTGGGAATTTTCTTCCACAAAAAAAATAAAGGAAAGGGCAGCGCAATAAGGACTGGCCTAAAACACATAACAGGAAGCATAATATTGATACAAGATGCTGACATGGAATATGACCCTAAAGAATATCCTCTACTTTTGGAGCCTATTTTAAAAAATGAAGCTAAGGTTGTTTATGGTTCAAGATTAGAAGCAATAAGGAAGAATCTAAAAAATATGTATAAACTCCATTATTTGGGAAATATGTTTCTCACTTTAATGACTAATTTATTGTATGGAAGCAAAATAACTGATATGGAAACTGGCTATAAAGTATTCAGAAAAGAAGTGATAAGGGACATGAAATTGAATGCAAAGAGATTTGACTTTGAACCAGAAATAACGGCTAAAATTCTAAAAAAAAGGTACAAGATTAGGGAAGTTCCAATAAACTTTGTTGGAAGAAAATTCAATGAAGGAAAAAAGATAACATGGAGAGACGGTATTAAGGCTTTATTCTACCTGATAAAATATAGATTTATGGATTGAATTTTTTATCCAAATCCAGCTCATCATCCTGGACATATTGCAAATCATATTTCAGTGCAATATATGCTTTTTGTAGTTCTCTCCCAAGATAAGCTGCATGGTCTTTTCTCACTGGAATCTTTTCCTTATTTATCATTACTTGGTATATTTCAACTGGTTTTTTGCCGATTATTTTTAAAACAACATTATTTTTTTTATTGCAGAAAGCGACTTCTATATTTTTATTTTCCCTATTCAGCCGTATAAGAAAATATTGCTTACCATCAAAAATAAAATCTTTTAAATCATCATATTCTGCAACAACTTCTTTAACACTATTTTCTTCTAAGTCAAATCTTTTTGTCATAGTAGGGGTAAAACTAAGGTATTTTTAAATATTGTTCTAAAATAAGGTATTAATAATAGGAACTATCTACTTGTAAAATTAAGAGAATTCTAAAAAAACCCAAAATTTAAAAATAAGGATAATTTTCATTTTTTATACAAAGGGGAATGTCTATGAATTTTTTTTTAATTAATTACATAAGAAAAAAACACCATTTTGGAAGATACAAGATAGTAAAGGCTCTTATAGCGGGGCATGGGAAGGAATTATTAGATATTGGCTGCGGAAGCCCCGCAAAATGTGTAAAGCCAGGTAGTTTTTTAAGAACTGCTGGATATGGCCAAGGCATTGATATTGTTCCTTGCAAACTGGAATTTCCATTCAAAATTGGAAATATGGAAAATATTCCTTTCGAAAATAAAAAATTCGATGTCATAACAGCGATTGAAGTTATAGAGCATGTTGACAAACCAAAAAAAGCTCTTGATGAGGTCTATAGAGTATTAAAAGACCAAGGGGTCTTTATAATGACCACTCCAAATAATAACTTGCTTTTTAGGTCTTTTTGGTGTATATGGGAAAGAACCGTTGGAAAAGAATGGAAAGATACTCACTTATCTCCATTGACTAAATCTGACTGGTTGGGAATGATAAAAAAGAGTAATAAATTTAAAATAGAAAAAGTTATAGACTATTGGGGCATAAACTTGATATTTAAAATAAGGAAAATATAGTTTAGTTATGATACTATTGGGGTGCTAATCTATGAAATTCAATAAGCATGTTATTCCTATTCTTATTATCTTAATCATAGCGATCTTTACTTTTAGTGCTTGGTTCAATCTCTATGAAATGCCTTATAGGGGGGGTCAGGAAATTTCGTCTGTTATAGAAGCTGGAGACTTTACTGCATATAATGCAGTCAATGCATATATAACAAGAGAATCTATTTTAAATAAACACGATTTAACTCCCCTATGGAATCCCTACATTTTAAGCGGAACACCTTTTTTTATTAAGCCGCAAGTAGCAGTCTACCATCTCCAGACTATATTCCTTCTATTATCACCCAACTCTTGGTTAGGAATCAAACTATCTATAATTTTTCATTTTATACTTGCGGGAATATCTATGTATTTCTTAATTTATTATTTAAAAATAAATAACAAGATAGCGCTCGCAACTGGAATAATTTTTATGAGCAACCCCTATATAATAAATGAAATAAACAGAGGCCATACTAATATTTTGTATCCATATTCAATTGTTCCTTTAATCATCTTATTCACATTAAAAGCCTTAGATAGTAAAAATTGGCTGAAATATGGTGCATTAGTAGGAGTATTATTCGCATTGCAGATTCATTCAGGTGGACAAAGTATATTTTTATTTACTTCTGTTTTATTTGGTTTTATGCTCTTCTATAACCTCCTAGGAAATAATATTCCAAACAGGCTAGTCAAAGTAATATTAATAGGGACTATCACTTTAATTATACTATTAGGGTTGGCAGCAGTAAAAATTTTACCTAGCTCTGATTTTATTGAAATATCTTCAAGGCAGGTAGCCTTTAGCTTTGAAAGATCGTCAGGAGGGGGTATGCCTTTTTTAGACATCTTCTTTAAAAGCCCTATCGGAATCCTACCAATTTTACTGGCAATACCCTCAATTTTTTATTTCAAAAAAAAGAGGTATTTGATGTTTTTTGCAATTCTTGCTTTAAGTATTTTAATTTTAACAGCTTCTCCGTTGTATTACCTATTATGGAAATATCTACCATTTTTCGATAGGCAAAAGGGGCTCTCTAAAGCCATATTTTTATTCATCACAACAATTTCGATACTCTGCGCATATGGTATGTCTTATGTATATTTAAAGGTTAAAAATCATAATTTTTTAAAGTCAAAAACTAACTACCTGTCTTATTTCTTTGTTATATTAATAATAGGCAATTTTGTTGTGCTTGGAACCCATCTAGAACCAACTAGCGACATTAATGAACAGATCAACAAAAACCAAATTCTGCAGTTTATTTCAAAACAGCCTGATAAGTTCAGATTTCAAAATATTGAAACCATGGGTATTGATTGGGGCATTGGCCATGTCAGCGTGCCATTAGGGCTGGAAGATGTGTTTGGCTATGATAATATATGGATTCCGGATTATTTACCTGCCTATCTTAGTGTTGCAAATTCCTTAAGAGCAAAACTTTATGGGATACTAAATATGAAATACTTGACTTCTACTCAACCGATCAATATTACTGGATTTAAATTCATTAAAAAATTCGATGATTGCGGTCAAGATAAAAACAATAACCCATTATGCCAGCCTCTAAAATCTAAGGGCCCATACCTCTATGAAAATGAACTTTATTTGCCAAGAGCCTATGTTGTCAATCACAGCATCCTGATTGTTGGTAATGAAGATCAATCTCTGCAAATAATGTATGCGCTTATGCTTAATAACAAGTTTGACCCTTCCAATACATTAATTATCCAAGGACAGCAACATATAAACAGCTATAGCCAAAACTTTTTAAATAATTTTGACGCAATTATATTGGCAGCAGAATCCATAGATCAAAACAGTATTAACCTCCTAAGTCAATTCGTTAGTTCAGGGGGAAAGCTATATCCAGACATAACCCAAGGACAACAATCATTTAATATCCAGGAAATTGAAACATTGCTAAATAGTTTTGGTGGCAGTTATAACAACATCCAAGAACTGGATTTGACGCAAAAAACTTATGATGATATTTTTATCGATACAAAAAATCAAAAAGGATTCTTGGTATTGAGTGAAAAATTCAGCGTTTATCCAGGATGGACAGCAAGAGATAATAAAGGAAATATTATGGCAATTCATAGAGCAAATGGTATAATAAGCGCAATCAATTTAGAAGGTCATGAGAATCAGGTAGAATTTAGATATTCTCCTCCAAAATTTAAAATAGGTTTAATAATCAGTTCCATTACATCCATTATCTTACTATTCTACTTTATTTACACATTTAAATCTAAGATTATAGGTGATAAAAATAAAACTTGACCTGGAAAAAATACTTTTAATCCTGTTTTTTGCTATTTTTCTATTTTTAGGACCAGGAACTTTATTCGACCACAAAATAAAACATGATTTTCCATTTGGCTATTCAGCTTCTGATGCATTTCAGCATCAGGTAAGGGCTGAAGCAATAAAAGATGCAGGTAATTTCAAATATGAAGCTGCTTATATTTCCAAAGGTATTGAAAACGTTGAGGGAAGGTATCCTCCTGTCATCTACCATTTATCAGTTATTTTATCATACACAGCAGGTATAGAAGTTTACGATTCTATCTATTTCATAGTAAGCTTCTTCGGAGTAATTGCAGCCTTGATAGTGTATTTGATAATAAGAAACTTAAACAAAACAGTGGCTATGCTTTCTCTTCCATTATCATTGCTTATTTTTTCTTTTCCTGTCTCTATTGGCTATTTATGGGGTCACTGGCCCTCTATATTTTCCCAGTCATTTCTAATACTTTTTTTCTGGAGCATTATGAGGATGAATATGAAACAAGGATATATCCTGGTAGCATTGTCACTTTCTGCAACTGCCCTAACCCACACATCCGAAACAATTTTTGCATTCGTATTTTTGGCGCTATTCCTTGTAATAAAATTAATTATGAAAAAATTAAGTAAAGATGACATTAAAAACATGGTGCTGTCTTTCATAATTTTTTTCATAATTTCATTTTATTATTTAGTAATTTTCATGAATACCTGGGCAAAACAATCATATAAGTTTATGGTCCAGCCCATATGGGAAGGCAATCCTGGATTCTACATAGCAGGGTTCGGATTACTGCTTATTCCAATAATTTTGGGTCTTGTTTTTGCGTTGCCAAAACTGAAAAATGCTCATGTTTCTTTAATTTTAGGTTATGCTATGCTTATAGGAGGTTTTCTGAATTATGCTGGATTTGAAGTAAGATCTTTCCAGATAAGATTTTTCTGGCCTATCTACTTAGCAATATTCTTCGGGTTTGGAACCTACGCTCTTTTTAAACTTATAATAAAAAAATGGAACTTTATCTATACTTCCATCATATTCGTTGTCTTCATCATTTTATTGAGTGGAACGATAGAATTACCCATTCTAAAACAGACAGATATCCAGAATATCCCTTCAATACCTCAAATTAACAGAGCTTCAAGCCAGGGAATGATGGACCCTTTTCATTGGCAGGCTTTAGAGTGGTTGAGTGAAAACACAGAGCAAAATTCAAGAATATATTTCTTCTACGGTGACATCTATAGCCAAGACGCTTTACTTAGAAATTCAAAAAGAGTTCATAATCAGGTTGACCCTGAAGATTTTATAAAAGCTATACAAGATAAAAAGATTAAGAGGTTTTACATAAGCGAGCTTCCAGGGGACACTGGGGGAACAATTTCAAAAAGGACTGGAATCTTTAGTTTTGAGGGTGTTAGTCAATCAATACCCCATGAAGACCATTTTGGTCCTCAGGATATCTGCAAATTTAACTACTTAATTTTTGATAAAGCTTCTAGGCAAGAGGTTCTTGCCCAGTATAATTTATTAATAGCATCTGATCTAATCAAGAATGAATACATAAATCCTGTTTTTGAAAATGAAGTTATAGTTATTTTAAAAAATGAGGATATTGAGGCTGATTGTATTGAAGAAAGAAGTTTTTAACGAGATTGGAAAAGAAATGAAAAATCTAGGATTATTATTCTTAATAGTCTTAGTGATATTTAAAATTGCATTCTATAAGGAAAATTTGATTGATATATTCAGAAATGTAACATCTTTATTTTGGCTTTTTGTCTTGCCAGGATATTTTATAATGCTTTATTGGAAGAAAAACCTGGAATTCATTGAAAGATTTATAATAGGTATTGGGATATCAGCAGCCATAATAGGAATATTTAGTTATTATATTGGACTAATTGGATTAAATTTAAAGTACCAATCCATTCTACTTCCTTTGTTGCTTATAACATTAGGAATACTCTTCAGTGTAAAAAACAATAATAAATAGTTGGTAGTATTTTAAAGCAATATTAGGATATTTATGTAAGACAAAACACCAAAACCTTAATAAACGTTCCAAGATAACAAATTCATTTATGAAATCTGATTTTATAAAAAGTAAAGAATTCAAATTATTCTTAACAGCCTGGATAATATTTGTTTTCTATATGCAGATGTACGGCTCAAGTCATATGGCTAACAGCCAATCTGCCCTTACAGCCTCAATTGTAAACGAAAGAACATTTACGATAGATACATATTACAGGGCTACTGCTGGAGGAGTATCCTTTTATGACGGGCATTATTACTCAATCCAGTCTCCCGGGATTTCATTTATATCAGTGCCCCTTTATGTTTTAGGCAAGCCTATTTTTTATATTTTGCCTCAAAAATTAGTGGATTCGATATTTGAGATGCTTGAAAAATATGGAGAGGCCCTGCCTGTAGATTCTTTGGGAAACAAAAAAATTCCGTCTAATTATTTCCCCGATCTCAGTAAAAGACAAATACTGGAATATCTGATCATAGCAGGATTTTTGCTTCCTGCATTTACTACCCCATTATTCAGTGCTATTACTATTGTCTTGTTATATTCTATACTTAAAATGTTCTTGATCAATGAGAGATTAAGAATGCTAATAACATTATTCTATGCCTTTGGCACTTTATTGTTTCCATTATCAACAGAATTTTTTCAAAGGCCAATGGCCATCACATTCGTGCTTGCATCGTTTGTTATTTTGTTTAAGATAAGGCACAAAGAACTCAAACCAAAACTATCTACAACGTTTGTGGCAGGAATACTAGCAGGGCTATCTGCCTGGTTTGATTATTTTCATTTGTTGATAGCAGGACTTCTATTCCTCTATTTACTGTCTTCCTATAGAAAAAGAAAACATAAAAAGGTAAAGGAAGCTAACACATACTGGATTTTTGAATTAAACAAGCAAAGATTATTGACATTGCTATCATACATCATAGGGGCTTTAATTCCAGTTCTTCTGTTATTTTCATACTATTACATTGCCTTTGACAACCCGTTCACTCAGTCTTATGCCTATACCATCACACCAGAAAGTATCCATAAAGTCTCGGATATTTCCAATATAAAATTTCCCAGCATGATTACACTATTGCGCATGCTTGGATTCTTTATTTATTCCCCCATAATTATCCTAGCGCTATATGGTATTTACAAGGCATTATTGAAAAAAGACAAACACTATCATGATGCTGTAGCCATAGGAATATTCGCCATATCAACATTAGCTTACTCTTCACTTATATCATTCATCTACCCTACAACCATTGCTCTATCATTTGAAAGGTATATGACACCCATAGTACCTTTTATTTTCATTTTTATACCATACATCTTTATCAATAATAAGCTGCTTAAAAAAAACAGGATGAAAACTTTATTCATGATAGTAGGAATCATTTCAATATTTATGAATTGGACTGCCGCGCAATACGGAGGTCATTACGGACTAAACCAGTATGATTTTAATGAAAAGCGATTTGTAACCGGTGTAGATTTCCTTAAAAACGGCCCATCATCTTCCTTCCTAAAAACATTAGCAGGTATTTTCAACATAAATCCATTACTTCTAAATCTCATAGGACTGGCAGCATTAATTGCATTAATTTACATAATCTGGAGACCTTATTTAGTGAAGAGAAAGCATTCCTATTGACTATTATTTTCCAAGATTTGAAGGTTATGAAAAAGAATGAGATAAGATATTGAAATTTATAGTATAAAAATACAACAATGCTTCAGTAAAAAAGAAATATTATTAAACTAATATTTTTCTTTATATTTCATGACTTGTATATTTTGTGAATTCATCTCTGGAAAACGAAAAAAACATACTAATGGTATGCTATTCAAAAAGCTGCATGAAACTAAGCATTCATTAACATTCTTATCTATTGATTTTCCTGCAACTGAAAAAGGCCATACGATTGTTATCCCAAAAAAACATTTCAATTTAATTGAAGATGTACCAAATTATATTCTCTCAGATTTAATAAAAGAAACTAAATTAGTTTCTAAGGTTCTAAGGCAAAGAAATGAAGGAACAAATATTCTAATAAATAATGGTAAATCAGCTGGACAAAAGATACCTCATGTTCATTTCCACATAATTCCCAGAAATAAAAATGATAAGATTGAATTGGAAAATTTTAAACGTAAAAGGTTATCAATAAAACAATTTAATGATCTCCATAGTGAATTAACAGAAAGATATAGATTAGTAAAAAGATAATATCTGTAAATATTCAGCGACAAAAACCTTCGCTCACCATACAAAGGTTCGCTATGTACAACAGCAACTTGCGATGTTATACGTAAGTTTTTTGTCACCTTTCTGGATTACATAAATTGAAGACTTTTCCCACCATGGAAAGTTCGGAAAAGCCTGATTATAACTGATACCATAATTTTATGAAAACAATAGATTTAGGCAGTGTTAGTAAGTAACTGATAGAAAGTTTTATATTCTAG
>CEPV01014379.1_pt1 | contig 25159 bp, 23 predicted proteins | sample 530451 | NCBI WGS metagenome assembly CEPV01 (sample SAMEA2620097, study PRJEB7988) | marine metagenome | isolation source: saline water (ENVO:00002010), including
AAAACAAAATGAAAAAGAGTTTAATAATAAGAATGTGGAAATTTACATTTCCATATATTGACATTAGGTTAACGGTATTAGTAGGTCTGTCTTTCGGGCTAATGATTGCTAAACTTTGGGAGCCAATACTCTATTTAGACTGGTATTGGTATTTGATTATTGCGTTATTGGCTCTGATAAAACCTACAATTACATTTTTCAAACAGGTTTGATAAATCGCCTAACCCCACTCCACCTGACAACCGCAATGAGTAAACAAGTTTACTCCGTGGTCGCAGGTTAGTTTCGCCATTCTACCCGCAATCAACTCTTGACCCTTTGGCAAGTCCGGGACAGGTTATTTCATTCGTTTCAGCCTCCTGAGTAGCTAGCCGGCTTCAACCTCCCTTTCCGGTTTCAACTTTATTTATATCACGCGCCTGCATACATTCTCGCACCCCTTCATCAGCATTATGAAGAGGTCAATCCCAGCCGAAGCAGGAGGCAACGAGATGGACAGATCAAGAAGAGCGTTTGTGAAGAAACTCGGACTCACCCTGACCGGAGGACTCTACGGCATCGATCACCTCCGAACCTCTCAACCGTTCAATGAAGCATTGCCCGTTTCATCCTCGAAAGATCTGTGGTCTGACATTCAGTCCCAGTTTCTCTTCGATCCCGGTATCACCTACATGAACACAGGCACTGAGGGGTCCGCTCCCAAGCCGGTCTTTGACGACTATGTGCGCATCCTGAAACAGTTTACCACCAGTCCCACGCAAGCGACTTTCCACGATGATGACCTCAATTATTTCCAGGAGAATAATCGGGAAAAGGTGGCACAGTTCGTGGGTGCCGAGAAAGATGAGATCGTCCTGACAGGCAACACCACCATGGGCATCAATACGGTACTGTTTGGATTGGACTACGCTCCCGGTGATGAGATTATCACCACGCTGCACGATCACATTGCGGAGATTTCGCCTTCCAAAGTTCTGCGGGAAAGGCGGGATGTGAAGTTCACTCAACTTGAGCTCGGATCACCGGCGCGGAGCAAGGATGAAATCATCCGCCTTTTTGAGCGCGCCATCACGAACAGCCGTTTTCGCCCCAAGGTACTGCTCATCTGTCACATCAATTTCACCACGGGACTGCGAATGCCTGTGAAAGAGCTGTGTCAGCTTGCCCGCAAGCACGACATGATTTCGATAGTCGACGGCGCCCATGCCCTCGGCATGCTGAAACTCGATCTGCACGACATGGGGTGCGACTTCTACTCCACCGCCGGACACAAATGGCTCAATTGTGTCCCCGGTACCGGCGTACTCTACATGAAAGGAGGAGAAGCTAACACGCGTAATCTGTGGCCGGTCCTTTCAGAGTTCTACGACTTTCGCGATGAGGACGGCAACCTGTACGATATTGCCACTCAGATGCAGCTGCGGGGTCAGAACGATACGCCCGCCTACATGGCTATGGTTTCAGCCATCCGGTTTCAAAAGGAGATAGGAATCGGCACTATCGAAGGACGAATTCTCGAACTCAACAACTATCTGCGGCAGCGGATTGTAGATACGTGGGGGAAGGAAAGTCTCCTGGCGCCACCACCCGGGGCCGAAGAACTGTCATCGGGCATGGCGAGCTTCATCCCGTCAAGTAGTCCACCAAAGCGGTATGACAAAGAGTTCATTACGGCGATCCCCGAAAAGCTCTCCGATGAGTACGGCATATGGATCAGGTACGTCGATTTTTTTGCCAGACGAAATCATATGAGACGCGGCAAGAAGACTTACGTACTGCGCGTTTCCACGCACATCTTCAACGATACGGACCAGATTGATCGCTTGATCGAAGCCGTTGAAGCAGTCGCGTAGACGGCAAACTGCATTGAGCTGTTCGAGTGATGCTATCATAGAATCCGTACATCTTCCTTGAAATCTTGCCCGACATTTTGTAGGAATCATTGTTGATCAGCAAGACCACAGCGCTTGTTCTCTTTCTGGCGGTCTGTGCGGCGGGACAGACCTATTCCATTGAAGGCGTCGTTGCAGACCCGGACGGACGTCCCCTCACGGAAGTCCACGTCACGCTCATACCGGGCTGGCACACCACACTCAGCGATGAGAACGGCAGGTTCGTCTTTCCCGATCTCGCTACCGGCGCATATTCCCTGAGACTCCAGTACATCGGCTTTGAAACCGAAACGGTTGAAAATGTGACTGTCGTGAATCAGGCAGTCGACCTTGGGACAGTCAGACTGACGGTCCGGGTGCTCGAAGCAGTGGAGGATGTAGTGGTTACGGCCACCCGCTCACAGCAGCGGAGCTACAATCTTGCGGAGGCAGTCAACATTGTATCCAGAAGAGAGATTGCGGAACGGAATGCGAAAACTTCCGCCGAAGCGCTGCGGGAAGAACCCGGCATAGCCGTCCAGAAGACGAACCACGGCGGCGGATCAGCTATCATCAGGGGATTCAGCTCAAATCAGATCTTGATTCTGGTGGACGGCGTCAGGCTCAACAATTCCACCTTTCGATTGGGTAACCATCAATACCTGACAACCGTCGATAACCAGATGCTGGAGCGGATCGAAGTTGTCCGCGGACCGACGTCAGTTCTGTACGGCAGTGACGCTATGGGAGGTACCGTCAATTTGATTACGCGACTACCAGCAACCGGAGGGAACTCCATCCATGTGCGCCGCCGGCTGTTGACCCGCTTAGCGTCGGCGGATCAGGAAAAGACGGTGCGGGCTGAAATCTCACTCCATGGAAACAGGTTCGCGTTCCAGTCCGGTTTTAGCAGTAAGAACACAGGCGATCTACGCCGCGGCACCAGCAGCCGTCACCGCGAACTGGAAAACTCTACAAACGGCCTCATGCAGACGCCCAGCGGCTTCGCGAGCCAGGACTTCGATTCGAAACTCGTCTACAGACCGTCAGCTATGAGCAGGGTAATCGTCGCCTATCAGACGAGTCGGCAGCAAAACGTTCCCCGCTATGACAAATATGAGAACGACAGTTATCAACTGTGGGTATATCACCCTCAAAGGCGTGATCTCGCCTACCTTGTGTACGATCGCCAGATCGACGGTAGATTTATCAACGCGTTCAAGACCACAGTCTCTTCCCATCGGCAGGCGGAAGGGCGAGAGATTCAGAAGAGCATTCACTCCTCTCTCACCCGCGAAAAGGACGATGTCCTCACTTACGGTTTTGCCGCACAAATGAATGCTGCATTCCCCAAGCATCAGATTATCTTCGGCACCGAACTCTATGCCGATCAAGTGTCCAGTACGCGCACCATGGATGATGGAGAAACAGAACTGCGCGGGCGCTATCCTGACGGCGCAACTTATTCAAGCATGGGCTTCTACCTCCAGGACGAAATCAGTATCAGCAACCGCCTCACCAGCCGCGTTGGCCTGCGCAGCAGTAGTCACAGCGCTCGCTTCCCGCAATCTGAGGCGGATGATCTTTTCTTCAATGAAGAATACAGTCAGACTTTTACAGCACTGACAGGAAGCATCACGTCGATCTTTAGATTGGATGATAACGTTTCCGCGAATTTCAACGTGGCACAATCGTTCCGGGCACCAAACCTGAGCGATCTCGCGAAGTTAGGCGAATCGAAGGGAGACATCTACGAAATCCCCAATGCACAGCTGAAGCCTGAGAGAGTGATCAATTATGAAGCAGGGATAAAGTTCTTCGGTTCAAGAATCCGCTCCAGCGTTAGTGCTTTCTATTCAGCGATCACGGACCTTATTACCAGCGCCGACGCCCTCTACCTCGGTGAATCCACTATTAATCTCGATGGGGAGACCTACAGGATCAAGTCGAAGCAGAATAGTGGGCGCGCTTTCATTCGTGGTCTAGAAGCATCGGCTGACTTCCAACTGACTGACAGCATCATCTTACGCACAAACATAACGAGTTGCTATGGTCACAACAGTTCCGCCGGTGAACCTGTAGGCGGTATCCCGCCTGCCTTTGGCTTGGTGGGCATAAGACGGAATTTCCACCGTTTCCATCTGGACGGTTTCGCCCGCTTTGCCGGAAAGCAGAGCAGGCTCTCTTCTGATGACCTGGACGATCCGAGGATTCCCCAGGGGGGTACCCCGGCCTGGGTCACCATCAATGCGAGGGGTGGTCTGGATATCTCATCTTCTCTCTCCGTTCAGATGGCGCTGGAAAATGTCACTGATCTCAACTATCGCGAACACGGTTCAGGAATCAACGGTCCTGGGAGGAACTTCATCATCACTCTTCAGTGGAGGAATTAGAACCCAATGATGCAGCCAGATTCAACGACAGATGTTACACCTCAAACTGACTCAGATTTCAGCGCGCGTGATCCGCTGTACAGAACGGCATACATGCTGGCGCTGATCACTATAGGATATAATTTCGTCGAAGGAATCATATCCATCTACTTTGGCCTCGCGGGAGAAACGCTCTCCCTTTTCGGCTTTGGCCTGGATTCGTTCGTAGAAGTTATTTCAGGCATGGGCATTCTTCACATGGTTCAGCGGATACGGCGTAATCTGGGTGAAGAGCGCGACCGCTTCGAGCGGCGCGCTCTGCGGATAACAGGCACTTCCTTCTATCTGCTGACTGCTGGACTTGCTTTCGGCGCGGCTGCCGATCTCTGGCAAGGGCACGCTCCGGAGACGACTTTCTGGGGCATTATTATCGCCGTGATTTCCATCATAACGATGCAGCTTCTGGTTCACCACAAGACAAAGGTAGGACTGGAACTGAGCTCAAACGCTCTCCTCGCTGACGCCAACTGCACCAGAGCTTGCCTCTACCTCTCCGTCGTGCTCCTTATCGCCAGCGCAGGATACGAACTCACGGGTATCGGTGTACTCGATTCGCTGGGAGCCCTCGGCATCGCCTTCTGGTCGTTCCGTGAAGGGAGAGAATCATTTGAAAAGGCATCTTGAATCTCCCGGACTGATTGATTAACCGGGCGCACATATGTTAAAGCTGATTAAGAGAATAAAAGTATTCTTAACTCACAATCCGAAGCCTGCCCGCCCTCATTCTTTCGGAGCAGGCGGGCGAGTTGTACTTACCACGTCATGGAAGACAGTCGTCTTGGACATACCTGATGACAGATTTCTCCTCCAGAAAAGTGATTGCTTACCATAGCACACCACGCTAAATTCGCCACCGCTTTCGACGGTACTTCTTGATAGGCAAACTATAACGATGTTTCAAAAAAACAGTCCCAGATTGATCATCATCGGCATTGTACTGCTTTTAGCAGTGTATGCCCTCTATCCTACCATCAAGCTGCAGTTGCTTACACCTGAAGAAAAGGCGTCCCTCACAGAATCTGGTGCGCTGGCCGAGTTGGAAAAAAGAGCAATCCGGCGAGGACTCGACCTACAGGGCGGTATGCATATTGTCCTGGAAGTGGACATCCCTACGTTAGTTGATAACCTCGCTTCCAACAAGAACAGTGAATTCAACGACGCCCTTGAAGCCGCCAGGGAGAAAAGCGTCAATAGAGAGCTCGATTACATCGGCCTGTTCCTGGATGAAGCTAAAACTCGCAACCTGAAGCTCAAGCGGTACTATTCAGATTTCGGGTCAGATGATTCAGACATCGCCACCCGTTTGGAGGACGAAGCGACAGATGCGATAAACCGGGCGCTGGAGATTCTTCAAAATCGGATTGACCAGTTTGGCGTATCCGAACCGACCATCCAGAAGCAGGGCAACAGAAGAATTATTGTTGAACTTGCCGGCATTCAAGATCCTAATAGAGCCCGAGCTCTGCTTGAGAGCACGGCCCTGCTGGAGTTTGTACTGCTGAAGAATCCTGAAATCACGCAGGACATGCTCGTCCGGATCGATAAAGTTGTTAAGGGGAGTGAAGAATTTGATGCCCTGATAGATCAAGAGGTTGCCACAACCGGGAGCGATACCACAGATACAACAAAAGTACAGCAAGAGCGTGTTGTAGATTCCAAGGAAGTTTCCCTCACCGAACTGTTTGGCGAAACTGCTGTGGATGATACTACAGAAGAGGATACATCGAGTGTTCTTGTAGATGAACAACTGTTCCAGGAAAGACCTTTCTCCTCGCTGCTGTTGCGGCTTCAGAACGACCTTGGTGTTCAGGCACAGAACGTCTTCGCAGTCAAAAAGATTCTCGAAATGGAAGAGGTCAAATCTATTCTCAAGACGGGAGATTCCCGTATCGCCTGGAGCACAGAAAGGGAGACCTGGTCAACTGCCGATGGGGAACAGGAATCATTTTTCAGGCTTTATCACCTGGAAGCCAGCGCGGGTCTCACAGGCGGTGTAATTCAGGAGGCCATCGAAGATCTTTACAACGGTCAGCCTATCGTGCGACTGAACATGAATTCTGAAGGGGCCAAAACATGGTCTCGGCTGACGGGAGCTAATGTAGGAAAACGTGTGGCGATCGTACTGGATAAAAATGTCCACATGGCACCTGCAATACGTACCAAGATCACCGACGGACGAACCCAAGTAGAAGGCTTCGCCAACATGGCGGAGGCAAAAGACATTGCCATAGTCTTGCGCGCCGGCGCTCTTCCGGCACCTGTCGATATCATCGAGGAACGGACTGTGGGCCCCTCACTGGGTAAGGATTCAATTACCATGGGGACCCATTCCATACTCATCGGACTGGCCCTGGTTCTTGTGTTTATGGTTATCTACTACAGACTGTCCGGCATCATAGCCGCCTTTGCCCTTCTGTGGAATCTTACACTTGTCCTCTCCATTCTCGCCATGCTGAAAGCGACTTTGACCCTTCCCGGCATAGCGGGACTGATCCTGACAGTGGGTATGAGTGTGGATGCCAACGTCATCATCTTCGAACGGATACGCGAAGAGTTGATGAAAGGGAAAACTGTAAAAGCGGCCATCGACAGCGGCTACGCAAGGGCTCTGACTACCATCATCGATGCAAACGTAACAACCATTCTTGCGGCACTGGTGCTGATGCAGTTCGGTACCGGTCCCGTAAAAGGTTTTGCCATCGTACTGTTCTGGGGCATTGGCATCAGTATGTTCACTGCCATATTTACGACGCGTACGATCTTTAATATGATTACCGCTCGCAAGAACATTCAGACATTGAGCATATGAGATTTCTCAAGGAAACACACGTCGATTTTATGGCCATGCGGCGATACGGACTGGTTGTCTCAAGTGCCCTCATCCTTGCAGGGCTCATTTCCCTGATGCTGCAGGGAGGGCCGAAGCTAAGCATCGATTTCGAGGGAGGTACGCTGGTTCAGATTCGCTTCCAGGAGGAGGCAGATATAGGCAAGATTCGCAGTGCCCTGGAAAGCCTGGATCTCGGTAAGAGCGACGTGCAGTCATTCGGGGCCCCTAACGAAATCCTCATTCGGCTGCAGCAAGATCAGGAGACCGAAAAGCTCACTGACGACCTTCGGGAGGCACTTATAACCTTCATGCCGGATGAGACCCCGGATTTCCGCCGCATCGAAACCGTCGGACCAAAAATAGGAGCCGAACTAAGCGGCAAGGCGTTCCTGGCGATCGTGTCGGCTATCATCGGCATTCTTATCTATATCTCTATCCGGTTCGAATTCAAATTTGCCATAGGCGCCATCGCCGCACTAGTTCACGACGTGGTCATTACGCTTGGAATTTTCTCTATCATGAATTACGAGATTTCACTGGCTATCATCGCGGCATTCCTCACTATTGTCGGATACTCACTCAACGACACAATCGTTGTCTTTGACCGCGTACGGGAAAACCTGAAGCGACTAAAGAACGAAGCACAGATTTCCGTTTTCAACAAAAGTATCAATGAATCTCTTTCTCGCACCGTCATTACTTCGCTGACAACGTTCGTGGTTGTATTCACGCTCTGGCTGGCCGGCGGCGAAGTGATACGCTACTTCGCTTTCGCTATGATGGTGGGCGTAATCGTGGGAACATACTCCTCTATCTTCGTCGCCAGCCCTGTGGTAGTCCTGTGGAGTGCACGCTTCTCGGCCACCCAATCCAAGTAACTTTATTTCACCGTCACTATATTTCGGGCGGGATACCGCCTGATCAACCTTTTACCGACTGCATCCTGCATGCGTCCTAAAGTCCTGATTCTCTACTCTCTCCTGGCCGTCATCTGGGGAAGTACGTGGCTTGCCCTCAAGATCAACCTGCGGGGAACGCCCCCTATTCTTGGCGTCGGCCTGCGCTTTGGGATTTCAGCGGTCATCCTGTGGATTATATTCTTGCGCCGCGGCGAGCGACTTACGCTGACAGCCACTGCCATAAAAGTCTACCTCGCCTTTGGGGTGTTGAATTTTGCCACTTCATACTCATTGACCTACTGGGGAACACAACATATCCATATAGGCGTATCAGCCATTCTGTGGGCACTACTTCCCATTTTCGTGGCGCTGCTGGCTCACTTCATGATTGCGGATGATACGCTGACGTTAAAGAAGCTTCTCGGTGGCGCGACTGGGCTATTCGGGACTGTCCTCATCTTTACTCAGGAACAGGGAGCGCTGACTGGGTTCAGAACTATCGGCGCAGCGGCACTTCTGGTGGCCGTACTTATAGCGGCGTGGCCAAATGTCTTCTTCAAGCGCCACCAGACAGAAGTACCACACATGCATCTGAATGTCGCGGCTCAAACAATCGCCGCTGTAATCATGATTCCTCTCTCATTCGCTGTTGAGGACCCGGCCTCTTTCGCCTGGAATCTCACCAATGTTTCGGCCCTCGCCTACCTTGTCATTTTCGGCACCCTTATCACGTGGTCCATCTACCTCTGGCTCTTCTCACAACTGACAGTCACCCAGGTCTCAACCATCGCTCTCATCCCGCCGGTGCTGGCTTCTCTCCTTGGATGGGCAATACTTGGTGAAACTTTCACCTCACGGATGATTGTCGGTTCCGTTCTGGTCCTCGCCGGTGTCTTTATCGTTAACATGCAACAGAAGTCCACCCGACCGGTTTGAGGTTCAGACTCAGAGCACCATTCCCATTTGACCTCTACCGCGGCTTAAAGGATCTGACGCGGCAACCTTTCGGTCTGACCGAGAAGCTGGAAGACGATATCTACCGGACCGTCCGGAAAGGGATTCTTGTGTCTGTTCGCCAGACGGGGGAAAAAACTCTTGAAGTCGAGATCGGTCACGAAAAGCCGGGTGTCAAATCAGCCATTGCGGAGGAACTGAAGCTGAAGTTCGGTTTCCATCAGGATATCAACGCTTTTTATGAATTCGCAAGACGCGATCCCAAGCTGTGGGACCTGGTTAACAGACTGGTCGGGCTTACCATGTTTCAGAAATCGACCCCTTTTGAGGCTCTCGTTACCGCCATCACCGATCAGCAGTTGAACACCACATTTTCCGCTGAACTCAAACGCCGTCTCATTACGTCCTACGGTCGACGCTGGACGGCTGGTGCAGCAGATCTGATGTCATTCCCGGAACCGTCACAGTTGGCGACACTCAGAAGTGATACCTTGCGACCGCTTCAATATTCCGGCTCGAAGAGCAGATACATCATCGGACTGGCGAGAGGCGTGGTGAGTGGTGACTATCCGTTGCATGAGTGGTCAGGACTCGACGATGAGGAACTGCTTGAACGGCTCATGTCCATTCACGGCGTCGGGAGGTGGACAGCGGAGTACGCTGCTATGGTTGGGTATGGCCGGGTAGATATCGTTCCGGCGGCGGACATCGGACTTCAGAGGGCGGTTCAGCGTTGCTACGGCTTCGATCATCGCCCGACGGAGGCTGAAGTTCGGGATCTGTCCGAATCGTGGCGCCCGTGGCGTGGTCTGGTGACGTACTATCTTTGGCATGGATTTGAGTAGATGATTCATCGTGAAGAGAACTAAAATTCCTTGAATCTCCCTCATCCAATCATTATCTTCGGCTAGTTGCAAATGCCCCGCTTCACACTCACTGTAAACGGCAAGAAACAGAGCGTCAAGGCAGACGCCGACACCCCGCTTCTCTGGGTCATCCGGGACAATCTCAATCTGCCCGGCACCAAGTACGCCTGCGGCAGAGGCCTTTGCGGCACCTGCACTGTCCATCTGGACGGTGAACCGGCCCGCTCCTGTATGACAACCGTGGAGTACGCTGAGGATCGGGAAATCACTACCATCGAGGGGTTATCGCAAAACGGTCTACACCCCGTTCAGAAGGCGTGGATTGCCGAGGATGTTCCTCAGTGCGGCTATTGCCAGTCAGGGCAAATAATGACAGCGGCGGCTCTCCTGAAGGAAAACCCGAGCCCTAGTGACAGAGACATCGATGTCGCCATGAAGATGACCCTCTGCCGCTGCGGTACCTACCAGCGCATCCGTAAGGCCATTCACCGGGCCGCAAAGGAGATACGGCGTGGCTGAGCAGAGAACCATCAGTCGTCGCGACTTCATCAAAGTCTCCTCCGCCACGGGAGCGGGACTTGTCATCGGTTTTTACTTGCCGGCAAAAAATCGACTGCTGGCGACCGGAATCGATACCCAGAAACCGTTCCAGCCCAACGTCTGGATCGCCGTCAATCCCGATAACAGCGTCACTCTCACCGTCGGTCGATCGGAGATGGGCCAAGGCGTCCGGACATCGCTGCCGATGATCATCGCTGAAGAGATGAATCTGGATTGGTCGCAGGTTCGGGTGGTGCAAGCTTCGGCTCATCCCGATAGATACGGTAGTCAGAGCACAGGCGGCAGCCAATCGATACGAAAATTCTGGGAACCGCTACGGAAAGCGGGAGCTACGGCTCGAGAAATGCTTCTGCAAGCAGCGGCTAAACAGTGGAAGGTAGATAAGAGTGAATGCTATACGGAAGACGGAGCCGTAATCCACCGCAACTCCGGAAAGAAACTCTCATACGGCGACCTGACTAAAAGCACAGCAAAACTGCCTATTCCTAAACAAATTTCCTTAAAGAACACAGATGAATTCAGATTAATCGGCAAAAACATCCCCCGAACGGATACAGTGGAGAAGGTAGACGGTACAGCCAGGTTTGCCATGGACATTAAAATCCCGGGGATGGTCCATGCTACTGTGGTTCGCTGTCCGGTCTTCGGCGGCAGACTGAAAAGTTTTGATGCGAAAGAGGCGATGGGGATGAACGGCGTCCTGGATGTATTCAAAGTCGAGAAAGGTTTGGCCATAGTTGCCGAGTCTACTTGGAAGACCTTTGAAGCGAGAAGATCCGTTGAGATCAGCTGGGATGAGGGCCCCAACACTGACCTTGATAGCAGCAGGATTGATGAGATGCTTATTACCCGCAGTAAGAGAAAGGGTGCAGCGGGTCGAAAAGAGGGCAATGCTGAGAAAGCTCTGAAAGAATCTGCCAGGGTCGTTGAAGCGGTCTACGAGGCACCATTCCAGGCTCACGCCACCATGGAACCGATGTGTTGCGTAGCGGACGTTAAAAGTGACACGTGCAGGGTCTGGGCGCCAACGCAATCACCTCAACATGCACAAAAAGATGCTGCCAAGATAGCGGGATTACCTTTAGAGAAAGTTGAGTTGAACGTAACCTTCCTCGGCGGCGGTTTCGGCCGGCGCAGTTTCAACGATTTTGTCTCAGATGCCGTAGAGATATCCAAAAGAGTGGCTAAGCCTGTCAAACTCCTCTGGACACGCGAAGACGACATGCAGCACGATTATTACAGGCCAGTCAGCCGGCATATTCTTAGAGGAGGATTGAACGAGCAAGGCGATGTCATCGCACTGGCCCACAGAGTTGTAGCGCCATCCATCATCTTTTCCAATTATGTTACGTTTCCGGTTCCATTTAAGGAGAAACTCGACAAAGTTGCCCTAGAAGGTGCTAAAGATATTGCATACAATATCCCAAATATTCTTGTCGACTATAAGATGACAAATACAGCCATCCCCGTTGGCTGGTGGCGTTCAGTGTACGATTCTCAGAATGCATTCGCCAGCGAGTGCTTCATTGACGAATTGGCTTCGGCGGCGGGAGAGGACCCCTTCAAGTTCCGGCTGGAGCTTCTTTCAGATTCGCCGCGGGATGCCGGCGTGTTGCGCCTAGCGGCTGAGAAATCGGACTGGGACACCAAGGCACCCATCGGTCGCTACCGCGGGATTTCCTGCCACGCCTCGTTCGGCTCTTACGTTGCACAGGTTGCGGAAGTATCATTAAGAAGCGATAGCGTGACAGTCCATCGGGTGATCTGTGCCGTCGATTGCGGTCAGGTAGTGAATCCCTCTATCGTGGAGACTCAGATTGAGAGCGGTATTGTTTATGGACTTTGCGCAACATTAAAGGGAGAGATTACCATTGAAAAGGGACGAGTCGTCCAGAGTAACTTCCACGACTTCCCGTTATTGCAAATAGACGAGATGCCGAAGATCGAAGTGTACGTCATGGACAGCAGCGAACCGCCAACGGGCGTCGGTGAGCCCGGCCTGCCACCCATAGCACCTGCCGTGGCAAATGCGGTCTTTGCCGCTACCGGGAAAAGGGTTCGCAAACTCCCCATCAGGATGGGCGACCTCCCGGGCGCGTGATCGCCTATACTCACCTCAAAACACCCATCGGCCCGTTATTCCTGGCAAAATCAGATAAAGGTCTATGTCGTGTCGGTCTACCAGGTAAGTCGGAGGAATCCACCCTATCCTGGCTAGCAAAACAGTTCCCGCAAGAAACAATCGCTAAAAATGACGGCGCCCTAAAGTGCGAAACAGCTCAATTAAGAGAGTATTTCAGGGGTAAGAGAGAAAGCTTCACCTTCCCTCTCGACTTGCGAACCACCACGTTTCGACATAAAGCCTTGCAAGCCGTCCATGATATCCCTTACGGAGAGACCGCATCCTACAAGGAAATTGCGCAACGCATGGGAGCGCCAACAGCGGTACGGGCCGTAGGAAGTGCCAATGCCACCAACCCCATCCCCATCGTTATCCCCTGTCATAGAGTGTTGAGCCACGACGGTTCCCTCGGCGGATACGGGGGCGGACTAAAAATGAAATCGTGGCTCCTTGCACATGAGGGTGCACTTTAGCAAAGTTTCACAACTGTTGACCTCCTTCCGATTGTGCAAATTGCCGTATTGAATTAACTTACCGCTAAATTATGGCCGGCATCCTGAAACACTTCCGTGGCAAATTCGTCGCGGCACTGGTTACAATCGCACCTGTTGTAGCCACTTTCTACGTCATCAAAGTCCTCTTCAATTTTTTTGACGGATTTGCTTCCCCCGTCCTTGACGCAATCTTACCCATTCACATTCCAGGACTGGGCTTCATCATCACACTTTTATCACTCTATCTTTTCGGTCTCCTTATAACCAACTTTCTCGGGCATCAATTCGTCAATCTAGGCGAAAATATTCTTGCACGGATCCCGGTGGCAAATACGGTTTATGGAGCCGCCAAGCAGATCACACAAGCCCTCAGCGGAACGAGGAGCCGCGCCTTCCAGAAAACCATCCTGATCCCCTACCCTCAAGAGCATACGTGGACTCTCGCTTTTGTCACCGGCGAATCGACAAATGAGGACGGTAAAGAATTCTATCATGTGTTCGTCTCTACCACACCGAATCCCACTTCAGGATTCATGCTCATCGTTCCCAAGGAGGAGGCCATCGATGCCGAGCTCTCGGTTGAAGAAGGATTAAAATCGATAATCTCAGGCGGAATGCTGGCTCCTAAAAAGAACAAGATTAGAACAAAGGACAAATAAGAAACCAGTCCGGAAGCTTAAGTGGGGTTAAGGAGGGTGAGACAGAAAGCTCCCGAACTGGCTGTAGCAATCATATCTACTCCAGTGACTATGAAAAGTTCCCACAAATCATCGCTAGAAATATCACAATAAACTGAGTCGAAATGGGCCTGTTTCTGGTTCTCATATTGAGTTATCTGGCTGGATCTTTTCCTACCAGTATCATCGTGGCGCGGCTAGTCAAGAATATCGATATTCGAGAACACGGCAGCGGCAACGCTGGTATGTCGAATGTGGTTAGAGTCGTCGGCTGGAAGCCTGGGCTGGTGGTAGGCACGGTAGATATCTTTAAAGGTTGGCTGGCAGCTGGCGTGATAGCGGCCTGGTCCTTAGGGGATCTTGTTATATCGGATTTTGGAATCGTCCAGATTATGGCAGGATTCTCCGCCGTGCTCGGTCATACATTTACCATCTTCGGAGGATTTCGCGGCGGTAAGGGCGTCGCCACCCTTGCTGGCGTACTGCTGGCCCTCTACCCCGTTGCCATACCAATCTGCGCCCTTGTGTTCAGCCTGGTCTTTATGCGCTGGGGCTATGTCTCAGCAAGTAGCATGTCAGCATCAATTACACTTCCCATTGCCGTGGCGCTCATTCCCTTGCTGGGCTTCGCGAAGGCAGAGCCATCGCTGACTATCTTTTCACTTTTCGTTCCCCTGTTTATCATTACAACCCACCGAAGTAATATCCAACGCTTAAAGAGTGGAACTGAGAAAAAGTTCGAAGAAGTGATGATCTTGAAATCTCGGCGGCGGCGGTAACAGACAGGATTCACTCAGAGCGGATGATGGCCTCCGCTTCCACTTCAATCAGCATTTCAGAATCGATCAGGGACTGAACTTCCACCATCGTCGTTGCCGGCGGATGCTCGCCAAAGAACTCCCTGTGAGCCCGGCCAAACTTCTTCCATAGAGTGATATCCGTTACATACATTCTCGTCCTTATAATACCGTCAAGGCTTGCGTCTACCTCTTTCAGAGATTGCTCGATGATCTCGAAACACCGTTTCGCCTGCTCATAAGCATCCCCGGGAGCGTGGACTGAACCGTCACGGGCGACGGGGGCTGTACCTGACACGGACACTTGATCTCCGAATCGCACTGCTCTGCAATAGCCCACCGATTTCTCCCAAGGTGCACCGGAGAATACTCTCTTGATTCCTGATATCTTCACTTGGACCTTTCCTCCATTCTGTAGCTGTATTGATGCAAACCCGCCAACAGGAACAGGATGATGAGCGCCATCAGCCAAAGTGCCCGCTCGGATATAGTCGTAACCAGATGTCTGTCCACTGCGCTGCTGTAGTCGGCTGTTTGTGGTTCGAACCGTTCCAGCAAGTCCCTTGCGGCCGGGCCCAGCCGGTACGAAGAAGACGAAAGAGTTTGAGTAAAGTACTTGCTCACGATTAGATTTTCGGCGCGGGCTACCGTCAAATACTCTCGTTGTGATTCTTCATCTTCTGCTTCGCGAGCACGATTCATGTATCTATCGCGACGGAAAAGATGAACACGCATTTCGTGAATTAAAGGATCTTTATGCGAAGGATACTGGTGCAGAAAGTCCTGATAGCGGTCGTCGCCTGAATAGTCATCCAGAACTTTTGCCGCCTCCCTGGCACTCCTCTCATCATTTTCACGCAACTCCGACAGAGATAGTCTTGAGTAGAATTCACCAAAATCGGGATCAGCATGCCTGTATCCGAATTCATTCATCATCTGCGGATTGCCAGCAAGAGGTCGAAGCAGCCCTATGCGGTTGGTATACCACTGGAACCGGGCGGGTGTATTTGATGCACACAGACTCAGTAGAATCACGGAGGCGGCGGTTAGACGGACAAGTAACCTGACGGAAAACGGATTCCATCTTTTCTGTACGGATGATGGTGATAGCCCTTTCCAGATGCCGAGCTGAATGAGGCCTCCGCCAACACCGTTCAGCCAAACGTCTCGATAATCCCAGAACCTTTGCGGAACAATCCACTGGATTATTTCATCCACCGTACCAACCAAAAGACAGAATACTGCGCTAATGAAATAGATGGAACTGTTCTCAACCCTGTGTCTGAATGCCAGAAACGCCAGAGCCCCCAAGACGCCGTACTCGATAAAATGGAGTGCTTCTGCAGGAAGACTCCTGAGACTGTAAGTAAAATAGACATATGCTGCGAAGACCAGGAGTATCCACAGATATTGATGCCATCTTACCTTCCTGTCAGACCGCCGCATGGCAAGAAAAGTGATCACCGTCGCAAGGGATAGAACGGCAACAACGACCAGTAGCAGCGACTGGCGTCCCCAGAACCGAACCCACGTATTCTGAAGCGCATTGGCCAGCGGAATAGTTACATAGATCAGCAGCGTCCAGAGCGCCACCATCAGCCACGACAGCCACACTCGTCTGAGGAGAATTCGAATCAGCACGGTGAAATGACGACAACCGTGAAAGAGAGGGCGGAATATCGATTACAGGATTTCACCCATCTCCTCAAGCATCAGCTCTCTGACGAGCGGAAGAGGCGGTGCACCGAATGAGAGAAGTGTATCGTGGAACCGCTTGAGAGAGTACTTTTTCCCCTGTTGTGTCTTCCAGTCTTCTCTCAATTTGAGGAGCATCAGTTTGCCCAGCGTATAGTTCAGATAGCCCGGGTCGTAGGTTCCTCTCTCGGCTTCCTTTCTGGCCGGCGTCTCTTCCATATAGCTGTTTTCCATGAAGAAAGTGGTAGCTTCATCGACAGTCATTCCCCCGGTGTGCATTTTGATGGCACAGATATAACGGCAGTCGCGCAAGAGGGCTTCGGACAGCTGCGCCAGTCTGTATTGAGGTTCACCTGCATGCCACCCCTCATCCAGCATCATCTCTTCGCTATAGTGGGCCCAACCTTCCCAGAAAGAATAGGCGCCGGCAATCTTCGCAACCTTCGATGGCGCCGACAGTGTGTGCTGATAGTGGACATAGTGTCCCGGATACGCTTCATGTACAGAAATATTGTCCAACGTTGCGTAATCAAACTTTGTCAGCCACTCTTCCTTTTGTCTGTCACTCCAGTCCGGGTGAACATTTGTAACATAATAAAAAGATTCAGTGGCTACCTCCTCAAACGGCCCGGGTGGGTCGCACATCGCGAACGCCCAGCGCATGAAACCAGGAGTCTCCTCCACCAAAATCCGCACTTCCGAAGGCACCGTAACAAGATCGCTGTCGATCAGGAACTGTCTTATATTTTCAAGCATAGCGACGGTATCGCTGATGAGGCTTTCCGGAGAGGGGTGATTGCTTGCGATCTCCTGCATCGCTTCCTGGGGCTTCTTATCTGGCAAGTAGCTAAGCGCTTCTGACTCAAACCGCTTCCTGTTTTGCTCAAGGTCAGTCTCTCCCAGTTTCAGGAGTTGATCAAGCTCAATATCCACCATTTCTCCTAATTGGAGCATATCGATGAATTTGAAACGTCCGATGGTAAATTCTTCAGTCGCGGCGGGCAACAACTCCTCTTCCATATACAGAACAAATTTTTTAACGGCCGCGGCAGCTGCTTCCACGGCGGCATCAAGCTGAGAACGAATGCGGTCGTCTGCAACATTCTGAAAGAATTCTAATACATCACCCCTATAGAAATCTCTATATCCCTGGTACATCTCAATTGCGGTGACCAAGTTGATTCGCGGTTGTACAGGTTTCAGATTGAACCGCTGCTGTTCCAGGAAATGAGCGACCTGGGAAAGATGGTCAGTGACGTGCAGAATTCGCTCTTCCAACGGAGCATAGTTGCGCTTCATGTAGTGACTGACATCGAGATGTTCAGCGTACGCCATAGGATCTTCTGCCCACCAGCAAAGCCGATGAATTGCAAACGTTTCATACTCAACAGTCAACTCGAGTTGTTTCAGATCAGCCTGACTCTGTCGGTCAAGATTTTCGCCTTGCAGTCGCTTAACCTCAATAAGGTAAAATTGAAGCCGCCGATGGAAACCCATGATAGTTTCATACGCAAAATCGGGTATCTTTCCCAGATACTGTTTAAATCCCATCTGCCGACCCAGCGTGGGATTAAAGTTGAAATAGTCATCGTAAAACCTATCTACCAGATCTTCAAACTGTTGCGGCGGTTTCATTTTTATTATACTCCTTGACGCTTTAGAACTTCTGTCCGACAGCCAAATGAAAACTTCTTTCCATAAACTTCCCCTCTCTGAAGGCCCAGCCGTAGTCGAGTCGGATGATACCGGCTATAGGCCACGGGATGCGCACACCGACACCGATGCCGGCCATGGGAGATTGATCAAACAGTGTCTTGATGGAGGTGGACATCATCCCCACATCTGCGAAAACTGCGGCGATAAGTCCGTACTCCGTGTCTATGGGTGTGATTGATCTCGGAATAATGGTCTGACGGAGCTCCGCAGAGGTGACAATCCAGTGATGGCCAAATCTGAACGCCATCGATTCATCACGGTAAATTTTGCGTTCAGGGACACGCCAGCCTCTCACACTCAGACCGCCACCGAGATAGCTCACCCACACATCGTGCAAGTTTCCGAAGGAGAGCATCCCCTTCAGGTTTATTCCGGCCGTCAGCTTTTTCAGACCCGGGATCAGGGTATGGTAAAAGCTATACGATTGAAACCACTTCAGAAAATTATTTTGATCCCCCTCAAAATCGAGCACCGCATATAAGTTTTCGATAAACAGCATGCCGTTGCTGGGATCGGTATAGATGTCACGCGTGTCGTATATGAATGTCCCCTGGGGCGCGATATAGGTATAGTCTAATATCTCATTTTCTCCCTGAAAAGACTTACTCTCTAGCTCAAACCCAACACTCACCCTCCTCTCATAACCAAAGTAGCGCCCCACATTTGCTTCAAATGAAATTGTCTCTATGTCGTATTCAAGAAACGGATGTGAAAAAATGGCGCGACCAGTCTGGATGCTTAATGAAATGTGGTCACCGATTATCCACGGGTCGAGAAACTCTAAGCCAAACGTCTTGAAAGCTCCGATGCTCCCACCAAGATTCAGGTTTTCGTTCCTGCCGCGAAAGTTCTTGATCAGGACACCGCCGGAAAGCGACCACCCTCTATCTTCCGAGTAGATAGGCATAGCACCGGGAATAATCCCCAATGTCTCGATTACGCTGTAGCTGAGAGTACACGATCCGTCTTCATTCGGAACCATCTGCCAGCTGACGATGCTGAAGATGCCAAGATTCTCTATCCGATCCCTGTCTTCTTCCACTAGCGTACTGTCCAGCGGGATATTTACAGGATGCTGTATTTCGCGCCGGATGATGTACTCCTTCGTCTTACGATGGCCGGTCACCTCAATTTCAGAGACTAGATTACACACTTCACCCATGATTGTCGCCGGCAAGATAAACCAGAATCCAGCTAGGACGGAGATCAACCGCAGATCGTGCTTCATTTTGGAAAAGGTCGGGATTGTGAACTTAATATTAATCAGATTCGTGACAGTTCATCATACAGATATATGCTACTGAGGATACCCTTTTCATAGTTCTCCATATCGAACCACTCGTTGGGTGCGTGGGCATTTTCATCTGGCAGACCAAAACCTACCATAACAATAGGGACATTCAGCACTTCATTGAGAGTCTGCACAAAGGGGATAGAACCGCCCTCGCGAATGAACACAGCGTCACTATCGAATCCTCTCTTCAGTGCTCTCACTGAAGCTTCGAAAGCAGGGTGGCTGGTATCGGCGAGGAAGGGCAATCCACCGTGCATCCGCTGCACCGACAGTTCAACTTCCGGCGGTGTAATTTTCCTGATATAATCTTCGAACATGGTAGCGACAGTCTCAGGATCCTGATTAGAAACCAACCGCATACTGACTTTTGCATGAGCCTCAGCCGGGATGACTGTCTTTGATCCTTCTCCTGTGAAACCGCCCCAGATTCCACACACGTCAAGGGCGGGGCGGGCCCAGAGATTCTCCAGCACCGAAAACCCTTCTTCGCCGTAAAGTTTAGCCGCGCCGATCTCCTTGCGAAAATCCTCTTGATCAAACGGCAGCTTTGCCAGTGCTTCTTCTTCGTCGGGTGCCAGCTCAACCACATCATCATAAAATCCCGGAATGGTAATGCGACCCTTTTCATCCTTCAGCTGATTGATTATCTCTGTCAGCGCATGGATGGGATTCTTGACAGCGCCGCCAAACGATCCCGAATGGAGATCCTGTCCGGACCCGCGCAGGTCAATCTGGAAATAGGCCAGGCCGCGCAGACCGCAACAGATAGACGGTACCCCCTTCTTGATCATTGAGGTGTCAGAAATAAGCACAACATCAGCAGCCAGCATCTGCCGGTTATCTTTCAAAAAGGTGTTCAGATTCTTACTACCGACCTCCTCTTCTCCTTCTATCAGAAACTTCAAATTGACCGGCAGTGCGCCTGCTTCCTTCAGCCAAGACTCAACAGCCTTCAAATGAACGTGAACCTGACCTTTATCATCGACCGATCCGCGCCCGTACATCTTGCCGTTCCTGACAGAAGGTTCAAAAGGCGGCGTCTCCCAGAGATCGAGAGGGTCGACTGGCTGAACATCGTAATGACCATATATGAGAACGGTTGGCTTTCCGGAAACACCCAACCATTCGCCATAGACAATCGGATGACCATCTGTCTCCCAAATCTCGGCTTTTTCAAGTCCGATCTCCAACATGATTTTCTTGGTAAACTGTGCACAACGCTCGACATCACCCTTATGTTCGGTACTACTCGAGATGCTGGGGATCCTTATAAGATCCTTCAGTTCCTCAAGGAATCCATCATGATTCTCTGCGGCAAAACGGGCTACTGTTTGAACAGCTAACTCTGATTCTTTCATTCGTATGATATGTTTGAACTTATATTCTCTATCCGGGTCTCGGTTCAATCAGAACAGAGTATCAGCGGTGCTTCTTAGAATCTGCAGGAAGCTTTACTTCAGAAACACCATCCCCGGGCGTCACTACCGGTCCGTTGTTACTGTCGCCTTTCATCAGATTGTCATAGGATGTAAGGTTCAGGCCGCCAGCATTTCCGCCATGACATGCAGTAAAGTTACAGCTTGTATCGAACACAGGTTGAATCTGCGTCGTGTACTCCACTTGCCCGCTTAAAACCGTCGCGAACCAACCTGAGATGATAACAGAAAATAGAGTGTTCCTCATATCTTCTTCTCTCGACTGTTGAGCACACCCAGGCAACTTCTTCATCTGAAATTTATGTGAAAGAGCACATTATCGCTAATACTCCTTTCCCAGATCGATTCATCATATTACTCGATTCTCCCTTAAATCAAAAAAGCCTCCCAAAGGAGGCTTTTTCAAAGACCCAGCGAAAGCTAAGTACTAACGACCCCTTGCCATCTTCGCACGGGAGACATCCCCGTCCTTATCGACGAAATAGAGGTATCCTGATTGTCTGGCCACTCCCGCGCCGGCAACTCTTTCGGCGTTCCCGCCACCTTTTCCCGCACGAGCCATCTTGGAACGCCATACGTCACCATCTTTTCCAAGATAATAGAGGTAACCAGATTCCTTGTTAACGCCTACAGTCTTGACTTTTTCAGCCATTGTGTATCTCCTTTATTTAATGGAAAATGGTTGCTTTTCTTTCTCGACGGCGATTTTAGACCTTCTCGTCGAGAAAGTCAAGCATTTTCCTCGAAAGGCTTGAAGATAGGAATTTTGCTGTTTTTCGGCTTCACACCTGCCTGTCTGTCTCCCATCGAATCAGATGTCACACAAGCTTACCCAGTAACCTGCTCATGAAAACACCAATCTTCCATGCCTCTCTTATAAAACCTATGTAGCCCTTACTGTGTTCTGTTACCTCCGAATGGGCATAAAGATAACTGATGAAAGTGTCGACTTGCTTTCCTCTTTCTCGAAGAGCTCTATCGAACATCACAGTTTCCGTGAAAGGAACCATGGTATCGTTGGCTCCGTGCATAAGAAAGAGAGGAAAGTCGATTCGATCCAAAAACGATCTAGGCGAGAGCGGCTCGATAGTCGCACGGACTTTAGCCAAGGTTTCTTGCGCCAGCTTTTGTGTCTCCAAATCACTATCTTTGAGAATCTTATCCACGAACCTCTGATCTTTCCGTGAAAGATCGCTATATGCCGCCAAGACTTTATCTTCTTCAGCCCCAGCACATGTGAGCAGATACGATTGCACATTATTGAAATCGAAGTCTCCATCTACATATTGAATGAAGTTGTGGAAAAAACCGACTCGACCCCACTCGTGAGGTTCCAGGTGATAATCATTGATCCCGTCGCTGAAGTTTCCTGTCAGAACGAATTCTAACGTCTTTTCGAAATCGAAAAAACTCCCGTAGGAAAGCACAACGGCCGGTTTTACGATCATCCTTTTGTCACAGCACGCCTTGACCATCAGACTGCCGCCAAAGCTCATACCGACGGCGGCAATCCGTGTCGCGTCCACATCTTGTCTTCCGCTGACAGCTTCATATACTCTGATTATGTGATTAATGGACTCCTGGCGGATGAGCACCTTCTTCAGTTCGGGGATTCGCGGTAGGAACACCCTGAAGCCGCCTCTCGCCAGTGCCAGGGCGAGTTCATTTACGGCTTCATGTTCTTCGCCGGCCGGGGAGGCCCCGGGGTAAAGAATAAATGCCGCGCATTCACCCGCGGTGGCAGGATGGTAGATACGAAGCGGCTGGTCGTTGCCATCTCCGTCAAGGTAGGAACTCAACTCCATGGAAACGGCCCGACTGACGCGGTTGAAGAGCGACTTGATAGGACCAGGTACTGTACTGCCAACAATCACGAAAAGCCGCCAGATGAACCTTAGGCGGCGGCGAAAGACGATCACCAGAAATAGAAGGACAACTGTAGTGATCAGCCAGTTCATGTCGTCTCTGAGATCAGATTCATTCCCCTCGCGAGGCAGGAAGGCGGAACGTCAAGTGCCTGTAGTTTAGCCGCATCACGCAAGAGAATATTATCGACCTCCAGGATTCTCCATGCTTTACTCAGAGGCAGTCTGCCTAAAAAGTAGTAAGGACTCGTGAACGGGAAAGAGAGCAGCGGAAAGTCGCTGCCGTAGTACATCCTTTCAAAAAGCGCAGGATGATCCAGCAGATAACGCATTCGCCGCTGGTGATGAAGCATCCCCAATCCCGAAATATCTCCATGCAAGTTTGCATAATCTCCAAGCAGATCGATGAAGCGGTAGAAGTACGAACCATCTCTATCTCCCCCTCCCGCAGCGCAGTGCGCCACAATCACTTTTACACCCTCTTCCAGCGCCGTCCGCAATCGTGCCGGATCGCCATACGACTGATCCACAGAGGAAACTGTATGCTCCGTACCGCTGTGTGACAACAGGGGGAGATTCAGCTCCCGCAAGCGGCGATAGAATGGAATAAGCCGGTCATCAGAAGGATCGATGTTCTGACTGTTGGGAATCCACTTCACAAGGACAGCACCCTGTTCTGCCACTTTTGCCAGTTCGTCGAGGGCATCCTTTCTGTGAGGATTGACCGAAGCACCGGGCACGAATTCTTCCTTTTCAGCACAGACTGAAAGGAGATAGTCGTTAGACACATAAAACGGTGTATCTTCCTTATTAAGATTGCCTGCTGCGTCATAAACCCCATCCATAGCCAGCAAAACCCCGTACCGATGCTGATCAGATTCATCGAACAGCTGCTTCAGACGGGCAACATATTTAGTGTCACGTTCTTCCGGTGAACCGGATTGATCGATATCGATAAAAAGCGATGATGCTCTGTAGACAAGAGACTTGGCATATTCCCGGCTGACAAAACAATCATTTGTTTCGCTTGTACCCAAGAGATGAATATGAATATCACAGACAGAAGCAGTCTGTCCTACAACAGAACCGGTCGCCCCCAGCGGTCGGATGAGAGGAACGGCGCTATGGGCAAAAAACAGTGAGAGGGATTTGAGGAAGTCGCGGCGTTTCACAGAAGTCCCACACCAACGCCGTGGGTCATGACCAGTTTGCCGCCTAGGTACCCTGTGATGCCGACCGAGATGGAGAGAAGAAGAAGGCAGAGAAGTGCTGCAACATCCAGGCGCCGATCAACAGGATTCTTGAGGAACAGCCACAGCCAGCCGAAGAAAACGATGAGCGTCCCCCAGAAAGTCACGTCCGCGTATGTTTCGTGCTGTTCCATGACTTTTCCGGCGGCCGCCGGAATATCAGTCTCCTGCTGGGCAAGGTTTACTGCATCTTCGCCAGAGAGTGTGGCTCCGAGAGTCAGGACAAGGGAAAAGCCTAACAGCCATAGCGGTGTGGATCGACACATCCAGGAGCGCTTGAAGACGAGGACGGCTTGAAATAGACACGCTGTCATAATCAGGGCGATGGGGAAGTGCGTTAGCTGCGGATGCAAACCGGCCATATCTACGCTTCCTGCCGTTTCTGAGCGAAGGCCCGAATGGCGTCAGAGGAGGAATACCGATAGCGAAAACTTGTCTCCCTTTCAATTCTACTGCCGTCCACCACCCACGGAAATTCGATAAAATCGATCATTGAACTCGGCGCCTCCGTCAGAAACTTAAGTCTTAAGCTCCAAGCCAGTGCGGTAAGCCATCGTATTAAGCGCGGCCCCAACCTGAGAACTCGCCCTCCCATCTCTGCTACGGCGTTTTCATCGGAGATGGTTTCAGGCGGACCGAGATTGTACGCACCGGCAGGTGCTTCGGCAGCCATGACGTACAGAGCATCAGCCACATCTTCTTCATGAATGTACTGCATCTCTACATCGGCATCTTTCACCAACGGAACCAGCGGCTTACTCACATACCGTGAAACAAAGTTGTTGATGTGTGGGCCGCATACGATAGCGAGCCGTGCGATGATTACATCCACATCAGAATGGGAATTCTGGAAATCGGCGAGCCGGCTCTCGACAGTGGCTTTATCGCGAGAGTATTGAAATCCTTCATTGCCTCTGATTGCGTTATCTTCCGTTAGCCGTGGAGGATTATCCGAATGAGCGCCATAGGCCGTGGCCGAACTGGTCACCACCAATCGCCGCACGCCAAACTGTTCCACATGACTCATGACATTCTCCAGAGAGCCTACATTTATTTCGAACATCTTCTTTGAGTCGTGTGTGGGATTCAGTGCAAAGACGAGATGGATTACCGTCTGAATCTGATGGTTCTGAAAAATATCGATCAGATCACTGTTACAGTTTCTCTGATAGAAAACGAGCTTGGAGAAGTCTTCTTTAGGAGGAACGACATCGAGGCCGACAATATCCTCCACCGTTTCATCAAGTTCATATCTGCGGCACAATTCGGTGCCGATGTAACCTGACGATCCTGTGATGAGAATAGCCATGCAGACGGAATTTAGTTCAACGGCTTATAAAACAAAAAGGCTCTTAAACACAAAGGGGAAACCCTCTGATGAGAAAACCTTCAAAGATTTG
>CEPV01213674.1_pt1 | contig 25100 bp, 23 predicted proteins | sample 530451 | NCBI WGS metagenome assembly CEPV01 (sample SAMEA2620097, study PRJEB7988) | marine metagenome | isolation source: saline water (ENVO:00002010), including
TTTCCTGGGCAAAAATAACACCAACTAATAGAAAAAGTGTGCCGACTGAATTCTTGATATTCATTATTAACTCCTTAAAATATGGTTTGTAGCGTTGTTAACATTAAAAACACTACAAGTGTTGAAACAAGTAAACATGTTTTTTTATAATAAATACATTTTACTTGAATAATATTACATAAATTGTTAATTTATTTCAAGTTATTTTTATATTTATGAAATCAGTTCAAGAAATCATATCTGATGTAATGGGCACTCACGGGTTTCGCCATAAATACCAGGTAGCAGAATACTTTGGTGTTACCCCTCAGGCGGTGAGCACGTGGCTGACCACAGGCGCTATCCCTTCAAAACACATACTAAAATACCAATCGGAGTCTTCGCTCCATACACACCAGCCTGTGCCGGCCCCGTTATCAGAAAAAGATGCTGTACAACAACAGCGGGCAGTCATTGATTATTTGATCGCTGAAAATGTGCATCTGAAAAATGAGATCGCCCAACTTCGTCAGGACATTTCCAATATACGTTCCACCCGTGGAAAGAATGATATTATTGAAAAAGTAAATGCAGAATCATTATTTATGACCGGGAATATTTCTGATGGAGTGATCACCGATATCAGTGGGGATTGGAACAAACTCATGGGGTACTCTATGGGTGATCTTGTAGGTCACCGTTATGATCGGGAAGACCTGATCCATCCCGATGAATTCCAGCGGACACAGCGCCACCAGCAAACACTAAAGTCTTCTGAAGGGATCAAAGAAACACGCTTCAGCACCATCCAAAGGTGGAAACATGGAAAAACCGGACAATATGTACTATTGAGCATGGTGTGGTACGCAAATATTGAAAAGGATACAGTGGATATTGTGGCAAAGCCCATTGATTCTTTTATGGCTGCCCCGGCAATAGATTAATTCCGGTTGTGATATAACATATATTTCGCTGTCTCGAGGATACCCAATGTCATCCTCTCATAATGAGTAATCAATTCCTCTTTTTCAAATAAAACATCTTTTGCAGGGTCGGGGCTGTTGAGATCATGAAATTCCATCCCGGAACCATTGCGAAAGATCCGCAGATAGTAATCACTATCTAATACACCATAACTGCTGGGGGAGATCTTTTTATTCACTACAAAGGCCATACCATTTTCATTTTTTAATACATCCCTTCCCAATGTCTTATTGGTATAATCAATTCTGCTTAATCCGGCGATGGTCGGCAGCAGGTCAGGCAGTCCGCAGACCGTTCCAATAGTGCCATGATCTATACCCAAACCCGGACCATAAATAATAAACGGTACATTGTAAGAACGGAGACGAAGCGCATAGTCATCCACTGGCATATGCTCCGCTTGGGGATCAGCGTTGCCGTGATCCCCAAAGAGTACAAATATAGTGTTTTCAAAATAGTCTTCTGTTTTGGCCATTTCCATGAACTTCCCGATGGAATGATCCAAAAACCTCATTGCGTTATATTGCCCCGAAGATTTAAATCCGGCTTTCCGTAATGCACCCTCATCTTTTTCTATGATCTCGAATCCTGCATTGTCATCCGGTATGGAATACGGACGATGGTTTCCCGCTGTCTGGATGATGGCGAAAAAGGGTTTCTCCGGGTCATGTTGGGAGAATTGATCGTTGGCTTCGCGAAAAAGGTCCAAGTCAGATATACCCCACACATCTACACGTGGCCGATCAAAATCCCCAAGTTCGATGAGATCCATATCCTTCAGGTTGTATGTAATTAGACTGCGAATATTGGCCCAGCTGGCACTGCCGCCGATCATATAATATTTATCATGATCTATAAATTGAGAAATAATGCTGTACTGATCGCGGATGAGTGGATTGCGCGAAGATGTCTTGAACCGCGCCACATCCGGAATGCCGGTAACCATGGTAAAAACAGACCGGGAAGTGCTCACCCACGGCACATAGAAATTGGGGAAAAATAATCCATTGTTAGCTAATTGATCCAACGTGGGTGTTGGATCAAATGGGTTCCCCATCAAACCCATGCGATTGAGCCCCACTGATTCCATAAAAATGATTACAATGTTTGAAGGCCTTTCACTTTCCAAATCAGACTGTACTGATCGGACGAAATTCAAATCTTCTGCATTGGGGCTGTCTACGCCAAGCCATTCTGACATCATGGGATAATATTCACGAACCTTTTCTTCATCAAAATCCAATTCGCTGAAAGTTGTGGTATCATAAAAATACAATACCGGATTCAGGGCTAGTGCTGATACGAATGGATCGCGGCTGAAAAAGGCATCACTCCAGAAAAGAGCGTACTGGGCGAACGTGCCCCACAAACTGAAAAAATAGATCATTCCGCCAAATAACACACCAAGAACCTTATGAGATAGTTCTCTATACTTTGGTGGACATGCTAATGTGGAATTCATAAGAGAATTATGTAGCTTGATCCACGCTACACAAATCCCGACGATGATAATCATAAACCAAACGGCCGGATAACTCTCCCAGACCATTTGAGCAGAGATTAATGGATTTTCTAACAAGCTTATTGCTGTGACATCTGCTCGTTGCTGGAGATATGCATAGTGGCCAAAATCAGCAGCATAAAAAAATACAGTGCCTATGATCAAGATCCCGTAAATCCATTTTCCAACACATCGTACTCTGGAAGAACGGCCCATATTGATCACGGGTAGCATAGATAGAATCAGGATCGGAAATGTCAGCAGAATAGATAAGCGTAAATCAAAGCGAGCGCCCATCCAAAATGCACGTTTTATTTCATTTTCACTTGTTTCTGCGGCTGGATCGTTAAACAGAAAATAGAACACGATCCGAAGTACAATAAAAAAAAACCATGAGATGATTAATGTTCCCAACAAGTATTTCAATCGTCGGGAATGCATGAACTTTAAGGGCATGTGAAAATTAACCTAGGTCATTTAAAATATCTTGCGCGTGTGTTTTAACTTTTACTTTATGATAGGCTTTTTCAATGACACCATTTTCATCAATCACGTATGTATTACGGAAAATGCCATTGTATTCACGACCCATGAATTTCTTTTTCCCCCATACGCCATAGGCTTTCAACACATCCTTACTCTCATCGCATAACATAGGATATTCAAAATTCTGCTTATCACAAAATTTCTTTTGTTTCTGGGATGAATCAGCGCTCATCCCAACAACAGCTGCATTTTTCACTTCAAATTGTTTGAGTTCATCCCGGAACCCTTTTCCTTCGACTGTTCATCCCGGAGTGCTGGCTTTTGGGAAAAACCATAGTACTACTTTCTTCCCCTTAAAATCTGAAAGGGACACATCATTCCCATCCTGGTCTGATAATGTAAAATCTGGTGCTTTGCTTCCCTCTGCTAACATGTTTTCTCCTTATTTAATCTCTGACCATCGCATGCGGTCATCATTACTTAATACCATATCACTTACAACACGAATGCCTTTTTTCTGCCCTTGCCAGACAAGATGTTCTAATGCTTCTTCCAGGGTGACCCATTTATAATCACAATGTTCGTCTGACAAGGTTATTTGATCTGAATCTACTTCAATTCCAAAAACGGGGACAAGGTTGATACGGTCACCATGGGCCTCATAAAAACGGCTCACATGATCAGCCACAAACATATGCTTCGGTTTAAGGCCTGTTTCCTCCATCAATTCTCTTTTGGCTGCTTCCGGGGCAGTTTCACCTGCTTCTATCTTGCCGGCCACGCCTTGCCATAAATGTTCGTAACGTTTTGTCTTCGCTCGTTTCAAGATTAAGAACAATAAGCCATCATCTGTTTTTCTAAACACATATGCATCAATCACTCTGGAGACGATATTGGCCATTACATACCTTTATAATTTATCATTGTTTTCAAATAATTGTGAGACCAGTCATCAAATGATCCGGCTGTAATCTCATCCCTTATGGTTTTCATGAGCTCCATATAATAGGTCAAATTATGCATTGTGGCCAAGCGATGACCCAATATTTCATTCACATTCATTAAATGCCGTAGATAGGCGCGTGTATGATTTTTGCAGAGATCACATCTGCACTTTTCGTCCACAGTTGTAAAATCTTCTTTATGCTGCTCGTTACGAATATTAACAATTCCACTCGATGTAAATAATTGTCCATTGCGGGCGTTGCGTGTAGGCAATACACAATCGAACATATCTACGCCGCGTTTTACAGCTCGCACTAAATCTGTGGGCCGGCCTACACCCATTAAATATCTCGGCTGATCCTTCGGCAGCAATTCATCCATTTGTTCAACAGTGTCAAACATATCACTTTTATCTTCTCCAACAGCCAATCCGCCAATGGCCATTCCGCATGTTGCAAACGGAATTAATTCTTCTGCACTTTTTTGGCGCAATTCTTCGTACACATTTCCTTGAACAATTGGGAATACATTCTGCTCCCAAGCATGTATTCCTTTATTTTTTTCTAAATAACTCACACAACGTTTCATCCAGTTTGTGGTTCGTTCCACAGCTGATTCCACAGTTTGATAATCCGACTGGCCCGGGGGACATTGGTCAAATGCCATAATGATATCCGCCCCCAAGTGTTGCTGAATTTCCATGGATGATTCCGGAGTAAACATGTGCCGGCTACCGTCAATATGGGATTGAAATTCCACACCGTCATCATTAATCTTATTCAGTTTAGCCAATGAAAAAACCTGAAATCCACCGCTGTCAGTCAATAATGATCCGTTCCAATTCATAAATGAATGAAGACCTCCGGCCTTGCTGATCAATTCATGTCCCGGTTTTAAATATAAATGATAGGTGTTTCCTAATATGATTCGAGAGTCAATAGAACTCAATTCCGCTGTATTCACAGCTTTAACAGACCCTCTTGTGCCAATGGGCATAAATACAGGTGTTGGAATAGAACCGCGATCTGTAACGATTTCCCCCGACCGGGCAGATGTCTGATTATCAATATGGTGGATAGTAAACTTCAACAGTTAAAAAATATACTGGAAAGCTTCTCGGACAGTCTTAACACCGTGAATCTTCAAACCATTGAAGGATTTTTTATTCTTCAAATTTGTGACCGGAATGATGGCTTTCTTAAAGCCAAGGGCTGCAGCTTCCTGGAGACGCTGATCAATTCGCGCAACTGAACGAACTTCACCTGTTAAACCTACTTCACCCACTAGGACGGTTCCATCGGCAATAACATTATCTTTACTGCTGGATGCCACCGCAGAAATAATCGCCAAGTCTGCCGCCGGATCCTGAATCTTCAATCCGCCCACCAGATTCACAAATACATCATTCATACCCATGATATTTCCCAAGCGCTTTTCTAACACTGCCAAAAGCATGGATAGCCTCCGTCCATCAATACCATTTGTATTGCGTTGTGGCGTTCCGAAATTTGCTTTAGAAACCAATGCCTGAACTTCCACCAGGATGGGACGACTCCCTTCCATAGATGGAAAAATGGCTGTTCCAGCCGTATTGGCGGTCCGTTCAGCCAAAAAAAGTTCAGACGGATTTTCCACTTCATCCAACCCGGCAGATGTCATATGAAAAACACCCACTTCATTGGTGGCGCCAAATCGATTTTTTACCGAACGAAGAATGCGATGATCGTAACGCTCATCTCCTTCTAAATACAAAACCGTATCCACCATATGCTCCAGCATTTTCGGTCCGGCTATGATACCTTCCTTGGTCACGTGTCCGATAACGATAACCGTAAATCCTTTTTGTTTGCAAGCATTCAAAAGCTGTTGACCGCAATCCCGGAGTTGACTAACGGAACCCGGCAATGAATCCAGGTCTTCATTATAAACTGTTTGGATAGAATCAATCACCAGCAAGCTCGCTTGAACAACAGATACTTGTTCCAGCACATTCAGAATTTCATTTTCACTTGACACATGCAAATTTTTTGATTTTATACCCAAGCGTTCGGCTCTTAATGCAAGTTGGTCTTCACTCTCTTCTGCAGAAACATAGAGAGCTGGCTCATCACAACCGGCGACGATTTGTAAAGCTAAAGTGGATTTTCCAATTCCAGGCTGACCGCCCAACAAAATCATGGATCCTGTCAATAGACCACCACCTAAAACTCTGTCCACTTCGCTTAAACCGGACGATGATCGTTTTTGATCTTTTTTATGTGTAATTGTGTGAAGCTCTGTCGTTTCTTTGGCGGGAGCACCGTTGGATTTGCGCCTTGATTTAGGCGGATTAAATTCACTGAGTGTGCCCCATTCACTGCAGGCCGGACATTGTCCATGCCATTTGGAATATTCATTTCCGCAGTTATTACAGAGAAATATCGTTTTAGATGATGATTGTGCCATAGTCCGGATAGAAAGTTATCTGTAACCGGCTACTTGTGCAAAGCTTACAGAGAAAATTTTTAGGTACTTACCGTTCTACCAATCCGTGCCTAATGAGAAATAATATTGTGGTTTGGAATATCCTGTTTCATTGATATCCCAAGCAGAATCAATTCGTAGTAAAAAATAACCCAGATTAATCTTCATTCCCCAACCAAATCCGGCAATTTGATTTTTACTAAAATCATCGCCTTCATCCCAAGCTGTACCCACATCTAGAAAAATATGTGAACCAAGATTGCTTAACATAAATTTGTTCGGAACACCCACAGCCAAAAGAAACGGAAAACGAAATTCAACATTTGCCAAGGCTACATTTGATCCGACACTTTCCATATAACGACGCCCCCTGACCGGCATAACAAATTCCGAAAAGAATACATCTTCCAAATCATTGTTTCCATCCAATATGTCATTTCGAGAACGGCTATCATCTTCTACGCCATCCGTTTCACCAGTGCCAAATATCCAGTTTTGTAAACCGCCCAAATAGAATTTTTGTTTATCCGCTCCACGACTGGTTCCCAGTGTTAATCGTCCGGCCAAACTGGAATATCGACCAATCATAAAATATTTTCTAAAATCCATTTTTAGCGTTTTGAAGTCCAGCTTTTTGTTGCCCCAACCTGGACTTACTGCAAAAGTTGTATTCTGGCGAAAACCATCAATAGGGCCGGTGTAACCATACACCGTATTATCATAGACCCAACTGGCGACAGGTAAAATGACGGAAAAATCATTATTGTTCACTTCTTCGAATTCATAGTAATTCACTTGCTGCCATTCACTAAATGAAAAATAATTATATGATAATCCGCCTTCAAAGCGCATAAAACGACTGAAGGGGCGTGAAACATATCCAATCAAAGAAAGATTTCTTAAAAGACCACGATGTTGAAATCCCTCTATATCATAACCAAGGAAATATTCATTCGCTATATGTGAAATAGAAAAATAATAATCTGTTGGTTGGGTTAGGTACGCATAGCTGAAAAAATAATCACTTCGTTTCAGGTCAATGACCATTTCAGTTCCAAAATAGATTTGGTGATCACCCAAGATATCACTGAAAGCAAACATAGTCATTCCCTGGGCGCCAAATACATTATTGTACGAAGCGTATCCATTAACCATATCCAGCGTAAAACGTGTTTTATATGCTTTGGGTATATAGCCATTTTCGGATAAATCAGTTGTATCCGTAACAAATCCATCCGAAGCATCTTTGGGTGATTCCATGGATTTATTATAATGATCATATTCCCTGGCAAAAATCCAATCCTGATAATCCCTGCCAGTTGACCTGCCGGAACTCCACCGCCCTCTTTTATGACGACGAAGATCCATTAGATCATCAGATACTTCATCCTGTTTCATTATATATCGCGTTACGGGAACTTCCATGGCTTCTTTATCTAATGGAAGACTCATGCTATACACATCCCAGCCCATATCGGCGTAGCCGGCAAAAATCAAATAGCCGTCATCATCCGTAAGGCTTAATTGAAATGCGCCGGTAAGAATGTTGGTCAGGGCCACCGGTTCTGCATCCGAATTATGGCGATAAATATTCCATACACCACCTTTATCCGAGACGTAAAATAACGTGTTCGTTTCCGTATGAGCCCAAATTGGATAATCTTCATTATGGTTTGTAGCTGTTAATCGGTTGATTTTTCCAGATTTCAAATCGAAAGTATAGATATCTTTTTGAGAAAATTTTCCCATTTCAATGGAATCGGGTTTATACAGTCCGTTGAGATCATCTTTGCGGTCTGAAACAAATACCAATGCGGATCCATCATTGTTCCATGCCGGTTCAGAATCAGAATAAATATCATCTGTCAAAGCGGTGAGTTCTTCTGTATTAAGATTATAAACATATAGGTCACTTGCACCGGCTTTCGTACCAATAAAGACCAATTCATTTCCATTAGGGCTCCATGCTGCGGTGAAAATACCATCAAGGTTAAAAGTCAGTTTCTCTTTCTTTTTTGTTTTAACATCAATTAAATACAATGCATCCGTTTTGCCTGCTTTAGCAGCAATGGCAATCCGTTTACTATCCGGTGACCAGGAAATTCCGGGCTGGAGTAATTTTAATTCTTCAAAGTCCACAGACCTGTTTCCTTTAACTAACCGTCTGATTTCTTCACCGTCAATTGCATCTAATAGATAAATATCAAAATATCCTGATCGATCAGATAAAACAGCTATCTTGCTTCCATCCGGGGAAACTGAGGGTGAAATGTTGTAGTAATTCTTCGCTTCTTTATGATCTGTCAGACGTTTGGCAATATCCTCTATTTCATCCCGCCCGGCAACATCCGGCCAATATTCTTTTTTCAAATATTTATGCCACTGCTTGGTCAAATCCTCAAAATCCATGCCTAATGCCCGTTCAAAACCCTTTTCTGCATTCTGGGTCATTTTCATAGCATTTATGATTTCACCGATTTTTTCGCGACCATATTTTTCAGCAATGAACCGCCAAATGGATTGGCCTCCTTTATAGGCCATATAAGATTCAAGTTCTTTAACCGTAGGCATTTTTTCATTTATGGATAAATCGCGCATGGTCATGTCTGCTTTGGTCTCCCAATTCATGGATAAGTATTCTGCCAATCCTTCATTCACCCAAAGAGGAATTCTCAATTTTACTCGACCGCCAATAACACTTTGAATATTGCCGTCATATATCATGTCATTCAATAACGCATGAACCAACTCATGGTGAATGACATGGCGGAATTGTTCATAATCCCCTTCGAACGGCAGCACAACTCTATTTTTAAATAATTCTGTTACACCGCCAATACCTTCCTGCATGTACTGCCAAATAACATTCGTCTGTTGAAAATCATTGTGGGAATAGTATACAATAATTGATACCCGTTTTTTCAATGTCCAGCGCAGATGTTTGGATATCTGTTCGTGGGCGTCTTCAGCCACCTCTGCAGTAAATTCAGCTAATTGGGCATCTTCCCCATAAAAATATACATCAAAATTCGGAGCTGAAATTAATGACCAGTCAAAATCCTTATACTGTACCTTATTTTGACCAAATGATTGAGCCAGAAGCCCTTCAGCTAATAGAATGACAATGACAATTATTTTTTGCATATGTTAAACTTACGTCGATACGTTGGTTGAGTTCCAGAAACTATACTCACCCGAAACTATGGATGTTTACTGCAGAAGTCAATGATTGGACACAGAAATAATAAACATGTTAAATATGACATTTCCTTTGCCTGTACATCTTCAAAAAAGTAAGTTTCTGCTTATGCAATTGCCCGTCTACTTTATTTCCGATATTCATTTGATGCTTAATTACGATGAGCAGGAAAAGAATCGGCAGGAAAAGCTGTTTCAATTTATGGATTCAGTCGCACAATCCGGAGGCACATTATTTATTATTGGTGATCTATATGATTTCTATTTTGAATACAAACATGTTATTCCAAAGGTCTATTTTCCCCTCTACCAAAAATTGTATAGCTTAAAAAACACAGGTGTTGAAATTCATTTTATAACGGGTAATCATGATCACTGGACCATGGATTTCATGAATCAGACTCTCTCCACAAAGGTCTATTTCGATGATGTGTCACTGGAGATTCACGGTAAACGATTTTACATGACACATGGGGATGGTATTCTGTCTTGGGATAGAGGATATAGACTTTTAAAAGCGGTTATTCGCAACAAACTGTTTATCTGGCTCTACCGCTGGATCCATCCGACCATTGGTTACGGAATTGCCAACGCCATATCCAAACGAGGCCGCCATTATGAACATTCCCGGGAGTATAATGAAAAGGTGCTCAAAGAGTTGCGAATTTTCACAGAAACCATTGCAGAAGATGGTCATGATTACGTTTTAACAGGCCATTATCACCAAGCTTGCATAGAAAATGTAAACGGTGGGAAGCTGGTTGTTCTGGGCGATTGGTTGCAGTATTTTTCCTATGCTGTTTTTGATGGTAATGATATCGAACTCAAATTCTGGGAAGAAAATGCGTAGACTCATTCTATTAACATTTTTGGCGGCTTCCCTTTCTTTTCAAGGTTGTTCAATGATTAAAGGACTCTTTGGGAAAAAGAAAGGGAAAGCCGATATAAATCTTGCTCAGGTAGAAAATCTGCGCCGGGATTACCAAGACGGGCGCGTTCAAGCATTGCAGGAATTGATTAGCATGTATAATGATTCTAATCTGCCGTTTGATGTACGCATTGCCGCAGGAGATGTCCTAGCACAAACACAGCACCCCACAGCAATGAATGCCATCGCCTCTGTTGTATCAGAAGCTGAAGCACTGGATTTGAGTTTTATGGAAGCATCCATTGAACTGTTGGCAGAGTTTCGAAATAATCCTGCTGCCGGTGATGCAATGGTTAGAGCTATGCACACTATCGATGAAAAATCCAATAAACTGCACATGACTCTAGTGCGCAGCTTAAATAAAGTTCGAACGAAAGATCAGATACTTGCCTTGCTGGAATTATACGAAGTATCCAAAGCAAATGTATCCAGAACTGACAAATTGTTAACTGAAACACTGGGCGCGATTGGTTCGGAAGAAGTGATTCCAATCCTGGTGACTATTTCCAAAGATTCAGATATAAATATTGCTGTAAGAAATCGCGCTTTAGAAATCCTGGGAAAGAAAGATCCCCACGAAGTTGCTCCAGCATTTGCAGAATTGCTGGGTGATCCGGATATGAATACAGAGATACGGGAATTTGCCATCAATACCATGGCGGGAGTCAAAGAAGAAAATTTGATCCTGGCACTTATCGAAACATACAACACGGGTAAGCGTCAGTATTTCAGCATGCTCAATACATTGTTAGATGCTTTAGGTGAATTCGATGATCCCCAAGTGTATAAAGCAACCGTTGATATAGCTCAAAATGATGAATTTCCGGTTCCAATCCGAGCCAAAGCCATTCGCGCTCTGGGCCGATTTGCAGATGATGCAACTGTTAAAATGGTATTACCGGTTCTAGCTAATGCAGATAACTATCCCTTGCGACCGGCCATGATGGACATGCTTCAAACCATGGGTAAAACAGATGTATTTGCAGAAGATATTCGCCGATTGGCTTTTAAGGCTCAACAGGAAGCACTAAATCAATGAAACCGTTTTTCATATTAATTTTCTTTTCTTCTCTTATCGCTCAAGAAGCAAATTCGGTAAAAACGGATTCTTCCACATCAATTGATTCAACTTTATTTCCAGAAGTAATCATTGAAAAAAATAAAGCAGAAAAATTAACAGACGAAAATTACTTTTTCGATTTCAAAGATAATCTACAAGGATTACAGATTCAAATCGATTCACTAAAGCGCGTCATCCGTGTTATGGAACGTAAAAAAGCCATTCCCGGCATTAATGAGGAATTGCTCAATCTTATCAGAATACCCGAACTCCAACACCGCGTTGAACTCACAAACGGTACAGTTGTTATCGGGGAGATCATAGAAGAATCAGATTTGGAAATCATTATCCAAACCACCCTCGGTCAATTATCTATTAATAAAGATAAAGTGGTTAATATTGAAGAGGAAAAACCTCCGACTCCTAAAATAGAATTGATGAGTGAACCTTTTGTCAGTGTATATCCGGATTATGAAGAAATCACGGGCATGGTAAAAAATTCAGGTAAGGCACGTGCGGATTTTGTACGTATTGTTGCAAAACTCTGGACACCGGAAACTGAACTCGCAGCATCGGATTCTGCTTTTGCATCAGGATCAGTTCAGGAATACAGTACAGGTGTAATTTCAGATACCGCAATCGAAGCGGGAGCAACAGCCAATTTTACAATTACAGTACCTTTAAAAGAGGAATCTGCAACAGTTGAATATCGAACCTATGATATTCATTGGACTGAATCAGATTAATTTACTTTATAAGTAAAACTTTTTCAGTCTGAATATTATTCCCGCTTATTAACTGAATAAAATAAACACCACTTTGTAAATTAGACGCCTCCCAAACAACTTCATGTTCACCGGCTGCTAATTCACCGTTAATCAATTCATCCATCAAACGGCCGGTAATATTAAAAATACGTAGAGATGTTGCATACTGCATCTCTAACGAAAAGCGGATAGTGGTTCTTGGATTAAAAGGGTTTGGGTAAGGTTTATATAATATGATTTGATCAGGTATAACCGATTCATTTTCTACACCCACTTCCGGTAATATTATACCATCCAAATCAATCGTTCCATTGGAAATATTGATAATCCCCGGTGGAAACCCAGCTCGCAGGGCACCAATATCAAAACTGCCATTAATCGAATCTGCAGAAATATGAGCAAGATTGATTGAGCCTGATAATCCTAAATAGGTATCATCTGAAATAATTAATAATATTTCCGTAATTAAATCTTCCAGGAATGTTGAGTCAAGAAGTGTGGAGTCTTGTTCAATAGAATCAGGGATCAGAGCCACTAATTGACTGAAAAAAGAAGTATCAATTTCAGGAAAAAAACCAAAAACGATATCAGGGTTCAATATATCATCCGGCGGTAAAGACCAATTTCCAGGGGAAAAGATAGAATTATTATCTTGAATATAAATGAGAAGTACTGACACAGTCGTTGAATCAATGGACTGAATAGCTGACATGAATAATGATGAAGTGGAGTCACCATTTATTACTGCAGCAGTAGCACCGCCCAATGTGGAATCACTCAATTCAGCCTGAAACGATCCGTTGATGGAACCGGAATAATCAAAACTTACGGAGCCCACATAGGTGTTTTGTCCTAAACAGAATGATATTAAAAATAAAAACGTAATTTTTTTCATTATGACGTCAAAGCCACCATGATGGCGTTTTGGACATGAAGACGGTTTTCCGCCTGATCAAATACAATGGAATAATCTGCTTCCATAACATTATCGGTTGTTTCCCTTCCACGCTCTGCTGGAAGACAATGCATAAATAATGTATCTTTGCCCGTCCTTGACATCATATCGCCATTCACCTGAAATTCAGCAAATAATTTTTCACGAGCTTCCGCTTCTTCTTTCTGTCCCATGGACGCCCACACATCCGTGTAAATGACATCTGCTCCTTTTATTCCTTCAATCGTATCATGACTAATTACAATTTCTGACACGCCATTCGTCATGGCCAATTCTACTGTTGCTTCATCCGGAGAAAAACCTTCCGGGCAAAGACAGGTAAATTTCATGGGAAGACGTGCAGCCAACTGCAGCCAGGAATGGACAATATTATTCCCATCCCCAACATAGCACACATGTAAATCGTCCAGTGTACCTCGATGTTCACTAATGGTCAGAATATCCGCCATGATCTGACACGGATGATTATAATCGGTGAGGCCGTTTACAACAGGCGAATTTGAATATTCAGCCAGTTCCAGAATATGCTTGTGGTCAAATAACCGAGCCATAATAACATCATTGTACCTGCTCACCACCCGGGCGATATCCTTGTTAGCTTCCCGTTTTCCGATACCAATATCATTTGGACCCAAAAATAACGCATGACCTCCCATCCACGTAAAACCAGTTTCAAAGGAAATCCTCGTTCGTGCAGAAGGCTTGGCGAAAATCATCGCCAGTGATTTATTATGAAAATGTTTGAAATCTTCTTTATTGCGGAACTTTGATTTCAAGTCCTTGGACAATGAAATGAGGTCAAAGATTTCTTCTTTTGTGAGATCTTTGATGTGTAAAAAATGTTTGTCCATTATGCTCCTTGTACATTTCCTTTCAAAGATCTTATCACACTTTGATAGGATTAGTATAAGACTTTGTATTCCATTAACCTTCCAAAGCTTTGGAAGGTTAATGGTTATTACTCGTTCAGTGTTTTAAACAGTTTTGAATCTGCCGGTAAAACCAGAGTTGTTTTTTTATCAATTACTTTTTTGTATGCTTCCAGTGTGCGCATGAATTCATAAAATTCAGGATCTTTGTTGAATGCGTTAGCATATATTTCCAAAGCTTTCGCTTCTCCTTCACCGCGGATTTCTTCAGCCTCTTTATAGGCATTAGCAAGAATAATTGTTTTATCCTTTTCAGTTGATGCTCGAATCTTTTGAGCCTCTTCTTCACCTTCAGACCTGAATTTATTAGCCTGGCGTTTCCGTTCCGCATCCATGCGAGCATAAATGGATTCTTCATTTTCCCTGGGAAGATCCACCCGCTTTATACGTACATCCACCACTTCAATCCCATATTGATCCGTGGCTTTGTCACTTGCATTCGTAACTACTTCCATGATTTCTTCCCGAGTTTCGGTAATAATCTCAGACATGTTGTGTTTCCCCAGTTCCTGACGAAGCTCTGAATACACAATATCATCCAATCGAGTTACAGCGTTTGGAATCGCCTGGACAGTTTGTAGAAAAAGCAACGGATCTTTAATCAGCCAACGGACATAATTATCTACAATGAGCGTTTTTTTATCTTTACTCAATATTTCTTCCGGTGCAACATCGTATTCTAATAAACGGTCGTCAAAGGTAACTGCATTTTGAAAGGGTACCGGTAGTTTAAAATGTAGTCCGGGTTCAGTAATGGTACGGACAGGTTTACCCAATTGCAAAATGACAACCTGCTGGCGCTCATCTACAATAAATACTGTTGTGAAGAAAACAATAAATCCTAGAGCAATGATGACTAATAATGATTTTTTCATTTTTTACCTCCTTCTGAATTGAGGTTCAAGAGGTTTAGTAAATTCCCTCCACCACTTTCCGGAATGATGTATTTTTCAATGTTAGGCAAAATTTCTTCCATTGTTTCCAGATACATACGTTTACGAGTAATATCTTTTGCTTTTTTATATTCCACCAGCATTGCATTAAATTTTGCTACATCTCCTTCAGAACGTTTGATTCGTGATTCTCTGAAACCTTCTGCTTCACGTATCATTGCTTGAGCTTCACCCCGGGCTTTTGGTATCACATCGTTCCTATACCCTTCAGCTTGATTAATCATGCGATTCTTGTCTTCTTTCGCAGATGCCACATCCTTAAATGCAGCAATAACCTGTTTGGGTGGAGATACATCCTGCAATTGAACTGCAACAATCAAAATTCCGGTTCCATACTTGTCCATAATGCTTTGAAGCAATTCTTTTGTTTCTTCCTGAACTACGAATTTTCCGGACGTAAGGGCTTCATCAATTTTATGCTTGCCAATGATTGTTCGTAATGATGCTTCCGCTGCTTCCCTGACAGTTAGTTCCGGCCTCACAAAATTAAAAAGATAATTCACAGCATCTTTAATTTTGTATTGCACGATGAGTTCAGCATCGACGATATTTTCATCGCCCGTAAGCATAAGGCTTTCTTTTTCTATAGTTCGGAATTGATTTTTACCCATTGACCGGAATCCAATTTCAATTCGTTTTACTTCTGTAACTTTAGGCGTTTGGACTGTTTCAATCGGAAAAGGGAAATGATAGTTTAATCCTGATTGAGCAACGCGGGTATGTTTTCCAAAGGTTTGTACGACGCCCACTTCATCGGGGCCAACAACATACACACCAGAAATCAACCATAGAATCAGTCCGATGCTAATTATGGGCAATAGCCCAAAATCGGGAAGACTTAATTCCTTATCGCCAATTATTATTCGTTTTGGTGACATTATTTTTCTCCATGTTTATTAATTAATTAAATCTGTTTACGCAACCTGGCTACGGGAAAGTGAAGTTGTTCACGATATTTTGCCACAGTACGGCGTGCGACAGGATAACCCTGCATATTTAAAATTTCTTTTAATTTTTCATCTGTATAGGGATGTTGTTTATTTTCTTCGCAAAGTAATTCTTTCAGTAACCTCTTGATTTGTATGGTACTGATTTCCTCTCCACTTGTTGTAATCATCCCTTCTGTGAAGAAAGATTTTAATTCAAAAATGCCATAAGGTGTATCAACATATTTCCCCCGGGTAGATCGGCTGACAGTGGAAACATCTACTTTTAATACATCAGCAATATCCTGGAGTTTCATGGGCTTTAATTGATTTAAGTTACCTTGGAAAAACTCCGGCTGTCGTTTGATAATTTCCTGCATCACATTTGTTAGTGTTTTACGCCGTTCAGAAACAGCATCCACAAACCATACAGCATTATCAACTTTTTCCTTAATGAATGACTTGGCTTTCTTATCTAATTCACCCGCCAGCATATCTACGTATTCACGATTTACTTGAACATCAGGTAACCAGCTATCATTCACTACAATCACCCAATTATTTTCCCTTTTATACATGATTAATTCCGGTATAACTGAAATGGTTTCCGCACTTTCATGTCCGGCCCCCGGCTTGGGATTCAAATGACTTATAACGTCCAATGCTTTTTTTATTTCATCTTCCGAACACCCTACTTTTTCTGCAAGTTGATCGTAACGGTGATTGGCTACATCATCAAAAAATTCAAGTAATAATTTATGAGCAACTGGATGTTTAGAATCATCAATTTGTATCAATAAACATTCCTGTAAATCTCTGGCGGCAATTCCTTTGGGGTCAAATGTTTGAATTTTCTTCAAAATTCCAATAACATCTACCAGTTCCATTTCAAATCGGTCGCTTATCAGTTCCATCTCCATTGCAATATAGCCGTTATCATCCAAGTTATAAATTATCTCTTCTGCCACTGCTCTTTCATTGGGGATAAAATCACAGAGGTCTAGTTGGTCAGCTAAATATTCCACAAAATCTTTTTTCTGGGGGAGTGGCATATCTTTGTATTCTTTTTTTTCATAGATATTGGGTGGTTCAAATTCATAATCCTGATCCCAATCCAAATCATCATCGTCAGCTGTTTCTTCTTCAGGTTCATTGGTTCCTTCAACTTGATCCAAAGCAGGATTTATTTCCAATTCATCCAAAATTCGTTCTTCTAAATTCACAGCATTGAGTTGCAAAATAGCTGCTTGCAAAATCTGTTGAGGCTGGAGGACTTGTTTTTGTTCTAATCGCTGTTGCAGCTTTGCCATTAGGTTTTTCTCAATCCAACTTAAATTTCTCGCCTAAATACAGGCGTCGAGTTTCTTCATCATTCGCCAGAAATTCCGATGTGCCGGAATTTAAAATACGGCCGTCAAATAATAAATATGATCGATCGGTTATGGAGAGTGTTTCCCGTACATTATGATCCGTAATCAATACACCTATATTTCGATCTTTCAGTGAACGAACGATCTGCTGAATATCTTCTACAGCAATAGGGTCCACACCGGCAAATGGTTCATCCAATAAAATGAAATTTGGATCCATTGATAAGGCCCGACAAATTTCCACTCGGCGCCTTTCACCTCCGGAAAGAGTATTCCCCTTGTTGTTCCTCAAATGAGATACGGATAATTCATCCAATAGTTGATCAATCTTTTTCTGCTGTTCTTTTTTAGTCATGGAAGTCATTTCTAAAACCAATTTCAAATTATCTTCCACAGATAATTTTCCAAAAATAGATGCTTCCTGAGACAAATAACCAATCCCTTTCCGGGAGCGCATATACATGGCATCTCCAGTGATTTCGCCTTCATCCAAATAAATCTCGCCTTTTGATGACTTAATCATTCCTGTAATTATATAAAAAGTCGTTGTTTTTCCGGCACCATTAGGACCCAACAGACCTACGATCTCCCCCTGGCTTACTTCCAAATCAACACCGGATACCACCCAGCGTGTACCGTACTGTTTTGATAAGTTTTTGCCTTTTAATGTATGTTTACTGCTCATCTTCTTTTATTGCTGTCACACCGGAGGGTTTAATAATCCGCCAGTTTTCCATGGCGATGTCCGATTCAAAACCGATGCCGTAAAGTGTATCACCTTTTTCAGTCGTCAGCATGACATTATCTTCTGTATAAATTAACTCTTCTTTGGAATCCCAAACCAATGTATCCGTATAAAGTGTCACGCCGCTATCAGACACAACAATCACATTTCCCATGGCCCGCATAAAATCATTTCCTTCTTCAATTTCAGCTAATTCTGATTTCAGGTTTGTGGTATGATTTTCTTCTTCATTAAAAAAATCAGAATTTACACGCTGATCCAATAGGATGAACTGTTTGTCATCATATTTCTCCAAATGACCTGATCGAACAATGGAGCGAATCGTGCCATGATCTGTGAGTGTAATGGTTACTTTCCAACTTTCCTGATCTGGAAGACCCTCCCGTGTGTTTGCATTCTTTTCTTCAACACGATTGGAACAGCTCATGGAACATAAAAATAAAATAGTCAACAAACCCAAAGGTGAGAAAATATTGAATATTGAAAATTGATCTCTTGTGGTCATAATTATATCACCTCTCCACCAGCCTGCGTTTCGTTTCCGACAGGCAGGGATTTAGGAGTGGTGGAAAATATTGTATTAGGTCATTACGCTAATGATACGGATCGGTTTCCGGTGGATTTTGGACTTCATCTCGCAGAGCCAGTAATACCTCATCTAAACGGTCTTGCTGCGTAAGAATCCATTCCAACGCCTCCCGAAAAGCACCTTCACCACCTGATTTTTCTGTTATATGAACAGCGGTTTCTTTGACTAGTGGATACGCATTGGCTACGGCGATGGGTAGGGCTACCTGTTCCATGATGGTTATGTCAATAAGGTCATCGCCAATGTAAGCAATTTCATCATCACTTAATCCGTGCTTTGCTTTGATTTCATTGTAAGGAATTCGTTTGTCCAACGTGCCGTTATATACTTCCTTAATTTTCATTTCCGCTGCTCGTACAGAAGTTGCTTCTGAATGACGTCCGGATATTAAAACTAATTCCAACCCGGCAGTACGGGCAATAGCCGACCCGGCTCCATCTGTCACATTGAAGCGTTTTAATTCTTCACCATTAGCTCCCTTGTAAATGGATCCATCTGTAAGAACACCATCTACATCAGAAATGAGCATCTTTATATTGGCGCAGAGTGATTTTGTATCAGCCACAAACAGCCTCACGGATTCGTTTTATTGACACTAATAATTCTTCTAATTGATCCAGAGGCCATTGAGTAGCAGCATCGGACTTGGCTGCCTCTACATTATCATGAACCTCCATAAAGATTCCATCTGCTCCAGCAGCTGTGGCTGCTTTAACCATCGTCGGAATAAATTCCCTTGAACCGCCTGTATTGCGACTACCTGTTCCTGGCATCTGTGAGCTGTGAGTTGCATCAAATATCACAGGATAGCCGGTTTTCTTCATGACAGGAATAGAACGTATATCAGAGATCAAACTCTCATAACCAAATGTTGTCCCTCGATCCGTTAGTAAAATTTGATTCCCTCCGGCATCTTCTATTTTTGAAACAATGCTTCCCACTTTCCATGGAGATAAAAATTGCCCTTTTTTCACATTGACTGTTTTCCCTGTTTTGGCTGCTGCTTCAATGAGGTCTGTCTGCCGGCAGAGAAAAGCCGGTATTTGGAGGATATCCGCCACTTCAGCAACAACTGCGGCCTGATCAGGATGGTGAATATCCGTCAACACAGGGATGCCTATAGATTCTTTCACTGCAGACAAAATGGATAATCCTTCATCCAACCCTGGTCCTCGAAAGGAATCACCGGAAGTTCGATTGGCTTTATCGAAAGAACTTTTGAACACCAAGGGTACATCTGTTTTTGAGCATACGTTTGCAATTGCATCTGCCATTGCAAGTGAGTGTTCCCTGCTTTCAATGACGCAGGGACCGGCGATAATGGGTAAAGCATCACCACCAAAAGAGACGCTGCCTGCATTTATAATATTAGACATGGTCTGATTTTAAATGATATTGGACTGCTGATCCAACAAAATCCCGAAAAAGTGGATGGGCTGCGCTGACCCTGCTTTTCAGTTCAGGATGAAATTGTCCGGCTACAAACCAGGGGTGATTTTTCAATTCAATCATTTCCACCAAATTCAATTCTGTATTAACACCGGAAAAAACTAAACCGTTCTTTTCCAGTTTGGTCCGATAGCGATTATTTACTTCCCAACGGTGGCGGTGGCGTTCTGAAATTTTCTTTTTGTGATACGCTTTGTAAGCTTTTGTTCCGGATTTAAGTTCACAATCATAGGCCCCAAGGCGCATGGTTCCTCCTTTGCGTTTGATAGCTCGTTGGGATTCCATAAGTGCAATAACAGGATATTTTGTACGGCGGTTAAATTCTGTGCTGTTGGCGCCATCCAATCCACACACATGGCGAGCAAAATCAATCACAGCGCATTGCAATCCAAGACAGATTCCCAAAAACGGTACATTATTCTCTCGGGCAAATTTACTGGCAAGAATTTTCCCTTCAGAGCCACGGGAACCAAATCCTCCGGGAATTAAAATTCCATCAATATTTTTAAATGCTTTCGCTGCATCTGCATCATTATAGATTTTTTCAGTATTCACCCATTTCACATTCACACTGGCATTATTTTCAACGCCGGAATGGACAAAAGCCTCTAATATACTTTTGTAAGCATCAGGAAGCTCTGTATATTTCCCGCACATGGCTATGTTTACTTCGTGAGTAGGATTTTTATAACGGTGGATAAACTTTTCCAAATATTCAATATTGGGTTTAGACAGCAACTCCATCCTGTCCATAATTTCTTGGCCCATTTCTTGTTTATGCAGAACTAGGGGCACTTCATAAATGCTGGGAACATCAAGTCCTTCTATGACATGATCAGGAGATACATTGCAAAACAAAGCCAATTTATCCCGAACAGATTTAGTCAATTTCCTGTCTGTTCGACAGAAAATAAAGTCTGGGGTTAAACCAATTTCCCTAAGCTTCATTACAGAATGCTGGGTCGGTTTTGTCTTTAATTCTTCACTGGCTTTTATGTATGGAACCAATGTTACGTGAACCAAAACATGGTTATGGTAGCCTACTTCCAATGATAATTGACGAATTGCTTCCAAAAAAGGTAAACTTTCAATATCACCCACAGTACCGCCTACTTCACAGATCACAACATCATATTTTCGTGGTTTATTTACAGCACGAATCCGATTGATAATCTCATCTGTAATATGGGGAATAACCTGAATCGTTGCGCCTAAATAATCCCCTTTACGCTCCCGGTCCAAAACAGTGCTGTAGATTTGACCTGTTGTGGCATTATTGTTTTTGCTCATATCCACATCGATAAAACGCTCGTAATGACCGAGGTCCAGGTCTGTTTCGGAACCATCATCGAGTACAAATACTTCGCCATGCTGATACGGATTCATGGTGCCGGGATCTACATTCAAATAGGGGTCGAGCTTTATGATAGATACTTTCAATCCGGCGCTTTTCAATAAATAACCGATAGATGCAGCCGCAATCCCTTTTCCTAGACCGGAAATGACGCCGCCGAGTACGAAAATATATTTTGTTTGTTTAGCCATGAATCTCCATAAATGCCTTTAAATCTTCTTCAGTATCGATGCCCCTACCCGAATAATCTGTCATGAGTACATGGATCGGCAAACCATTATCTAATATACGTAATTGTTCAAGTTTATATTTTTTTTCATTTTCTGACTGGGTCATATTGGTGAATTTCATTAGTGCTTTTTTACGAAAAGCATACATACCAATATGCCTGTAATACCCGCCCATTTCATACTGGCGCGGCTCCCGGCGAAATGCCATAGCTATATTATTTTGATCCACCAGCACTTTGACAACATTTGGATCCAATTCATCTTCAACAGAAATATCAGAAGTCGCGGGTGTAGCCATAAACACATTCGGTGTCTCAAATATTCCCACAAGATCATCAATTAATTGCGGTTCCATAGCCGGTTCGTCGCCTTGGATATTAACCACAATGTCTGTATCCAGTTCCTCGACCACTTGTGCCACACGATCCGTACCTGATTTATGGTCGGAAAATGTCATAACTGTATTGACATTAAACGGTTTTAGTGCTTCCGCTGTTTCATCACTGTCAATAGCCACAAAGACTTCATCCAAAGAATCCGCCTGCAGAGCCTGTTCATAGACGTGTACAACCAGAGGCTTTTCGTTAATGGGGACAAGTATCTTTCGGGGGAGTCTGGTAGAATGTAGCCGGGCTGGGATGACACCGACATTCACGATGGAAAAACCAATTTATTGAAGGGACACGTTTCCACCGGGATCAAATTATTCGTCATAATGATGTTATTATTGAGCATATACCAGCGAAAACAAGTTATTAAATTAAGAAAATGTTCTTTATAAAATAGATAGAAATATTATTCAAACCGTAATGATTCAATCGGATCCAAATTAGCTGCCCGCCAAGCGGGATAAATTCCGAAGCCAATCCCAATAAAGGAACAAACAGCCATGCCATAAAATGCCCAATCCATGGGTACCACAGCAGGTACCTTGAGCAAGACAGCCACCAAATTCCCTCCGGCAATGCCAAGAATTACCCCTACCACACCACCAAACTGACTCAAGAAAATAGCTTCCATCAAAAATTGAGTAAGAATATCTCTACGAGTAGCGCCGATTGCTTTTCGAATACCGATTTCTTTGATTCGCTCTGTTACAGAAACGAGCATAATATTCATAATGCCGATCCCGGCCACAAGCAACGCAATAACGCTTACGGCACCAGCAAACAATTTGATTCCCCCAGTAAAACCGGCAAATGTGTCCATGAGTTCTTCGTTGGAAATAATTTCAAAATCATTCTCTTCTTCGGGAGGTACCTTGCGAATAACACGCATGAGGCCAATCACTTCATCCATGGTTTTTTCATACAATTCAGTCGATTCTGCTTCAACATTGATAGCTAAGGATGTCCATCGACTGGAAAACCGTTGGATATAAACTGAAATCGGAATCATTACAAAATAATCCTGGCTCTGACCGAAAGCTTGTCCTTTTCTTTCCGTAATACCAATAACCGTATAATCCAGTCCCTTAATTTGAATAATCTTCCCAATGGGATCTTCAAAGGGAAACAGGATGTCAGCCAAATCTGGCCCAAGGATGGTAACGCTGCGATAAAAACGAATATCATCCTCCAAAAAATTCCGGCCATCTGCCAGATATGTTTTGAATGAACGCAACCCCCATTCATCCACACCGGACAATTCTGCTGTTTTCTTTAACCGTTTATCTTTATACTGAATATTTCTTTCACCGGTCCCATCTACCACACTGACCTGCTGTGGTAATTTTGCACGTTGCTTTAGTTCTTCATAATGGGCATATCGAATGTTTTTCCGTTTTCGGATTTTATTATTTCCTGGACCATGAATTTGTATAGCAGGTGATTTTTGAATCATAAAAGTATTGGTACCAAAAATATCGAGTTGTGAATTCACTGATGATTCCAAAGTGCGTATGGCGGTCATCACACCAATCACGGAGAATACACCAATACTGATACCGAGTAAAGTCAGAATCGATCGAAGTTTGTTTTGACGAATGGATTCGATGGCCATTCGAAAACTTTCTTTAATCGTATTTTTTAAATGTGATTGCTTGGCCATCACTCGTATCGCAGTGCATCAATGGGATCTAATCGAGCTGCTTGATAAGAAGGAACCAATCCGGATACAATACCTATTACAACGCTGATAATAATGGATCCAATGGCCAATCCCACTGGCATTGATGAGGGGAAAAACTGGTTAATAAGGAGACTCAATCCCCCGGCCAATCCCATCCCCACCAATCCGGCAATGAGACAAATTAAAACCGCCTCCATGAGGAATTGTCCTAAAATCATGGACTGTGTTGCGCCCAATGCTTTCCGGACACCAATTTCTTTCGTTCGTTCTTTAACTGATACAAACATAATATTCATGATGCCGATTCCACCTACAATCAACGATAGTGCCGTAATAAATAAACCTGTGCCACCGATTGCCAATTTAATTGCTTTATATTGAGCTTCCATGGTGGCCGATTGATTGATGGCAAAATCATCTTTTTCCATTGGTTTTAACCCACGTATTTGTCGCATAACGCCATAGATTTCTTCTTTTGCTTCATCATAATTATCCGTATTCACCTTGACTCTCACATTCATCCATCCTCGACGAGAAAATAAGCGTTGAAAGGTGCCAAATGGTAAGACAGCTTGATTATCCAAACTGAACATTCCCATAAATTTCCCCTGCTTTTTAAGTACACCAACCACTCGAAATTTATGTGAACCAATTTTAACATATTCATCAATGGGGTCTTCATCTGGGAATAGGGCATCAGCCACATCCCCACCAATGACCATTACCCGAACACCCGATCGATTTTCCCCGTCAGTAAAATATCGCCCTGTTTTCACGTCTGCCGATTCGTTTGTTGCCATATATTCCGGCGTGGTTCCAAAAAATCGAGTATCAATTCGTTTGTCGCCTCGAATAATACTCCCCCCCCGCTCTGCCATTGGCGCAACCGCCGCAACAAATTGAGATTTCTCCCGAAGTTGTTCCACATAATCTTCTTTAATGCGGGGACGATTTCTCAACTCCCACCAATCCATATCACCACCAAACCAATCCATTCGACTGATAATCAAAACATCCCGGCTAAGGAAAGACATACTTTTTTCAAAGGTACGATCTAATCCAGAAATAAGGGTGCCCATCAACGTCACCGATAAAACACCAATTACAATACCAAGAGCGGTTAATATTGAACGAGATTTATTTCCAAAGATTGAACCCAGAGAAATGCGCAAATTCTCCCAAAATAGTGAAATCAAGCCACTACTCGTTTTCTTTTTTT
>CEPV01014843.1_pt1 | contig 25076 bp, 25 predicted proteins | sample 530451 | NCBI WGS metagenome assembly CEPV01 (sample SAMEA2620097, study PRJEB7988) | marine metagenome | isolation source: saline water (ENVO:00002010), including
TGACCGCGACTTCTCCCGGAACCCCAACGGGAACATCATTGTCTTCCGGATCCACCAGACGAACTTCACAGAAGGCGCTCTGTCGCTTGGCGAGATCGACCGGTGCAATACCCACGGGGATGAGATTACCGGTCGCTGGCGGCAATCCGGTCTCTGTTGCCCCAAACGTATTCAGATAAGGTGCGTTGAAGAAGCTGGTCACAGCAGCGATATCCTGTCGTGGTACCAGATCAGCCATTGCCCCAACGATGCCGACCCCCTTTGGATTGGCACCGCGTTCCACGAGAAACTCAGCAAAGGGTCCGACCATTCCGGGCATCAGTATAAGAAAACGGGTGGTCACCGATTCCAAAATCTCCACAATCTGATCCGGCAGGTAGCCATCCACGATATGCACCGTGCCGCCTCTGAGCAACGTGGCAATGGACTGGTCTGTCGACGCCATATGGTATAGAGGTGGCCAAGCGATGAAGTTATCCCCAACGGGAATCTCCATCTCCGCCGCAAAACACATGGCGCGAGCCAGCATGGCCCGGTGGCTGATCAACGCTCCTTTGGGCAGACCCGTCGTGCCACTGGTGTAGAGGATCACGAGACCGTCTTCCGGATCGATCTTTCTATCTGGATAGTCCGCGGCAGCGTTTACAAGTTGGGCTTCGTAGTCATCACCTAGAGTCAGTTGCCGTAGGTGCGAAAGGTCGAGGCGATGCAACGCTTCAACAAATTCACGCTGAACTATGATAAGGCTTGGTTCCACCAATTGTACGCAGTGACTGAGTTCACGCTGCGCCAGGCGCCAATTCAGAGCGGCCACGATAATCCCTGTCTTGGCCGCCGCCAGCTCAACTTCTATGTATTCGGAGCAGTTGCGTGCCAGAAGGGCAATCCGATCTCCCTGTTCGAGACCCATCCCCACCATCAACTGGGCCAGTCGATTGGATCTCTCTTCAAGCTGGCTGTATGTCCGATTTGTATCACCATCGATAACGGCGATCTGATCCGGATGTGCAGCTACACGTCGGTGAAACATGGCACCGACATCTGACTTGCCGCTGTCGAAAACTGCATCAGGTGGAACGTATGTACTCATCCCGTGCACCTCCCCGATTCGATGCCAATAAGATCTCGTTGCAGCATCGAGGATAAACTGCGCAGTTAGGGGAGTCCACCAATACAGGCCGTCCTCAGAGTTGCCGAGATTTGGTCTTCTACCACTCAATCGGCCTGGTGGCAAAAGGGTCATCCTTGACCGGTATGTACATTTCCGCTACTTTAACGAGGCTGTAGGCAATATCGACGATGGTGAAGAAAAATGACTAAGAAACTGGTGCAGGGGGTGGTGTTCGCCATCGTTCTAACGGGAATGCAGACGGCCATGGCGGCCGGTGAGCCCGAAAGAGGCAAGCAACTATTTCAGGTGTGTGGCGCGTGTCACGGGTTGGCCGGTGAAGGCAACTCGATTCTCAGCGCCCCGATCAACGCCGGACAGGATGAGTGGTACGTGGTGCGGCAAATCAAGAATTTCCAAGCGGGCATTCGGGGGGCCGATCCAAAGGACATCTTCGGCATGCAGATGCGCCCCATGGCGGCGACGCTTGTGGACGACCAGGCAATTCAAGATGTGGCCGCTTATGTCACGTCCCTGTCCCCCCCCAAACCGCCTCTCTCGATCGAGGGAGACATCGAAGCGGGAAAGAAGGCCTACGTTCCCTGTGCCCCCTGCCACGGTGAGAACGCAGAGGGAAGCAAATCACTCGATGCCCCAAAATTGGCCTATCAGTTTGACTGGTATCTCGTGCGACAACTGCAGAACTTCAAGGCAGGTATACGCGGGTCACATACCAAGGACATTTACGGCAGTCAGATGAAACCCATGGCACAGATGCTGGCAACCGACGCACAGGTCAACGATGTAGCAGCGTTCATCGCTTCACTGGAATAGCCTTCATCAAACCGTTGGATGCAGTTGCAGGACCGTTGGATGCAGTTGCAGGACCGTTGGATACCATTGCAGGACCGTTGGATGCAGTTGTGGCCGTGCTAGACCTCGTTGGCAGGAGATGGATTGAGACGGTTATCGGCATGCTGACAAATTTGCTCAGGTAGTAATACGCCATTGCAGCAACTGCCAGTAGGCAGGCAGCGATCATCCAGGGCCTGGTCCAGTCGTAGAAGACCCGGTACCCCATCCACAGCCTCAGACCTTCGTAGGTCAGAGAGCCCTCGTGCAGGGCGAGTGAGTCACCAGGCCGGAGCTCGTCACGTGAATCTGCTTGACGCACCACGATGTGGTGTTTAGCCGGTACACCAAGGCTAAACGACTGCTCCGGCTTCACTACCTTTTCGTCCAGCACCAACATCGCCCATACCATCTCGTCAGTGCCCGGTAGGACCCAGGACTGCGCCTGTTCGAATTCTCTTGCGGGAAAACTCGGGAGATTGACTGTCCCAACCTGGTCGCGATCAGACCCATGCGGTGACCAGCGAAACGTCGGAGCAAATCCTTTGTTGAAGGTGGTATAAAACCGATAGTCATCCATCACCAAAGGTCGGTGGTCACCTATATGGGTGTTAACCAGTCTGTCTTGTTCATCTCTGTATGAAATTCTGTTGACTGTTGCGTTTCGATAGACTCCTGGTAGATAGTCCACTGTAAACCCGTCATTGAGAAATCTGACCTCGTCAAGTCTCGAATCGTGCAGCACGCCGCTTCGATGATCGATCAATTCCCCTGTAAACCACTCTCCCTCTGCCAGTTCCACTCGACCCTCCAGATAGGAGAGACGACTGGCGGCCGCCATGACCACAATTGCAGCGAGGGCGAGGTGAAATACCAGCAGGGGCAGACTCCGGCTAAAAGCCCTGCGAATGCAGACGGCCGACAGCAGATTCACAAGTGCACACAGCAGCGAGATGACCAATAGACTGTTGCCCTTGACTGACTCGAACAGAAACGTCGACACACTGACAGCAATGAGCAGCAACACGACGATGGTGAACCGTGAGGAGCCAAGATAGTCCAATATTCGGTGTGATCTATTCATCTCATTCCGAGCCGTCCTGGATGATGCTTATGTTTCGCTCAAGATCAATATAAAGGCGCTCCGGGACGGGGATACGCTGGTCCGTTCACTACAATTCGACACCAAAGAACTCGAATACGATTACGAGATCCAGCGCAACGAGTCCCTGCAGATGCTTATCAAGGTGCTGCTGGCTGAAAAAAGGCAGAAGCCGGGCTTGGCAAAGATGATAGAGGCGTTTCTGACGAAGGCGAACAAACAGCGCGACGATGCGCAAGCGCAAGCGGCAAGCCAGGAATACGAAGCCGCCGTCAAAACCTTAGAGGGGGCCAGCAAGGACCTCATTCGCGCTCTAAGGAGCAGCGGAATATACGTGCCGGGATAAGCAACGTGCCTGGAATTCAGCGTGATGTGAATTCGGCTGCTCTTTACGCGACTACCCCATCTGAAGCAGCTACTCAAACGTGCCTATATATGCCGCGACATCATTGATCTGTTGGTCCGTGGCAAGCAGCATCGCCATAGGTCGCATCTGCATGCCGTATATGTCCTTTGCGTGGGTACCGCGAAGACCGGATTTGAAGGCCTTGATCTGCCGCACCATGTACCAGTCATGCTGTCCGACCAGTTTCGGCGCATTGAGGGTCTCGTTGCCCTGCCCCTTGTCCCCATGACAGGCGACACAGGTCACGAACGCCGTTTTTCCGGCTTCGGCATTTCCTTCGATGGTTTGTGCGGGCGCCGGCGGCTTGAGCGAAGCTACATACGCAGCCACATCTGCCACCGCCTGGTCATTGGCCAGGGTCATTGCCATGGGTCGCATCTGCATACCGAAGGCATCCTTGGGATCCGTTCCCCGAATACCGACTCGGTAGTTGTTGAGCTGGCGGGTCACATACCACTCACTCTGACCGCCGGTCACCGGTGCATTCAACAGCTGATTGCCTTCACCACTCATGCCGTGGCAGGTGGCACAAACCATGTACAGCGCTTTTCCCTTGGCTGGGTCTCCCGCCGCGAAGACAGAGGTCGCTCCGCTGACAGCAATAACAATAAACAATCCACGCATGAGTAATTTCGTCATATTTAACACCATTTGATTTACATCTATTGAGTCATGCCGTGAACTGAACGCCAGTGCACGGCTTCTGTCAGCTCTCCCGAGCGGCCCGCAGCTCCCATCTTGAGATGGCTGGGAACACGCTTAAGAATAGCAGCAGCATGAAGAGAAAGCCTGCAAGGAGACCAACCGTCATGGCCACTTCAGGCATCGAAAGGAACGGACGATGATCGCTCGCGAGAGCCGGCACCACGATGATATATCTGTTCAACCACACTCCGACATTGATGATGAGGGCGAGGGTGAGCATCATCCACCAGGTTCTCTTGAACGTGAGGGATATCAGGCACAGCAATGGAATCAGGAAATTACAGGCGATCATGGTCCAGAAATAGGGTGCGTAGTGTCCGAACATCTGCACCGATACCACGCCATATTCTCCCTCTAGATTTCCAAACCAGCTCACGAAGAACTGCGCCCAGAACATGTACAGCCAGAGCAGCGTAAAACCGGTCAGCATGATGGACATGTAGTGCACATGGACGGTATTGAAAAAGTCACCCATGTTCATCGTGCGGGAAAGCAGCACCGCCAGGAACAGCATACATGCCGTTCCGGCGAACATGTTGCCGACGATGAACAGCATCGAATAGACACTGCTGTGGTAATGGGGTACCAGCATCATGCCCAAGTCCCAGGAGATGAACGTCTGCGCCACCACTGCCACTATCAGCACGATGGGTGAGTAGTAATATGCGCCTCGCTGCAGTGCAGCTTCACCCCACCTGCCTTTCAGGTTCAGCAGCCAGCGGTACAATCCACGCCTCCAACCTGGACCCCGCTCGGCATCCTCCGCGGTAACGTCCGGCAGCAGCCCCATCATGAAATACCACAGCGCGATGAGATAGAACAGAAGTTGCCCCAGGACATTGCGGTACAGCATAAACGTAGAGTCCAGCCATAGGCTGAGATGCTCGCCCTCAGCCGGATGCAGCCAGTGAAACAGATGTGGTCCGCCATAAAAATATATGAACAGAAAGCCGGGAATCGCCAGTGGAAAGAAGGCCAACGTCGCCAGCTCCGCAATGCGATAGTAGGGACGTGCCCACTTGACTCCACAGATGCGCATGATGGCAGAAAATGCCACACCGAACTGACTGACGCCAAGCACAAAGATGAAATTGGCCACCAGGAAGCCCCAACGAGCCTCGCTGGGCGCGGAGGCGAGCGCAGTGATATACCAGATGGTCAGCAGTACAAAGACGACGCCAGTCAGGATGATGGCGATCGGGTAGCCCTTCTTGTCAGCGGGAACACCCACCATGATTTGAGAGAGTTCGCTCATTCTGACCCCTGTCCAAAAACACCCTTGATGTAATTGACGACGTCCCAGCGATCTTGCACCGGGATCGCGTCACGATAGAAGGCCATGGCGATACTGCCATGGCTGATGGTGTAAAAGATCTGCCCGTCGGGTTGCGTCTGCACGTAGTCAAGGGTCAGATTCATGGGATCCGGCACGTATTTCTTGCCCACAATACCATCGCCCAAACCGGTGGCTCCGTGGCAGGTAAGGCAGTGGATGTCGTACAGCAGTTTGCCACGGACGATCGATTCGCTGTCTCTGGGCACCGGGTTCTGCAACTCCCCGGCCTTCAGCCTGGCCCGGACCAACTCGAATAGATCAGCAGGGGCTGAGATGGGTTCCCCGCCGTTTTGGGGTACCGAAGACGCATTGGTTCGTACCTGGCTCTCCTGCGGTTTCACGGATGGTTGGTTGCGCATGTCCTCATCCCAGGGAAGCGCCCAACCATACGAGGGCGCCATGAGGGCGACAATCAGGACATGACCAGCGAGATAGGATCTCATATACGCTTGTCCTCCTCACTCACGTCTTTGGCTCCCGCATCCCGAAAGATCTTCTCGGCAGCCTCGCGGTCACCGTCAGCCATTACCGTGACTGCCAGTGAAAAGCCGTCGATGTTGCTCTCCACACGGTAAGCTGCGTCGTTCCACGCTGGCAGTCTTGCGACGATGAAGAAGCCGATCAAGGTGGCCAGAACACCAAAGAGTATGGTCATCTCGTAGGCGATGATGAGAAAAGGTGGCACGGTAATGATAGCCCGTCCGGCTGTGGGTAGAATAAACGTCAGGGCGCTAAAGGTGGCAATGCCGAATCCGGATATCGCGCCGATGATTGCCCCAGCCAACGAGAACCTTCGAACTGTCGATTTCCCGAGGTCCAGAGCTGAGTCCGCCTCGTGTATTGGGATCGGCGACATCAGGGAAAGCTCTTCGAAGCCGGACTGTCGCAACTCGCGAGCAGCGGTGATGACATCGTCTTCGTACTCGAACAGAGCCATGATATTGGTGCTCATTTACGTCTCCCTTGCGACGCTCGTTCTGCGTGGCCCGGCGCGGCCTACGCGGCCCGTCTCAATGGTTTTAGGGTCTCCTTGACTTCGTAGATGGATACGCAAGGAAAGACCTTAACAAAAATCAGGAACAAGGTGGTGAACACGGCAAACGAACCGACAGCGATGGACACCTCTACCAGGCTCGGAATATAGAAACCGAAAGCATCAGGTAGGAATTTACGCGGCTGCGTTGTGGCCACGATCAAGAATCTCTCCGTGAACATACCGATGTTCACTAGAATGGAGATGACGAACATGATATTCCAGGATTCACGCACCCTCTTGAAGAAGATCAGCAGCGGAACAAACGCACAGAAGGTGATCATCTCCCAATAGAGTGGTGCATAGAATCCAAACAGCTTGTATTCGAGCTGCTCATACTCGAAGGAGGTGCCACTGTACCAACCGGTAAAGACCTCCAGGATGTTGATATAGGTCCACAGCAGAGACAGCACGATGAGCAGTTTGCCAAGATTGACGACGTGAATGGTTCGGATATACCGCTCCAACTGCATGTATTTGCGTAACAGGTACATGACCGAGACGATTCCGGCGGTGCCGGAATAGATTGCGCCCGTGACAAAGTAAGGGGCGAAGATGGTCTGGTGCATACCGGGCACGATGGATAAGGCAAAGTCCCAGGAAACGATGCTGTGTACAGACACAGCCAGCGGAATGATGAACACGGCGAAGAAGGTATAGGCCCAATGCAGGGTGTGCCACTGTTTTGCCGTGCCCCGCCAGCCAAAACACATGATGGTGTAGATCTTACGACGCAGGCCCTCGCTGGCATCTCGCACCGCGGCAAAGTCCGGCAGGGAACCCATGTAGATAAATATGGTGCTCGCGGTCAAGTACGTTGCGATCGCCATCACGTCGAACATGAGGGGTGAACGAAAATTGGGCCACATATCCATCTGGTTGGGGATGGGTATGGTCCAGTGAACGAACCAGATACGCCCAACGTGTACCATAATGAAGAGCGCCGCCGTTACCAGAGAGAACAGGGTCATCGCTTCCGCGCTGCGGTAGATCGCCTTGCGCCATTCACTCTTGGTGATGTGCAGCACGGCGGACAGTAACGTACCCGAGTGGCTAAGGCCAATCCAGAAGATGAAGTTGCCGAGGTAGGTGGACCAGGCCGCACTGCGATTGTTACCGGATGGACCGATACCGACGTTCATCATGTAAACCCAGGGCCCGACAAAGCAGATCAGCGCAATGGCAAAGGACAATCCTAGGAGCCGCCAATACTGGGGCGTGAGCTCCATGGTCTTCAGCACATCCCGGTTCACTTCATCGTAACGGGGTTCCAGGTAATCAGACATGGCTTTCAACTTTGCTGAGATAAACAATGGAAGGGTCGGTGTTGAGTTCCTTCAGGACCTTATAGCCCCTTGAATCAGCAGCCATCTTGGAGACCCGGCTATCCGGATCATTCATATCTCCGAACACCATCGCCTCGGTGGGGCAGCTCTGCACACAGGCGGGCGTCACGTCGCCATCGCGAAGCCTTCTCCCCTCGTCCTTGGCGGTGTCTTTGGCTGACCTAATTCGCTGAATGCAAAACGTGCACTTTTCCATCACGCCCCTCTCCCGCACGGTGACCTCGGGATTAAGCTGCTGTTCCAGAGGCTCATCCCACGTGTGGGTATACCAGTTGAAATAGCGCGCGTCATAGACGCAATAGACCGCACAAGTCCGGGTGCCGATGCACCTATTGTAAATCTGGGTGTTCAGACCATCCGGATTGTGGTAGGTGGCCGAAACCGGACACGCTATCTCGCAGGGCGCCGTGTCACAATGCTGGCAGAGCATCGGTAGAAAAGTTAGTTTGATGTTCGGATACTCCCCCTGCCAGTAACGTTCAACGCGCAGCCACTTGATCTCCTTGCCCTCTTTGATCAATTTCTCGCCCACGGTCGGAATGTTGTTTTCCGCCTGACAGGCAACGACACAGGCTTCGCAGCCGCTGCAGCGATCGAGGTCAATAGTCATGCCCCAGTGGTAATCGAACTTTTCGTAGTAGCCCAGTTTGGTGTATTTCTTGAGCGTATCCTGCAGATTGGCCATTACCCCACCCTAACCGTGTTCCGAACTGTCACTTAATATTTGTCTACCCAACGTGCGTGGTACTCCGTCGGTTCTAACGAGTTCAATCCGCTCGCCGGTCTTAGCGATGCGCACGCGGGTAGCCGCCCAGGCCAACGCACCACTCAATTCATCCACCTCCGGTGCGACGATCTGCAGCGGATTGACGCCGTGGTCTTTCGCGTAGCGACCGTAATGGGTGTGCCCCTGACCGATGGGAACGGCAACCACGTCCGGCTTGATCGCGGGGAAAACAAATGCCGGCAGCCGGATGGTCCCCTCGGTTGAAGTTACCGCCAACACATCTCCGTCGCGAATTCCGAGGTCAGCGGCGGTCTTCGGATTCAGCTCAACCCATGACTGGTAGACGATGCTGGTCATGGGGTCCGGCAACTCCTGCAACCAGGGCGAATTGGCCCCCCTACCATCGCCAAGCTTCTGAGTGAGGTAGGGTTGCAGCGTAAAGTCAAACTCGGTGGCATCACCGCTGAAGGATGGTGCCGCAACATCCAGGTTATCTAGCAGGGATCTTGCCAACCCCTCTTTGATTCTGGCAGCGCGCGGCTGCACTTCGCCCCACACGCCCGATTGCAGGGCTGCTGACCAAAACCCTTCAAAATCAGTCGCCACGCCCGCAAAAGCACTGTCCTGGTAGATTTCCTTCCAGGTATCCTTCAGATAATCTTCAAACACCGTCCAGGGCATCGCTACCGGCAATTCTGCCCCGATCTGATGTGCCAACTGAAGCACGATGTCGCCCACAGAGCGCGTATCGAAGATGGGTGTCACCACAGGTTGGGCGATGGACGCAACCGGCAACCCGACGCCCATTTCCGGAACGACGTCTCCCCAAGACTCCAGAGCGGTATCGGTGGGGAGTATCAGATCTGCCATGGCGGTGGTTTCATCCATAAAACTGGAAAAACTGGCGATCATGGAGACTTTGTTGATGGCATCTCGGAAATTCGCAGCAGCCGGCAATGTGAACAGCGGATTGCTGTCATGGACCATCAGGACATCGACCTCGCCGTTGTTCATGCTTTGCGCCAATTGGAGCATACGACTGTAGCTGGCGAACCGTTGCCTGGAACCATTGGAGAAGGTTGGGGCCGGATTGAACAAGACACCGCCCTCTACATTCAGATTTCCGGCCAGATAATTCAAGGCATTAATGGCGATCAGGCTGCTGACCGCGTTGCTGCTGGAGTCGAGCACGCCACCACCGATGGCGAGACTGGGTCGACTCGCGACAAACTCCTCGGCCAGTCTTACTATGTCGGATTCGGCAACGCCCGTCTGCTCTGCAACGACCGACGCAGCGTAGGATTCGGTTGCCGCAATCCATTCTGCTCGATCGTCGCCCTGGTAGGTGTCACCGCGTACGATCGCGTGCGCCATCGCTAACGCGATCAGGCCCTCTGTTCCAGGATTGGCGACGATCCACTCGTCCGCACTGGCACCGGAAAGGGACATGCGTGACTCGATCTGCACACACTTGCCGCGTCTTTCGCCACGGCCCTGGCGCATATGTCCGTACGACAGGCTGTGATGGACCGGAGACAGCCAGGAGCCGAGATAGTCCGCACCAAAGGACAACAGATAGTCCGTGTTTTTGATGTCGTAATAGGGAAGCAGATCTTCATCGAAAGAGAGTTTGTTGGCAGTGTGCAGGTTGATGGGATGGGTGAAGTCGTAGTGGAGATAATTGTCCGAGCCAAGCCCTTGCATGAACTGTGCGAACAGATCATTGATATGGCCGTTGCCCGCTCCGCAAAGCAGGTGCACCTGATCGCCGCCGTCACTACTTTTCAGGCTCCCCAATCTACCACCCAGTTCAGCTATCGCCTCATCCCAGCTGATCTCCGTATACTGACCACTGCCTCTCTCGCCCGTCCTCTTGAGCGGCTGCCGAATTCTGTCGGGATTATACAAGCCGTTCAGTCCGGCCTGACCCATAGCGCAGAGGCGTCCCTGATTCACGGGGTGGACGGGATTGCCCTCAATCTTCTTGGCGCGACCTTCACGGGTGCGCACGCTGATACCGCAGCCGGCCGAACACTGTCGGCAGACGGTGTTGTAAAAGGTTGCGATTCCAGGCGTATAGTCTTCCGGCGGCACGACCTGGGGCACCAGCAACTCGACGCTCATCTTGGTGCTCTCGCCGAACAGCATACCGGCGCCAGTGCCGACGCCGCCTGCACCGATCAGCTTCAAGAATTCGCGTCGTTTGATCTTGTCCATCAATTCTTCCCGTTAACCGCAACAGATCGCATTAACCAGCTTCGAGTCTTCGCTTCGTGATCACTTGTGACAGGTCCAGCAGTCCCGTCCATACTCCACCTCGTTCAAGGTGTGACAGTCGACGCAAAACGGCATTCTCAGGTTCGATATACGCGTGACCTGATCCATTGTCTCTATGGGTCCGTGACACTGCTGGCATTCCAGCCCCGAGGTGACATGACGTTTGTGGCTGAAATAGACGAAGTCCGGCACGTCGTGAACCTTTACCCAGGGAATGGGTTCCTTCCTTTCCCAGTAACCGGCCAGCTTTTGGATTTCGGGGCGATCCGGGACCACCGCGTTGTGACAGACCATACACTTGCTGACGGAAGGCACCCCTGCGACGGGAGTCCTGTCTGCGTAGACATGGCAGTGCAGACACGGAATCTCGTTGTCCGTCACGTGGATGCGGTGACTGAATGCGATCGGTTGGACCGGACTGTCGTTGGTATACACGTTCACATCGATGATATATCCAACGATAAACCCCACCAGTAGAACCAGTGCGATCAGCCCCTGACTCTTGAACGTACCGAGCGCGTCACCAACCCCTATGGACATCAGTCTTTCCCAACATTTAGCCTGTTACGGCGACCATTCACCCACAAACCAATACACACTCAAACCCATAGAGCCAAGTTTCACTATGGTTCTTCAGCACTTCGTGAACGGATTTCAACGCGCATTGCGAACGGATTGATACGCGTGCCACCAACGGATTACTGCGTGCATCACTAGCAACTGTGGACTATTCTGTTTTTATGTAAGCGGCGTATTGTGCCACAATCGAACGGAATTACAAATCCAATATTCCGGACCGCAGCAGATGTAGAGAAGGTCCCGCCAGTTCACCATCCGACACCAGCACCACGATCCGATAGCGGCCAGGATTTACAAAGACCAGATTCTCAAGTGGAAAAATCAGGTGGGTCTTGGCGGGCGCTCGGGCCTCGCTCCGCGCATCAACCTCAGTCTGTCCCTCGATGGTGAATATAGGCTTATCGTGGGGATCCAGCAGATGGACGGTGAACGGTTGCATCCCTTCAGTTTCACGACGCCACTCGAGCGTCCCGGAAAGCACCAGGGCTTCTTGTTTGGCGGGAAAATCGGGAGCGTATAGCTCGTTGTATATTCCCTCGATATTCAGTTTACCGTCCGACCCGGTAACAGCACGCTCACAGAAAACCAGAAAGAAATCACTAACTCCTGTAGCACTCATAGATCAGTTCGCAAACAGAGCATCGCTGAATTCCTTGAGCTTGTCCACGCTCAATCTGCCCTGCTGGTAAAGGTTCTCCCAGCTCAATATCTTGCTCACCAGTTCGATGTCCTTAAGATTCATGTTGACAAGATTCTGCCCGTCGTCTCCGGACGTGACACCGCTGTTGATCTTTGCTTGTGCTTCCTGGATATTCCTGAGTAAAGCTGTCAGGTCGTAATAGCTAACGGTGCTGATATGTCGCACGACGACGTCCTCCGCCAACATTCTTTCGATGATGAAGGGTTGAACGCGTGGATGTGAACGGAAGTAAGCAGCGAGATGCTGTGCCGACTCCTTATCACCGATACCAGACGGAGTGTACGAGAGATATCTGCGATACGCTTCTGCATCCTTCTTTGCGGCGCCGAGTAGGGCAATGACCTGCTCCTTCTCCACTTGACGTTGATTCATGGCACTGAGTGTCAAGGCGGCATAGACACCCAAGAACACTGCCACGGCTATCAGAAAGGCATCAGCCAGCGGCCGGATCCGCGTACTCAATCTGGCTCTTCCTATCGCAGTGGCCAAGAGCGCTGCCGCCGCGAAAATGACTATCGCGAGTTGCCAATCCATGCGGTTCGTATCACCTGGTGTCCGCCGATCCGAAAGTACAACGATTGTACATCCTTTTCAAACTTTTCGACCGCATCTCCTGGCCGAGCCAATCACAGATGTCGAGCGAAGATAGCCTGCGACCGTTCGGTCTGTTGCCATCGTAGCAGCAGCGGGCCCATCTCACTTTCTAACCGCCATTCCAGGCAGTATGGATGAGGATCAACAGCAAGCCAGCTTGGCGGGCGAGGTTACGGTGGGTCGCGCAAGAATGTATGATCGGTACACATCAGAAACAGATGAGGAGCTACAGATGATCCTGCACACCCTCGATAGGCACCGCGACGTTGGGCTTCTTGTATTAAGAGTCGGCATGGGGGTCATGTTCATGCTGCACGGCTTTCCCAAACTGATGGGCGGCCCTGAGCTTTGGACGAGAATCGGTGGAGCAACGGCAGCGGTGGGCATGGACTTTGCGCCGACCTTTATGGGTTTCATGGCTGCCATGGGAGAGTTCGGCGGCGGATTACTGCTTGCGCTGGGGCTGTTAACTCGTCCCGCCTGTATTCTGCTTGGTATCACTATGGTTGTTGCCGCCATGATGCACATGCAAAACGGAGATGGATTCAACAGGTATTCACATGCCCTCGAGGCGGCGATTCTATTCTTTAGTCTGCTGCTGATCGGGCCCGGCAAACTGTCGCTGGACGAGATGTGGTACCGAGGCAGATCTTCCTAGTTCTACTGGTGCTGAGGGGACTTGGGCAACTGAGTGGTATCCTGCCCCATGAACAGATCGCGGGTGTCGTACGTAAAGTCCGCTTCCACGGACAAGACCCCAACCAGCACCACCAGCAGGAGGAAGGGGGGTAGCAATATGGCGTAGATCAGCGCCAGGCGCTCCCAGGCCAAATGCATGAAGATGGCGACAATTAAGCCCGCTTTGAGCAGCATGAAAGCGATGATGAGAGTCCAACGCACAAGTCCCTGAAAGTTAAAGTAGTCAACCATGTATGAGCAAGTACTGAGTACGAACAGTAAGAACCATATCAGCATGTACATCTTTAACGGGTGTTGTTGTCCAGTTGCCTGTTCCATAGTGTGCCCCTTTACCACAAGTAGAAGAACGCGAATATAAACACCCACACGAGATCGACAAAGTGCCAGTAAAGGCCGGTTATTTCGACGATTTCGAAGCCCCGATCATCGTAGTGGCCACGCACGACCTTGCTGGCTACTACTGCCAGGTAGATGACTCCCGCAGAGACGTGTAACCCATGGAACCCGGTGATCATAAAGAAAGTAGAACCGAACTGGGCGGCACCCATCGGGTTGGCCCAGGGACGCACGCCCTCGGAAATCAACTTGCTCCACTCAAAGGCCTGCATGCTGACAAAGGTGGCACCCAGTGCCGCAGTGGCTAACATAAACCAGAAGGTGCGGCTCCTGTCGCGTCTGTAACCGTAATTTACCGCCAGCGCCATGGTTCCGCTGCTCGTGATCAGGATAAACGTCATGATCGCGATCAGGATCAGCGGGATAGGTTCCCCGCCCAGTGACAGGGCGAACACTTCGCTCGGTATCGGCCATGGCTCTGTGGTGGTCATGCGGACCGCCATGTAACTGATTAAGAAACAGCTGAAGATGAACGTATCGCTGAGCAGGAACACCCACATCATTCCCTTGCCCCAGGAAACATTGTGGAATGCCTCCCGATCAGACGACCAATCTTCTACGACTCCGGTCCAACCGGGAACTGCTTCAGAATTTGCCATTTGCACTCTCCCTCTAGGTCGACAATAGCAGGACGAACAACACCAACCAAACTACCAGCAGGTAGTGCCAATACACCGCGCACAGGTCAACACTCAGGCGGATCTGCTCAGAACTCTCGCCACGCCGTATGCGGGTAAGGGTCCGCGCCCAGGCTACCAGCCCGCCCAGGATATGCAGGCCATGGACCGCAGTGATCAGAAAAAAGAAGCTACTGGCAGGATTCGTGGCAACGTAGTGACCGGCAGCACTCAGTTGGTTCCAGACGGTCAGCTGAGCGACAATAAATGCCAGGGACAGGCTGCCCCCCAGAATCAATCCGTTTCTGACTCCCGCCCCTTGACCGCTTGCAGCCGCCTGTTTGGCCCACTGCAGCGCTATGCTTGCCAGGATCAGCAAGCCGGTGTTGAACCATAGCAGCAACGGGTCCTGGAGTGGCTGCCAGTCGGCAAACGTCGCCCGCATGCGGTAACCGACGATGAACAGCAGAAACAGGGCAGTGGCTACTATAAAGAAGACGCGCAACCCCACTTTTTCAACCGGTAGTTCGAAGGCGTTAACCGCCACCGGCTCGTCGCTCGTATCGGAGGCACCAAGCCAAGGCTTGCTAGCAAGGGTTTTGACGATAGTCATGCCGGTACCCCCTCTCCTGACTCCTGCTCCAGAGGCACGTTCTGGGGCAGAAAATCTTCCTCTGCGCCGGGCACACTGTAGTCATACGCCCAGCGATACACGACCGGAAGTTCGTCGCCCCAATTACCGTGTGCCGGCGGATTCTCTGGAGTCTGCCATTCCAGCGTGGTGGCTCCCCAGGGATTGGGATCGGAGATTCGGCCACGCTTGGCACTCCAGGCCATGTTGATGACGAACAATACCTGCAGCACGCCAATGGCTATGGCAACGACGGTGATAAACACGTTGAGAGTCGCTGCTGAGTCCGGTATGAACGCATAGCCGTCAAAGTTGTAATAACGTCGTGGCATGCCCAGCAGACCGAGGTAGTGCATGGGGAAATACATCGCATGCGCGCCCAGAAACGTGATCCAGAAATGCCACTGGCCCAGTGTCTCGCTGTACATACGGCCTGTAATCTTCGGAAACCAGTGATAGATGGCGGCAAAGACCACCATCACGGGTGCAATGCCCATCACGATGTGAAAGTGAGTAACCACGAAATAAGTGTCCGACAACGGAATATCCACACCGACATTACCCAGGAACAAGCCGGTCAGACCGCCGATCAGAAACGTAAAGATGAAACCGAGCGCAAACAACATCGGCGTATTCAGGTGCATGTTGCTGTGCCACAGGGTGAGGGTCCAGTTATACACTTTGATGGCAGTAGGTATTGCTATAATCAGGGTGGTCGTGGCGAAGAAAAAACCGAGATAAAGGTTCATGCCGCTCACATACATATGGTGAGCCCAGACGATAAAGCTAATGCCGCCGATAGCCAGGATGGCCCACACCATCATGCGGTAGCCAAAGATGTTCTTGCGCGCGTGGGTACTCAGAATATCCGATACCAGGCCAAACGCCGGCAGCGCAACGATGTAGACCTCTGGGTGCCCAAAGAACCAAAACAGGTGTTGGAAAAGCACCGGGCTGCCACCGCCGGTATCAAGTGCCCGGCCCATCTGCACCATGTAGGGCATGAAGAAGCTGGTGCCCAGCAGCCGGTCGAACATCAACATCACGGCACTGACGAACAGGGCCGGAAATGCCAGCAGGCCGAGAATGGTAGCCACGAAAATGCCCCAGATGGTGAGGGGCATGCGCATCAGGGTCATACCACGACAGCGCGCCTGCAGGACGGTGGTGACGTAATTCAGCCCGCCCATGGTGAAGGCGACGATGAATATCGCCAGTGACGCCACCATGACGATGATGCCCCAGTCGGTCCCAGGCGTGCCGGGAAGGATGGATTGCGGCGGATACAGCGTCCAGCCCGCGCCGGTCGGTCCGCCTGGAACAAAATAGCTGGCCATCAGCACGACCACCGACAGCAGGTAGGTCCAATAGCTCATCATATTGAGGAACGGGAACACCATATCCCGTGCGCCGCACATCAACGGAATCAGATAGTTGCCAAAACCCCCCAGCAGCAGCGCCGTTAGAAGGTAGATCACCATGATCATGCCGTGCATGGTGACGTACTGGTAATAGGCGCTGGGATCGATAAACTCCAATGCGCCGGGGAATCCGAGCTGCATGCGCATCAACCAGGACAACACCAGGCCAACAATCCCGACGGCCATCGCGGTCAGGCCATACTGTATGGCGATGACCTTGTGATCCTGGCTCCAGACATACTTCCGGATAAAACTATCAGGGCCCGAGTGGTGCCCGCTGTCCGCATCGGCATATGCCATCACAATCCCCTCTTTGTCAGTTACTCCGAGAGCGCTTTCACAAGCGCAATCGGTACGTCGATCCCTTCGTCATCCAATGATTACTCTGACAGCGATTTCGCAAGCGCAATCAGTGCCTCGATCTCATCATCCGTTACCGGCAGGGCTACCATGACCGGTGCGTAGCCTTGCACCAGTTTGGCATTCGGTTGCAGAATGGACTCGCGAATATAATCATCATCCACAACTACCGTGCTGCCATCCACCAGTGTCTCGGTACGTCCGTACATCCCCTGCCAACTGGGTCCCAGACCCGTGCTCCCATCCTCACTGTGGCATGCCACGCAGCCTTTCACGCGTGCTACCTCACGCCCGCGCTCGACCAGGCCACCTGCTACGGTGACCGTTGTCGCTGCCCCGGCGCGCACTTCGGCCACCGTCGGCTGCTGCGACAACCAGGCCCGGTAGTCGGCCGGTTCATCGACGATGATCTCACTGCGCATGATGTAGTGGCCGACGCCACACAACTCCGCACACAGGATTTCGAAGGTACCGGTACGCGTTGGCGTCATCCAGAAATACGAGACCAGGCCGGGCACCAGATCCATCTTTGCCCGGAACTGCGGCACGTAGAAGTCGTGTAATACATCCCTCGAGCGCAGGTTGATCTTCACGGGGCGATCCAACTCGATGTGGGCAGGCGCGCCCTCGATGACGATGTCATCATTTCCGTTTACGTCTTCAAGATCGATTCCGAGCGGGTTCTCAGGCGTAATGTTGCGGTTGTCCGCCTTGCCAAGTATCCCGTCTTCCCCGGGATAGCGGAAGCTCCACAGCCACTGCTGACCCACGGCCTCGAATACAGCCGCTTCCGGTGGCACTTCGACAAAGTCACTGTAGACGACCAGTCCCGGCGCAAGAATCGCAAACACACCCGCCGCCGTCACTCCGGTGAGCCATCCCTCGAGTTTCTTACTCTCCGGTTCATACGCTGCTCGCCTGTCGTTCGAGTGGCGAAATTTCCACACGCAGTAGGCGACAAACAGATTGATCACGACAAAAACGATACCGGTAACCCACATTGTGACGATGGTAGCGGTGTCCATAGCCCCCCAGTTGGATGCGATGGGGGTGAACCACCAGGGGCTCCAGAAGTGGAAGATGACAGATCCGACAACCAGCAAAACGACTACGATTGCAAACGCCATACCTTGTTATCCTTCGTCAGGGGTCGATAGTTATGTTCCATCGCGCTATTGCACGGCATCAACCTGTAATAGACCGCCGCATTGCGCCTGTTATTGCACCCGAGGTCCCTCACGCGCGCAGCCATCTCTACAGACTCACTGTATTCAGATGAGCAGTGGGTTGGACTGCAGCTACGTCCGCCTGCTCGCCAAATGACTGCATGGGTGTACCTGTCGTACCGTGCAGTACGGTACTCAGATGATCTGTGATGGGTGTAGTAAGCGTTCTGATCTCCTTGTACTCCGGTAAGACGATGGGCGGACTCACGTCCCTCTGACGCACGGACCTGAATCCCGCATCCGCGTTACTAAACTGCCATTGCCACTGGTAACCGGTGACTGTGACTGTGAGTCCCGCTGCCCCCGACATTTCTATGTCAACGGATGTCTTGGTCGACGGGATCGCCAACGCGATGAGCATGAAGATGGGTATGAGGGTCCAAACCAGCTCTGCTCTGCCGCCAAGCTGAACCTGTGCGCCCACTTTCGCCGCAGACTTTCGGTGCTGAATGGTGAACCACAACATAAGGATGAAGACAAGTGTCAATGTAACGCTGGAGGCCCACAACATCGCTATCTGTACGCTGACGATCTCCCCGGCAAGAGGCACTGCTGCTTCGCTGCCGTTCAAATCAGAACCCGCGCAGACAGGAGCCCACATGGACAGAAGTGCAACGGCTGGCCACGGCAAACTCCTTGATTTGTGCACTGACATGCAGATAACTCCGGCACTGTAACTAAGTCGTGGTGACACGGGATACTGACCACCCACGTGTGTTCACCGGTAGCGGGATTACCTGCTGCGTGAACACTTCTCGATACGAAGCGCGTAAATCAGAATCTGCATGCTACTATACTAGAGCCCATACGTTTCCGATTTATTATTCTACGTCGTCAGAACCTGCCTGACGCCCACGCGCCTAGTATAAACCGGCTGGATGCGGGTTAAAGTGATAAATGTCACTTTATTCTAATTAAAGTCGATAAATTAGCACGGTATTGGTATTGATGTTATACGGGAGTCGCGTCCGAGGTCGTGAAGATCACTCGCGCCGAGGTCGCGCATCAGTTGGATGAACGCTACAGGGTGACAACTTTCTCTTCGGCAGCGTCTGTCATCGCCGTTGCCAGTCCAGCCAGCGCTTGCCGATCGATGATCTCGAGTTTTCTTCCCCGGTACGCAACGATGTTCTGCTTTTTCAACTTCGCCATCAGACGGGTAACTGTTTCTCGCGTCAAACCGAGAAAACTCGCTATGTCAGCGTAGGTAATGGGCAGATCATAGTAGTCTGCCGAGTATCCTGCTTCGGCCATACGACTTGAGGTATAGAGGAAGAAGGATGCCAATCCCTCTTCCGCACTGCGGGATCCTAACAGCGTGACTACCACGTCCTGATAGCGTTTAAGTTCCTGCATCAACAGTTGCATCAGGGCTTTCTGCAGCGTCGGGAACTGACTTCGCAACAGATTGAATCGTGCCAACGACAATTCACACACGACTGCCGAGTTCAGCGCTTCGACGTCAACCGTACTGAGTTCGCTTTCGAGCAACTCTAGACCAATCGCGCTGCCAGGAAGATAGAACCCTACTACTCTCTCTTCGCCTTGATGATCAGTTATCGTGCCCTTAAATACGCCCTTACAGACAGTAAAGATCGACCGCCCCGATCGGTTCTGACGACAGACTTTTTCGCCGCGCGCCACTTTTCTGTTCCGACTGAGCGCATCCTTGACAGGCTCGTAATTATTGTCACAAATGGAGATAGGAGCGCACAGCGGGAAGAAACTACAATGCTCGCACTCGATAACGCCCTTTAACTTCATCCTAGTCGTAACCTATGTCTTGCCCTTAAGTCAGTCACTTCCATATGCTAGCCCACGCTCCATTCCTTCCACTCCTCGCCCCGGCGCCGGAGACAGGATACCACATCCGTCCCTGGCCTAGTCGATGATGGAGCCTGCATTCCCGGTGCTCTATTGCTGGTCTCCACCGGCACCGGAATTGCTCGCAATGTCCCGACTCTGAATCAGCGCCTTCACACAGATTATGATGAACAGCAATCCACCGATAGCGGACACCAATCCGCCCAGCCCCATCAGGCCCATTCCCGCTACTCGTTCGATGGAATCCAATGCCTGATCCGTCCCGGCAACTTTACGCTGCACGCCGTATCCGCCGGACCAGACCAGACCCAAGATGTGCATCAACTGACCGCTGGCATATGTCCACAGCTGAATCCGTGCCCACTTGAGGGACACGTTCCTGCAGCCCAATCTGATTAAGATGTCATAGCAGACGCCCATAAAGGCGAGCGTGATCCCAACGGTGGAGCCATGGTAGTGGGCCGGTATAGTCACGTCGCTGCCACTGATGACAAATCCGATCACACCGCCAACGCCGAACAGGGTAAAGGAGGTCAGCAGACTGGCCTGATATACCTTGGCTGCACCCTCCTGCGGTTGCATGTAGACCATGCCAACCAGAAGCGCAGCCATCACCGGCACGATCGACACAGCCCCGCCGTAGGCCATTAAGTTGGTGAGCCCGTGAACGAACTCAACGCTGGTAATCTCGTAGGCGACGTAATACCAGGGAATCGCCAACACGGGTGCAAATCCTAGCACCAGAAAGAGCAGCACAATTCTACTGCTGACCGGCAAGTTCATACCGCATCGACTGGCAAGCCAGAACCAGCAGAGGAACAGACCCAACGTATAAGTGAACTGCAGTACGTGGCCGCCGCCCCAGAACAACATCTCAAAATACACCAGAGGCGTTAACGGCATCGATAAGCCATACCAGGACATGCAAAAAGCCGCCAATGCAAACAGCACCGTAACCGCCACAGCCAGGAGCCCAACTCTTATCACATTCTCCCCTGTCAGTTGGGTCGCAAGAGATGCTGTCAGCAACGCCCGCAATACTGCCAACAGAATGCCAAAGGCGAACAGCAGCAATCCGGCAAAGAAGACAGTCGTTTGCAGGACTGGAATATAGTTACTCATCAGCGGTTCGGCGCCATCGGTAAACGGTGCAATGGCAATCAGCACGGTAGCGACCGAAGCGCACGCAAGGGAAAGCCAGGCGACCGGAATAAACTGCGTGCTGACATTGAAAGACCAGAGAATAGCCAGAAAGGACAAACTCCACACCAGCACGGACAGATTTACATGGACGACCAGAGCAGACTGAAAGAAATCAACCCAGGGAAAGACTTCCCCGATCACCGGTGTACGAGACAGCACAAGCAGCAGGGAGAAGAGTCCGGCAAGCGCCAATGCGATAACGGCAAGCCACAACCAACCGATGATAAGCCGATCGCGCCTGTCCCCTGGCACGTTCAAATGATAGATATCAGACACGATTGGCGCCCGCAGCTAGTTTCATAGACAAGGATGAAAACATTATGCAGCACTGGCACGACTTTCTAAAGAAATTGCTCATCTCGGACCGATTCGCGCCACCTGTAGCTACCGCTGCTGACGTATGTCAAGTCAAGCCAAAGACAAGGCGTGCTAGACTGTCCGCTCTCCCCTTTGCAGATTACGTACGGTGAGCATATGAAAGACTTCGGTGGAAAAATCGCAGTGGTCACCGGTGGCGGCACCGGTATGGGCAGAGAACTGGTCAGGCAACTCCTGGCAGAAGGTTGCCACGTGGCAACTTGCGACGTCATTGAAGAAAACCTGCAGGAGACCCTGGCGATCTGCCAGGGCGAAGCTCCACAGGGCGTCAGAGTGACAGCCCATAGCTGCGACGTTGCGCTGGAAGAGCAGGTACTGGCTTTCAGAAAGGAGGTGGAGGAGCAGCACCAGACCCCGCACATCAATCTGCTCTTTAACAATGCCGGCATCGGTGGCGGCGGCAGTTTCGTTGACAGCACCCGGGAAGAGTGGGAGCGGACCTTCAACATCTGTTGGGACGGAGTTTATTATTTCTGCAGGGCGTTTCTGCCCATGCTGCTCAAGAGCAGTGAAGGACACATCGTCAACACCAGCAGCGTCAATGGATTCAGGGCATCCCTTGGGGGGAACATACCCCACACCGCCTATAGCGCCGCGAAATTCGCGGTCAAGGGATTCACCGAAGCACTCATCAATGACTTTAGATTCAATGCCCCTCACCTCAAGGCATCGATCGTGATGCCCGGTGGCGTCGGCACGGATATCGCAATCAACTCCGGTCGCATACTCGGTCAGAAGGACCCGCAGGACTGGACAGACGAAGATGTTGACCGAGTTCGGGCTCGTTGGGAGAAGATGGGCGAGAACCGCGCGGCGTTGGGCGTGGACGAGAGCATGCTGCAGCTCAGCAACGACGAGATTCGCGAGAGGATGATAAAGAGGGGAACGGACTACCGCAAGATCGGCATTACCCCGGCACAGGCCGCAACGATCATCCTTAACGGTGTCAAGAAAGATCACTGGCGAATCCTGGTCGGCAAAGACGCAGAGGCATTGGACAGAGCGGTTCGCAAGGCGCCTCTGCACACTTACGATCTCGACTTCAACCGTTACGTACAGGAGGAGTGGCAGGAATAACGATTGGGCAAGCCTGAGCTACTGTTGCCCCTACGCCCCGCCAACGTACGGCACTGCCATGAACCCGTCAGGAAGAATGGCAATGGCGGCATCCTTGCCGATTTCACTTAGCTCACCTTGGATCAACGCTTCTATATCATGCGTCGGCGTGATAAAAGCGCGCGTCACTTCATCATCGGGGATGTCACTGTAGAGAGCCACCCGGGCGTGAAGTTGGATCATCGCCAGCACCTGCGCTTCCCATTGATCGAATAGACTGAATCCGGGCGCGTTGATCGCGTCCAGCAGTTCCCGCGGCGAATCATAGTCATGCATCAAGGCCTTGAAATTACCATGTTGCGGGAATCCCTCCTCACACTTCGCCGCGCTGATTATCAAACCCCCCTTTTTTACGACCTTGGCTGCGGCCGACATCCCCTTAACGCTCTGATAGAGATTCTGATCCAGGGGGAATCCGGCATTGGTCGTTACAACGATGGGGAACTGCCGACGGCATGCAACCATCGCATTGGCCTTGACGTAAGCGCACCCCTCATCGTGGGCCTCAAGGACATCACCACAGAAGTATCTGGTGATCTCCTGCTGCGGATTCAGTGTTACGTTGATGCAGAAATCCGCAGGACAGAGCAGACCCTGAGAACGGACCTGCATCTGGGTGGGATTCCCCTCGACTTCTCCCCAAGTGCTGCGTGCATCCCCGATCACCGATGCACGGTGATAGTGCATGATGGAATCAATATCCGTAATGCCGGGAAAGATAGCCTTGTAGCCGCCTGAAAAGCCGGCCATCAGATGGGGTTCGATAAAGCCCAGCAGGATACGCTTGGAGGCACCCACATAGTGTCGGTTCATCATCAGCGCAGGCGCGTCACCCGGTTCTGCAATCTTGACGCACTCCGCCTTGTCGTAAGCGTTGTGGTTCACCACGTTGATACGCTCATAGACTTCTGCGCCCACCATGCGCACCAATTCATCCTCTGTATTGGGGCGGTGTGAAGCGGTGCCATTGACGATGACGATATTTCGGTCCGGCACATGGTCGATGGTTTCCAGCAGCCACGGCAGCAGAATGTGGCTTGGCAGAGGACGGGTTATATCCGGAATGACGATTGCCACGCTATCGTCCGCACCGATGAGCTGCCGGAGGGGTGCCGTACCTATCGGTTGGTCGACCGCTTTCTGAAAGGCGGACCGTGCGTCCGCAATGGCAGGCTGTTCCGTTGGTTCGATGACCTCGACAGCGGATGATGGGATGGAGACGTCGAGGCCGTCTCTGCCATATTGCAGTTTTACCTTCATGACCACACCCGATTCACGTCGTCAGCATTCCTCGCAGCAGATCACGCAGTTAGAGCGCAGCACCACCCACGATGCTGAGAACTTCGTTACAGCCGTCCTCAATCATGGAAGCACGTGCATCCCGCATCAATTTCTCCACCGGATACTCCCTGCTGAGGCCATTGCCACCGTAGATCTGCACAGCTTCACTGGCGACTTCGAAGGCAATCCGCGTGCAGTAGGTCTTGGATGCAATCGCATAGTGGAGTTGGGGTTGGCCGGAAGCGCTATTGAAGATCTGCACCTTGCGGCAAAACGCACTCGCCGTTTCCACCTTGCGGAACATGTCGAACAGGCGCAGCTTCACGCTCTGATGCTGGTTGATCGGTTTACCCCCCTGTATTCTCTCACTTGCATACTGATTGGCCAGATCGAACGCCGCCCGGGCGACGCCTGCAAAGGTAACCCCCATAAACGAATTGGCTACCGTCAGCTGCATATTCAGCGCCCCTGCATAGCTGTCCTGATCAGCTATCATATAGGCTTCCGGTATCCTCACTTCATCGAAGAAGATCTCTCCCTGTGGAAGTGCCCGCTGGCCGATCTTATCCAGGGGTTTTCCCTTCGATACGCCCGCCAGATCCAAGGGAACCACCGCTACCCCGCCACCTTCAAAGCCGCGGTCACCGTCGATGGTGCAGAATAACGTCGCCATAGTGGCGATGGGACCGTTGGAGACCCAACTGGATTTCTGCCCCTGAATGACATACTCATCGCCATCCTTTCTGGCGATGCAATTTGGCTTGATGTTGGCGTCTTTGAAGTGGGGCTCGCCCATGGCCAAGGTATCGCTGCCGTGGTCCGGTTCGGTAATCGCCCAGCAGCCGATCTCCTTATTGCCCGGCGCCGCAAAGCGTTCGATCAGATCCGCTTGACCGGACATCATGGAATACATGCGACCCATACCGCGACACGCCAGGCTGAGCGCGAGACCGGAATCACCCCAGGCCAACTCCTCCAGAATAATGCCCTGCAAACGTGCCCGCTGCACCGGAGTCAGGTCCGACTCCGCCGTTTGCAGATCGGAGATCCCCAGTTGATCGTATTTATCGAATATCTCCCACAGAAGGGAAGAGGGGTCGATCACTTCCTGTGGATCGTGCAGCTTATCGAGTTTCTCACCGGCCGGCCGCATCTCCTC
>CEPV01213673.1_pt1 | contig 25061 bp, 20 predicted proteins | sample 530451 | NCBI WGS metagenome assembly CEPV01 (sample SAMEA2620097, study PRJEB7988) | marine metagenome | isolation source: saline water (ENVO:00002010), including
GCTGACATCCATGATGATAAAAAAGAGGCAGAGCGAGTTTCCTGAACTTCCGAAGCTTGATATAAGAGTGGTTGAGCCTGGCGATAAGATAAATCTTGGAAATCTGCCGATAGAATTTCACCCGATAACACACTCTATCCCAGATGCGATGAGTGCTTCCGTTGAAACGCCGTATGGAAATATTGTTATTACTGGAGACCTTAAATTAGACCATATTGACGGTGAGCCGACAGACGCGGAGAAAAAAGTATGGGAGAATATAGGCAAACAGAACAATCTGCTCTTTATCTCCGACTCAACAAACGTTGAAAATCCTGGATTCTCAATTACAGAAAGCAGAATACACAAAAATATAGAAGGTATTATAAAAGATGTTCCAAGCCGCCTTATTATAGGAACTTTCGCGTCACAGTTTGAGAGAATAATAAAAATAGTGCAAATTGCAGAAAAATATGGAAAGAAAATCATAACGGAAGGTAGAAGCATTAAAACAAATATAGAGATAGCACAGCTTGCAGGAATTCTGAAACCAAAAAAAGGTACGATAATTCCCGCGCAGGATATAGGGAAATATCCTGTTAATAAGATAGTCGTGCTTGCCACCGGCGCACAAGGTGAGGAATTCGCTGCACTTATGCGTATTGCAAATAAAAAGCACAAGTATATTGCACTCAATAAAAGAGACACGATAGTGCTCTCATCATCAATAGTTCCCGGAAATGAAATGGGTGTGCAGAAATTAAAAGATAATCTCTACCGACACGGTGTCAAAATCATTCATTACAAAGTTTCCGATGTTCATTCCACGGGCCACGGCAATGCTGAAGAGCTTATATGGGTAAACAAGACGGTAGGCGCAAAATTTTTTATTCCTGCATATGGATTTTATTCAATGCTTCGAGTCCATGCACAAATCGTTATGGATGCTGGAGTTATGAAAGAAGAAAATATAGTGGTACCGAAAGGAAATGGCGCCGTGATAGAAATAGGAAATAAAGGAAAAACAATTAAGACACTCAAGGAGAAGGCGCCGTCAGGGGTCGTGATGGTTGATGGTCTTGCAATCGGAGATATTCAAGAAGTTGTAATTCGTGACAGAAAGATGCTTGCCCAAGACGGAATGTTCGTCATTATCGCAACGATAAACCTAAAGACAGGAAAACTACGAAAATCCCCTGACATCATCTCGAGAGGATTCATTTATTTGAGAGAATCGCAGGATCTCTTACAAGAGACACGTGTTCTCATAAAGAAAACCGTTGAAGATGCAACTTCAGGAACAAGACCTATAAATTTTGACTATGTAAAGGCTCAACTCACAGACTCGGTAAGCATGTTTCTGTTCCAAAAAACGAACAAAAAACCGTTGGTTATACCCGTATTATTGAGTATCTAAATATGGACATCACCCACTTGCGAAAATCTGGCAAAAAGAACATTTTCACCGCTATATATGCAGTAGGTTTTCTTTCTGCTTTTCATGTATTTATAATCGTCTATATCAATTCAAGCTTTCTGAATCAGTATATATCGGAAGAGTTTGTTGGAATGCTTTACATCATAGGCTCACTGATTACCATAAGTACGCTAACCATTATTCCGTATATACTAAGAAGGTTCGGAAATTATCTAACACTCGTTACTTTCACTTTATTTGAAATTCTGATTATTCTCGGGATGGCATTTATCAAGGAAGCAATGATAGTGATTCCCCTTTTTATCGCTCATTGGGTTATTTTTCAAATTATTTTCATTAACATTGACATATTTCTTGAAACCTATCAGAAAAAAGAGTCGGACACCGGCAGCACAAGAGGGATTTTTCTTACGATAATAAACTCTTCTCTTATATTCTCCATTCTCATCGTAGGCCTTATTCTGACAAACGAAGACTATTGGAAAATATACCTTATCTCGGCCGGAGTGCTTTTGCCGTTTCTTTTCATCATATTTACGAAATTTAGAAATTTTAAAGACCCAGTATATGAGAACTTCAAGATTTGGAGAACATTTAAGAAATTCAAAGCAGACAGAAATATTTCAAATATATTTATGGCGCAGTTTATCTTAAAATTCTTTTTTTCATGGATGGTTGTGTACATGCCGATTTATCTCCATGACTACATCGGTTTTAATTGGCAACAAATAGCCGCTATATTTTTTATAATGCTTTTGCCTTTCATCCTTATAGAAATTCCTGCGGGAAAAATCGCAGACAGATGGATTGGCGAGAAAGAACTTCTCTTAGCGGGTTTTATCATTATGGCACTCTCCACTATGGTAATACCTTTTATTGGGACTGCCTCTTTCATATTGTGGACGACAATACTTTTTGTCACAAGGATAGGAGCAAGTTTGGTTGAGATTATGACAGAAAGTTATTTCTTCAAGCATGTCAAAGGAGATGATGCAAACATAATAAGTTTCTTCAGAATGACAAGACCTCTCGCATACATTGCTGGCCCTATTGCGGCAATCATCGCACTTCAGTTTTTTCCGTTCCAGTACATCTTCCTAGTGCTTGGAATAATAATGTTCTTGGGCCTTAAATATTCCTTGGCACTCAAAGATACGCTTTGATTTTAGCCATTTTTTGTCTTTTACTCTACTGTGGATTGTTTACTATTGTAAAAATTATAGTGTGCTAAAATTACATGAAGGGATGAGATATTAAGACGGATTAAATCGTCGGTCGTGCATATTATTCACAAATTAATCATCTTGTTTAACAATATGAAAATGGTTTTATACATCGTTGGTATTATTGTTGCACTAGTGGGAATTCTCGGATTTTTCAGTGATCCTGTAATTGGAATTCTTGCCACAAATGCTGTTCAGAGTGTCGTTTACATAATCTTGGGTCTTCTTTTGATTATGTCGGTCAAAAAAGGGCAGACAATGTTGGCAAAGATTGTCGGTATTATCCTTGCTGCCATAGGAATCTTAGGATTTATACTCTCAGGCGATATGATCTTCGGAATTCTTCAATCAACAACTGCTGTAGACTTATTCAATCTTATAGCAGGTATTCTAGTGCTTCTCATCGGCTTTATGAACAAAGGCGGTCCAGCATCTACAGGTGGCGGAATGAACAATCCTCAAATGCCTCCGCAAGTTCAATAAGTGTAAATTTAAAAACAACTCTAATCTTACATTGGAGTTGTTTTTTTATATTTATATTAACGAAATGTGCTCTCTACATTCGTGATTGCGCCCAGGACAAATTTGTCTTCCATATTCAATCACTCTATATGTAAATTCAAACCACTGACTCCTCGGCAAAAGCTTTATTAAGTCCTTTTCAATCTTGTTGGGGTCATGATTTTCTGTCAGATTAAATTTAAGAGCAAATCTTCTTACATGGGTGTCTACTGCCATTCCCTCTACAGTTCCGAACGCATTTCCTAAAATTATGTTTGCCGTCTTTCTTGCAACTCCGGGAAGTTGGGTTAATTTCTCCATCGTATCGGGAACCTTGCCTCCGTGTTTTTCTTTTATAATTTTTGCAGAAGCTAAAATATTCTTTGCTTTATTGCGATAGAATCCCGTTGATTTGATATCTTGTTCAAATTCTTTAATATCAACCTTCAGATAATCATTTAGCGTACGATATTTTCTGAAAAGCTTCTCCGTCGTCTTATTCACCTGCTTGTCAGTGGACTGCGCTGAGAGAACCACAGAAATAAGAAGCTCCCAATTACTCTTGTATTTCAAGGCGATTTTAGCCTTTGGAAAGAGCTTTTTGAGAGCATTATTGAGCTTCAAAATACGCTTTTTCCTTTCTTTAAGCTTTTTGTCCATCATATTTAAAAGAGTATCACAACATCATCCAAAAGAGCGAGGCATGATATACTAGAGACAATTATGTTTCAAAAATCCGCTGAATTTGTACACCTTCACACGCACAGTCATTACTCCCTGCTCAATGCTCTGCCTAAAGTGGGAGAGCTTGTTGAAGCTGCAAGTAAATCCGCTATGCCGGCACTTGCACTCACCGATAATGGAAATTTATACGGTGCAATTGAATTTTATAAAAAATGCAAAGAGGTGGGCATAAAACCTATAATCGGTATTGACGCATATATTGCCACGCGCACACGTTTTGATAAAGAAGCAAAGATTGACAATAAACGCACGCGGCTTGTGCTTCTTTCAAAAAATGAAATCGGATATAAAAACCTTCTTAAGCTCGTCACCTACTCTCATCTTGAAGGATTCTATTACAAACCGCGTGTTGACCGAGAGTTACTGGAGAAATATTCAGACGGACTTGTGGCAATACTTCCATCATTTTCAGGAGAAACATCTCTTGCTCTAAAGGACAGGAACGAGAAGCTCGCGAGAGAAACACTTGAGTGGTATAAAAATACATTTGGGAAAGAAAATATATTTCTTGAAATCACGCACCACCCAGAAATTGAGAATCATAGTAAACTTCAAAATCAGATAAAAAATCTCAGTAAAGATACCGACACGCAATTAGTTGCAGCACATGATGTGTACTATATAAAACCAGAAGACAAAAAGACACGCGAAGCGCTTTTAAAAATCCAGATTAATATGGATTTTGCCGAACAAGGCGGACTAAATAGTGACAACGAGGATTTTTCATTCATTGATCAAGAAAAAGCCGTGGAATATTTTAAAGATATTCCTGAAGCGCTTTCAAACACACTTAAAATTGCAAATATGTGCAATCTGGAGCTTGGCTTAGGCAAATGGGTATTCCCTGATCTGAAGCTTGAGAGCGGAAAATCATATGACGATAAACTACGTGAACTTGTGTACAACGGAATAAAAAACCGCAGGATTAAAAAAACAAAAGAGATTACCGACCGCATAGAATACGAGCTGAAAACCATAAAAAACAAAGGTTATGCGCCGTATTTTCTCGTCGTTGGAGACCTTCTGAACTTTGCACATGAAAATAAAATTCTCACTACTATAAGGGGTTCTGTCGCCGGTTCAATTGTAACGTATCTATCGGGAATCACGAACGTCAACCCTATAGAGTATAAAATACCGTTTGAGCGGTTTTTAAATCCTGAGCGCCCTTCACCGCCAGATATAGATATGGATTTTGCCGACAACAGAAGAGACGAGGTCATACAGTACGCAAGGGACAAATACGGAGAAGACAAGGTGGCGCGGATCGGAACATTCGGCACAATGATGGCGCGCGGCTCGGTGCGCGACATAGCGAGAGCTCTTGGATACTCGTACAACATAGGTGACAGAATAGCAAAACTCATCCCGCTGGGCTCTCAGGGTTTTCCAATGACAATAGAGCATGCAATGGAAATCACATCAGAGCTCAAAGAACTTTACGGAAAAGAAAAAGATTCAAAAGAAATTATTGATATGGCAAAAAAAATTGAGGGAAATGCGCGCCACATTTCTGTCCACGCCGCAGGAGTCGTGATATCGCCAAAACCGCTTACAGAGTTTATTCCCCTTCAGCTTGACCCAAAAGGGGGGAAAATTATAACTCAGTATGATATGTATTCGGTGGAGGATGTAGGGCTTTTGAAATTTGATTTTCTGGGTCTTAGAAATCTTGCAGTGCTTGCTGATGCTGTAAGACGCGCAAAGAAATTTCACGGCGTCCAAATAGATATTGAGAACATTCCGCTTGACGACAAGAAGACTTATGAAATGCTCGCACGAGGCGAGACAATGGGACTCTTTCAGCTAAATGGAACAGGAGTTACACATTTCTTAAAAGAATTAGTCCCTACAAAAATACATGATATTAATGCTATGATTGCCCTTTATCGCCCCGGCCCAATGCAGTTTATACCTCTTTACATAAAAAGGAAACATAATCAAAAACTTATAACATACCTTGATCCTGTGTTTGAAAAAATACTTGCTCAAACTTATGGTGTTCTTGTATATCAAGACGATCTTTTAATTATTGCAAGAGAGCTTGCGGGATATTCTTGGAAAGAAGTTGATAAATTCAGGAAAGCGGTCGGTAAAAAAATCCCCAAAGAGATGCAAGCGCAAAAAGACAAGTTTATAGAGGGCTGTATTAAGACAAGCAAATGGAATAAGGAGAAAGCAGAGAAAATATGGAGTTGGATTGAACCATTCGCAGCATACGGATTCAACAAAGCGCATGCCACAAGTTACGGAAAAGTCGCGTATCAGACCGCCTATATGAAAGCCAACTTCCCCATTGAATATATGGCTGCGGTTTTGACTGCGGACTCCGGCGATGTGGACAAGATATCAGAGAGTATTATAGAGCTAAAGAGGATGAATATCCCAGTACAGCCTGCCAGTGTGAATGAGAGTTTCGGAGATTTTACTGTAGTTGACGGTAAAATTCGTTTCGGCCTTCATTCCATCAAAAATTTTGGCGAGAGCATTGCGGATTTTATAATCACTGAAAGAGAGGCAAATGGAAAATTTAAATCCCTATCCGATTTTCTTGAGCGAATACAGAATAAAAATCTGAATAAGAAATCACTTGAAGCGCTTATCAAATCCGGCGCTTTAGATCAATTTGAAGAGCGCGGGAAAATGTCTTCAAACATTGAGCATCTTCTCATATACAATAAAGAGCACTCTGCCGATTCCCAAAATCAGGATTCCCTTTTCGGAGAGCTTAGGGAGAAAGGTGTCGCGTCAAAATTAACTCTTGAGAAAGGGACTCCTGCAAGTCAGACGGATAAATTGTTTTGGGAGAAAGAGCTTTTAGGACTTTATATTTCAGGCCATCCACTGGACAAATTTAGGGAAAAATTAAAAAAAGATCATAAAGAAATTAAAGAAACAAAAGAAGAAATGAAGTCAGGAATGCTTACCGTCATCTCAGGGATTGTGGAGGAAGCGAAAACAATTCTAACAAAAAATGGAGAGCAGATGGCATTTGTAAGAATTGCTGATTTTTCCGACAGTGTTGAAGCTGTGGTATTTCCGAGAGTGTTTGAAAAATTTAAAAAATTTCTTGAAGCGGAAAAATGCATTTCAATAAAGGGAAAAATCTCCGACAGGGGCGGTAGGATAAGCATAATCGCCGAGGGAGTTAAAGAATTGTAAAATATGTTATTATTTTAATTATGGAAAAAGATCAGAAATTAGACAATATTCGGCATTCGCTGGCGCATTTGCTCGCCATGGCGGTGAGGCAGGAAAACCCTAAGGCAAAGCTTGCAATCGGTCCTACAATTGAGAATGGTTTTTACTATGACTTTCAGTTCAGTAAAGATTATAAAATTTCACCAGAGCGCCTTTCTGAACTTGAGAATAAAATAAAACATTTAATAAAAGAAAATATTGAATTCAAGCATATTGAAATCTCAGAAGATGAGGCACGAGAAAAGTTTAAAAATGAGCCGTATAAACTTGAACTCATTGATGAAATACTGGAGCGCAAAGAGAAATTAAGTTTTTTTCAATCGGGAGATTTTGTTGATCTTTGCGGAGGATGGCATGTTAAATCAACAAATGAAATTGACCCAAAGGCATTTAAACTTATAAATATCGCTGGCGCTTATTGGAAAGGAGATGAAAAAAACAAAATGCTCACCCGCATCTACGGTGTCGCATTTAAAAACAAAAAAGAGCTTGATGAATATCTTAAGATGCAGGAGGAAGCGGAAAAAAGAGACCATAGAAAACTAGGAAAAGAATTAGGACTTTTTATATTCTCCCCTCTTGTCGGCACAGGCCTTCCACTTTTCACTCCAAAGGGAACAATAATGCGCACGGAACTCTATGACACTCTTCTTGAGGTAGGAAAAAAATACGGCATACAACAGGTTGAGACTCCTCACATTGCTAAAAAGAAACTATATGAGACATCAGGGCATACAGAGAAATTTGGCAATGAGCTTTTGAAAGTTGTAGGGCATCATGATGAATTTGTAATGAAGCCAGTCAACTGTCCGCATACAACCCAGATTTATGCTTCTGTACCAAGAAGCTACCGCGACCTTCCTCTGCGCTTCGTGGAATCAACAATGATGTACAGAGATGAGAAACCAGGCGAATTGGGGGGCTTAACGCGCGTGCGCTCAATCACAGTTGATGATGGACATATCTTCTGCACAACAGAGCAGATAAAAGAAGAGGTAAAAAATATTGCACATATTATTGAAGAGTTTTACAGCGCACTTGGGATGTACGGCAACCACCAAGTGTTTCTTTCTGTCAGAGATCCAGAAAACCTTGATAAATATATTGGGGAAGAGAAAGACTGGAGAAAAGCGGAGAAAGAACTTCAAGAACTCTCTGATGGCTTGAATCTGAAAGCAAAGCGCATAGAGGGAGAAGCGGCAATTTATGGCCCTAAGATTGATTATGTGTTCAAGGACTCCCTTGAAAGACAATGGCAGTTGGCAACGATACAAATTGATTTTTCAATGCCGAAGAGATTTGGCCTTGTGTATAAAAATAAGAAAGGAGAAGATGAGACGCCGGCGCTTATACACAGAGCAATCTTGGGCTCATACGAGCGCTTTATGGCAATTCTGATTGAACACTTCGCGGGAGCATTTCCTCTTTGGCTCTCCCCTGTTCAGGTCAAAGTCCTTCCTATTGGAGAGGCGCATCAGAAATTTGGGGGAGAAGTGTTTGAAAAATTAAAAGAAAATGATATTCGCACAGAACTCGATGACAGCGGAGAAACACTCGGCAAGAAAATTCGCCAAGGAAAAATGGAGAAAGTCCCTTACATGCTTGTAATCGGCACCAAGGAAGTTGAAGAGAAAAAAGTAACAATAGAAAACAGAGACAAGGGAAATCAAGGTACTCTAGAGATTGATGAGCTTATAGTAAAACTCAAAAATGAAATAACAAAAAAATCCCGGTAGGTTTAGACCTTACCGGAATTTTTGTCAAGCTCAATAACGCGCAATAGAAATTTCTTTTGTTCTTTCTCATTACAATTTACAAAAAAATGCCAGTACCCGGATTGTCCGTATCTTTTGATGTCTTCGGCTTGATATTTTTCTTTCAGCATGTCATTGAATTTGGAGACGGCTTCGCTTTTCGCTTGAATCGAACAAATATATTTATATTTGTCTTTCTTCATTTTCTCTAATATGTCTTCTGATATTATCATTCTCTCAATCAGAGCCTTTTCGCTCATTACCTCTATGATCGGATCTGCAGTTAAAATCTTTACCATTGTAATCCCCTCTCTTCAGAAAGATTTAAAAAATAACTTGCTAGAGATAAACATACCACAATACTTGAATAATATACAGTTGTGCTATTTCTCTAATTCAATGCTATAGCATAAGATCAGGGAAGAGATGATTTATGAGTTTATAGACGTATGCCACTTCAGATAAGGTTGTTTTTTTCAGCTATAATTAAACATCCAGATTGGCTAATTTTGCGTTTGCCTGAATAAATGATTTCCTTGATACTACATCAGTGCCCATTAGAATATCGAATACCTTGTCTGCCTCACGCGCATCTTCAATCGTCACTTGTTTGAGAACTCTCCTTTCAGGGTCCATGGTTGTCTCCCAGAGTTCATCTGGATTCATTTCTCCAAGACCTTTGTATCTTTGGATTGATATTCCTTCTACAGTATCCGCATCCTTGCCGAGTATTTTTATTTTCTCATCTTCAGTGTACGCATACACTATCTCTTTGCCACGCTTTATCTTATACAAAGGAGGCTGTGCAATATAGAGGTATCCCGCTTCTATTATCGGTTTGAAGTGCCTGTAAAAAAGAGTTAGAAGAAGTGTTCTGATATGTGCTCCATCAACATCGGCATCTGTCGCGATAATTGTCTTGTGATAGCGGATTTTTGATATATCAAAGATATCCCCTATTGCAGTGCCGAGCGCAACAACAAGCGCTTTGATCTCTGCCGATGCAAGCATTTTGTCCAGTCGCGCGCGCTCAACATTCAAGATTTTACCACGAAGAGGAAGTATCGCTTGTGTTCTCCTGTCTCTGCCCTGCTTTGATGAGCCACCGGCTGAGTCCCCCTCAACAATAAAAAGCTCAGACTCTTCTGCTTTTCTGCTTTGACAGTCGGCAAGCTTTCCTGGAAGCGTCATCCCCTCAAGAGCGCCCTTGCGAAGCACGCTGTCTTTTGCGGCTTTTGCAGCTTTTCTTGCTTTAAGAGCGAGAGTAACTTTTCCTACTATGGATCGTGCGTCATCTGGATGCTCTTCCAAAAAAGCGCTGAAACTCTCAGCAAAAACTGCATCCACGGCGCCACGCGCCTCAACGCTCCCGAGCTTTCCTTTTGTTTGGCCTTCAAACTGAATCTCCTGAAGCTTTACAGAAATAACTGCTGTAAGACCCTCTAATACGTCATCGCCGGAGAAATTGCCATCTGCTTCTTTGATTAGATTATTTTTACGCGCATGGCTATTAATAGTTCTAGTCAGCGCAGTCTTAAAGCCAGTAACATGCATTCCTCCTTCAGCATTGTAAGTGTTGTTTGCAAATGCGAGGATTCTTTCCGATATGTCATCAACATATTGGAGAGAGATTTCGACATCAACTCCATCTTCTTCCTTTTCAACATAAAAAACGTTCTTGTGGATAGACTTTTGATGCTGATTATAAAATTTCACAAGTGAGAGAAGTCCTCCTTCAAAATAAAACGATGTTGTCGGAATATCAAGTGCTAATTCTCGTAGATAAAATCCACTTTCATCAATTTTTGCTTCTATTTCTCTTGCATCAATGATGGTAATCCGCATCCCTTTTACTAAGTATGCCTGCTGGCGGAGATGTGAAGTGATCTTATTCCAGTCATATTTGATTTCTTTAAAAACAGAATTGTCCGCCTCGAATGTGATGATGGTACCGTGGAGTTTTGAGGATCCGATTTTTTTTACAGCAGCCTTTCTGTTTCCTTGTTTGTATTCCTGAACATATATTCCTCCGTCGCGATGAACTTCAACTTTTGCATAAATTGAAAGTGCGTTTACAACAGAAACACCAACACCATGAAGACCTCCAGAGACTTTGTATCCTTCTCCGCCGAATTTTCCGCCTGAATGAAGTGTAGTCATAATGGTCTCAAGTGCTGATACTTTTGTTTGCTTGTGCTTGTCAACTGGAATCCCTCGCCCGTTGTCAACAATACGCACGCGGTTGTTAGGCAGAAGAGCTACTTCAATATCATCGGCAAATCCTCCCATCGCCTCGTCCCGTGCATTATCAAAAACTTCCCATATAAGGTGGTGTAATCCTTCAACGCCTGTTGTGCCTATATACATCCCAGGACGCTTCCTGACGGGCTCCAGGCCCTCCAGAACGGTAATATCCTCGGCATTATAGTGATGCCCTTTTGAAGACGATTTAACTTCTTTTTTAACCATAAAATAACGGATTTTAAAGCCCTTTTTATATATGAATTATAGCAAAAAATCCCTTAAAATTCAAGGGATTTCCCAAATTTTGTGGATAGAAAAATAGCCTATTTCACCTCACTTTCCATCCATCTTTACTATTTAGAAAAGTGGTAACATGATCCATTATTTTATTCACTTCATCATCAGATAATGTCTTTTCTTGTGACTGGAATACGAGGTTAAATGCATAAGAAACTTTATCATCTTTTTCAAATACATCAAAAAGTTTTGTGTTTACTAAAAGCACACCCCCCTCTTTTTTAATTATATTAAGCACATCATTAGCCAATACATCTTTCGGAACGAAAACTGCAATGTCTCGAAGTACAAATGGATATGGAAAAATCGGACTAAACGTAATGTCTTTCTTTGGTTTTTCAAACTTTTCATAAAATTCTGGCGGTTCAGGAAGTTTGTCAAGTAAATTATTAAAATTCCCCTCAAAAACATTTTCTTTTATATCACCTTCAATTTTAACACCTAAAGTTTCTGATAATTTATTTACAATGTCTTCTACTTTTCCTAAACCACCGGAATGTACTATCCCTAAAGATGTATATTCTTTATTTTCATTAAATATATTTCCAATTTCAAAAATTTTAATTTCATTACCTTCTAAAAGTGGTATATTTCTAATATTTTGCTTTAATGCACTCTCAAGACCAACGCGTAAGTCTTTCCTTAAAAAATTTTTGTCAGATGCAAATGGTTTTTCAATTTCCACTTCACCGCTGTCTCTGAAAGAATACATATACACCTCAGAAAATCCCTCATTGGAAAGTATGTTTTTTATTTTGTTCGTATAATAGAATTTCTTATCCACCTTAGGAGCTTTTTCTGCTTTTTCCGGCAACTTCGCTTCGATATTTTCATATCCGTATATCCTTGTAACTTCTTCTATCAAATCCGCTTTTATTTTTAGATCCGTCCTCTCAAACGGAACTGATACAGTAAATTCGTCTTCTTTTATCTTATATTCAAATCCTAATCGCTTAAATATATTTTCAATCTCTTCTGCTGGTATATCAGACCCTAAAAGCTTGTTTATTTCAAGCCCTGAAACACTTATTTTCAATGTACTTTCTTTTTTTTCAAAAGGCTTTTTCTTAAACGGAGTATTTAAAATAGCGGATATTTCTTTTACAACACCGGCATCTTCAGATGAGTCGCCAGCACGATTTGGCAATACATCTATGTCAAAAATATAATCCCCATTCACCTTTTTAATACCTGTGACTTCATATGAGTGGAACGTCAAAAGCTCCGCCAGCTTCTCCGGATCTGGTAATTTTTCACTAAAATATTCCTGTAATTTGCTGTAACTGGCCTGCATATTCTTTAAAATTGTTGAACGAACCTTAAATCTCCATTATAGAGCAATCGTATATCATTAATTTTATACTTAAGCATTACGATTCTGTCCAGCCCAACACCAAAGGCAAAGCCTTGCCATTCTTTCGGATCAATTCTTCCATTCTTCAACACATTCGGATGAACCATTCCTGCGCCTAGTACTTCTATCCACCCAGTATTTTTACATATAGAACAGTATCCTGTGCCATCACACTTGAAACAAGATATATCAACCTCCATTCCTGGTTCAACGAATGGGAAAAATCCTGGTCTCATGCGTATTTTTACATCATTCCCAAAAACTTTTTTTATAAAAGTTGTTATCACAGCTTTCATGTTTGATAAATTGATATCTTTTCCTATTACCAGTGTTTCAAATTGATGAAACTGCGCTTCATGTGTTGAGTCGGTTGCTTCATTTCTAAAGGCACGTCCGAGATAGACTATCTTAAATGGAGGTTTATTTCCCTCCATATATCGTACTTGAATGTTAGAAACATGCGTTCTTAAGACAGTTTTCTTCTTACCTTTAATCCAAAAAGTGGCCTGCATATCGCGCGCAGGATGATTTTCAGGAATATTTAAAGCATCAAAATTATAGTATTCGGACTCCATTTCAGGTCCATTTGCTATCTCAAAACCCATATCAAAAAAAATGGAGTTTATCTCCTGTATCATAGATGTTATGGGATGAATATGACCTTTTTTTTGCTTTTCCATTTATATTATATTAGCTTAAAAATGCAAAAAAAAACAGGGGTTAAACAAACCCCTGTTTTACACAATGTGAACATATTTTTTTTTCAAGAGAGTAATCTCCTATTTTTTCGCTACCTGGTACACCTGCTAAAAATGGCTTGATTTTTCTCTCAATAAAATCTTCATGAACCTCTTTCCAATTTTCACATCCAATTGCTTGAATCCGTTTATGGCACTTAGGACATATTTTTATTGATTTCAAAATGAACTTCCTTTCTATAGTTGCCAAAAAAAGATTTCTTTGATTAAACTTCCTAACTAATATCAAAATCTGTTATCTTTGTCAATCTTATTTCGCTATATGAACAGCTTCCTCGAATTTGACAGAAAGGAGTTTGGATATCCCGTCGGCACCCATTGTAACGCCGTAGAGAACACCAGCACGACTCATCGTCTCCCTGTTATGAGTAATCAAAATCAATTGAGAAAACTTGGAGAGATTTTCTATCATATCACCGTACCGCTTTGAATTAGCCTCATCAAGCGCCGCATCAGTCTCATCAAGCACTAGAAACGGCGGAGGGTTCACCTGCGACATCGCAAATAAAAGAGCAATAGAAGTAAGCGCCCGCTCACCACCTGAGAGCATTACAAGTCCTTTTATCCTTTTATGAGGAAGACTGACATTAATCTCTATCCCCTCTTGCTCCTCTTCTTCAGGTATTTCATCCTCAATATCCGCATAATTTAGTATATCTTCATCAGTAGAAATTCTTTTTCTTTTTTTCTCTTTTATTACAGAAAGAAATGCTGTGCCTCCGCCGAACATAAGTTCAAAAAATTTCTGAAATTCTTTGTTTATTTTTTCGATTCCGTTTTTAAACTGAGTATTTAATTTGTTCTCCAAATCTTTTATCAAATCTTTCAGGGATTCTGCAGATTTCTCCAGATCAGCAACCTCGCGCTCAAGAAATTCATCTCTTTGTGTCACTTCTTTATATTCTTTTATTACATCTTCCCCCGAACCGCCTCCGAATTCTTCAAGGCGTATTTTTATCTTCTCAATTTTTCTCCTGCGCTCCCCTTGAATATTTCTTTCTTCATTTATAATCTCCTCGGTGCTTAGGCCTAAATCGAATTTATCATAATCAAGCACTGTTCTTCCAATAAGTGCTACAACCTCCTGAAGCTCTCTTTCAAAATCCTCACTGTTGTGAGCTATTTCATTCTCTGTGCTTTTGAGAATATTAAGAGTTGATCTTAGCTTATTCTGGTGTGACATTATTGAAAAGATTTCTCGTTCTGCTTCCCGACTATCGTCTTTATCTTTCTCTATCTCTCTTTTCAAAGCAGAATATTTTTTATTGTATGAGGATTCGTTTTCGGAAACTTCTGACAATTTCTCATCCAGCTTAACTTTTTTGTTTCTTAAGATTTTGAGTTCATTTTCATCCACCTCAGTACCCTTCTCTCTTGAAAATGTAGTTGAAATAAAATCTTTTATGATAGATCCGATTCTCTCCAGTGTGTTCTTTATTTCACTTAAATCATCCTGTCTATGCGCTTCGTCAATTTGGCTGTATACTTTTTGTGCAATTTCATTTAGTTCATTATAATTCACCGTGCGGCTTTCGAGCTCTTTTTGTGTTTTTTTCTCCTTTTCAATTCTCCTTTCTTCAAACGCAATTTGGCCTTCAAAGCGCCCCAAATCGCGCATAAGCGCGTCTTTTTCAGAGCGAATATCCGCAAGTCCTTTTTCTATTGATATCAGCTCTTCGCTTTTCTCATCGCTCATATCCTTATTTGAGAGAATCTCTTTTGCCTTTTCAAGCTTTTTTTCAAGATTATTCAATTCTTCTTGTGGATTTTTCTTTTCTTTTTCTATTTGTGCTTTTTTATGTGATATATATTCACTCTCTCTTTTGAGATATGCAAGTGAAAGTTTTTTTAATTCATCTCGCATTGCTATAGATTTTTCAACTTTATCAACTTGTTTTTTTAAAAACTTGATGTGCGGAGCAATTTCTTTTCGCAAAGATTCAACCTGTGCAATATTTTCTTCAGTTTTTTCAAGTTTTCTCGCACTCTCTTGTTTTTTGTATTGATAGACCTTGAGCCCTAATGCATCTTCTATCATTTCCTTCCGCTCTTTTATGTTTGCATTTAAAATCCTGTCTGCCTCTCCTTGCGAGATAATATGATGGCCAGAAGAACCAATGTTCGCACTTGCCAAGAGTTCCACTACATCACGGAGACGAACTTGAGAGCCGTTTATGAAATATTGGTTGATGCTGTCGCGATGGACAGAGCGTTCAACAGTGACTTCATCAAAATCAATATCTAAAAAACGCTTGTTGTTATCAAAAACAACCTTAACAGATGCCCTGTTTGATCTCGGTATTGCCTTTGAGCCGTTAAATATAAGATCTTCTCCGCGCTTGCCGCGAAGAGATTTAATTGACTGTTCGCCAAGCGCAAAACTAAAAGCCTCGGCAACATTTGATTTACCCGAGCCGTTTGGTCCTACAATACCTGAAATATCTGATGTAAAATCAAAGATACTTTTTTTAGCAAATGATTTGAAACCGGAAAGTTCTAAGGATTTAAGATACATTTAGTTATTATACAATTTTATAAAAATAAAAAAACCGTCATGGATTCTTACATATTACAGGAGTATTGACATATATGATTATATATGTCAGACTACAGATGTAATTGTATTATTGAAAATTGAATAGAAAATATTCTAATTTTTTAAGAGAAAGGTAGGTATATTTTGAACAATGCAGAAACTCTAACAAATATAGGAAAAGATTATGCGGTATTTGGAATAATTTCAGATTATCAAGATGGTAAAATCCCCCTTATTCAAGAAAAAGGAGGATTCGAGAAAAAACTTTGGAAGTTACCTGGTGGAAGACCAAAAGCAATGGACAATTATTCTCCGGAGAGAACAGTTATGAGAGAAATTTCCGATGAAGTAGATGTAATTATTTTTGAACCAACTGAGCAAGATGTATTATTTATAAAACATCTCGACAGTCATGATTTTGTTGTATTTAAAGCAGATTATTATAACGGCAAATTAAAACCAAAAAAAGAAATTGAGAGGGCTGAAACCTTTTCTCCTGATGAAATAAAAAAGATGATTGCAAAAGGAGATATTGTTCAAAATCATGCAGAAGGGTTGACAGAATACTTTATCGACTTTGGCGACAAGCCATAACGAGCCTACTGACGGGAGGAACTGAATCAGTTCCTCCTTTTTTATTATATTGGCTCAATCCATTTTAATACCTCGCGCCAAATGGTTTTTAACTCCAATTTCTTGCTTCAAGTGCTTTTTGTGCCGCTTCCTGCTCTGCTTCCTGCTTTGATTTCCCTTCTCCTTCTCCTACAAACTCATCTTTGAGATATACGCCTACGACAAAGTTTTTAGCATGGTCGGGTCCTATTTCCTGAACTGTCTTATACTGTGGCGTAACACCGACTTTCTCCTGAGCAATTTCTTGAAAACGGCTTTTGCTGTCCTGCCAAAGTCCTTTAGCAACTATTTCATCTGTGAGAGGAAATAGATTCTTTGCGATGAAATCTCTTGTTGTTTCATACCCTTGATCAAGATAAAGCGCGCCTACAAACGATTCAAAAGTATTTGCCAGAATGTACTGCCTTGCTCGCCCTGTGTCTCTTGCCTCCCCCTTTGAGAGCAACAGAAATTCATTCATATTAAGTGTATTCGCAACAGATGAGAGAGTGTTTGTATTTACAAGTGCCGCGCGATATGAAGTTAAATCTCCTTCCGGCTTTTTGGGATATTTACCGTAAAGATATTCTGTTACTACAAGTTCAAGAACAGCATCGCCCAGAAACTCAAGCCTTTCATTATGGTCCATTTTCAATCCTTTGTTTTCGTTTAAATATGAACGATGAAGAAAAGCCTGCATAAGCAAGTTCTTATTTTTAAATGTAATTCCTATTTTATCTTCAAATTGTTTAAAGTTATTATTTTGCATTTTTCGTTTTAGGTTTTTCGTTTTAAAAGTATATTAATGGCCTTTGTTACTATCGGCAAAATATCGTCATAGAAATTCAGATCTAAAATATCTGAAAACTTAAACCATTTTGCGTCATCAAGACCTCCGGAAGAACCCAGTGTCAAATCTTGAAATTTTGCTTCACTCAGAAAGTATGTGACTTGTTTGCGTTTTTTACCAATCTTCGGATCGTTTGCAACATATTCATTTTCACCGAGTTTTTCTTTAATCTTTATATCTATACCGAGTTCTTCTTTTATTTCACGTACTGTTCCCTTCTTTTCATCTTCCCCCTTTTCTATACGTCCTTTCGAAAGTGTCCAGTGACCGAAAACATCATGGACAAGAGCTAAGTATATCTCTTTTTTATCTTTTGCATAGACAACCGCTCCGCCGAGTCTTTCAATTGGCATTTTCTCATACGGGATATCTTCTATTTTCTTCTTTATCTTCTTTTTAGAAACCTCGTCCTTGCCTGGCTCGCCTATCTCCTTATACACAGCGCCGAGAACACCATTTACGAATCGTCCGCTCGATTCTCCACCGAATGTCTTTGCAAGCTCGATTGCTTCATTTATCGCAACTTTTGCGGGTACTTCTTTCTTGTCAGAAAATAGAAGCTCATATAATCCTATGCGAAGTATGTTCCTGTCCACAATTGAGATCTTTTCAATTGGCCATTCAGGGGCAGCTTTTTCTATTATAATATCAATATCTTTTTGCTTATCTATTATATTCTCCAGAAGCTGTCCTACAAATGAAAAATCCCCCATACCGGGAGCAAATTCTTCGGCAACTCGAGCAAGCGCCGTTTCAAGATCTTTTATTTTTTCTTTTCCACCAATAAGACCGTTGAAGTCTAATTCAAACAGTGTCTGAAGTACTATTGATCTTGAAAGGTGCCTGTTAGACATTATTTATCTTTTATACCATCAGATATCAATGAGACAAATGTCTGATTGTAGATAACTTTCTATTTTTTTGACAACTCTGCCGCATCAAGTGGTTTCTCTGCTGTTTCTTCTGGTTCTTTTGTGGCTTCCTCATTTCTTTTTTTGTCTTTGTCCTTTATTTTAGCCTGCTTTTTCTCAAGTTTTGCGGTCATATCAATTACGACTCTTCCTCTGTACCTTCCGCATGCACCGCATATGCTATGGCGGTTATGCGGCGCTTTGCAGTCAGGACACAAGGAAAGCCGCTGCTCTTTGAGCGCGTGATGGGAACGTCTATTTCCCGTATGCCCTTTTGTATGTCGCATTCTAACTGACATAAAAAAAGTATACTAAAATAAAGAAGATTTAGCAAATCACTTGATTATAAAACTTCTGCGGTGGAGAGTACAGGGGCCGTATTTTTTTATTTTTTTGTAGTGTAGTCTTGTTCCGTATCCTTTATGCTTTTCAAAACAATACTTCGGATAGCGTTTGGCAAGACGTATCATTTTTCTGTCCCTTTTTACTTTTGCAACGACCGAAGCAAGCGAGATTATTGGCTCTTTTTCATCCCCTTTTATTATTGTCTTTTGAAGCTTGTATATACTCGGCGCTTTAAGCCTGCCATCTAAAAGCACACGGCATTGTTTTGAAGAAACATTTAATCTTTCTAAAGCTCTCTTCATCGCTTTATTTACTGACTTTACAATGCCGAACTTATCAATTTGCCCCGCGTTCGTAAAACATACGGCATGTCGTATGTTTTTGTTTTCTTCCATTTTTCCGAACCATTTTTCCCTCTGAATTTCTGTAAGCTGTTTAGAATCTCGAATGCCACTGAAAAATCTTCTATTAAAACCTGTCTGTATAAGCACCACACCCACAGCAACAGGTCCTGCAAGAGGGCCCCTGCCTGCCTCGTCTATTCCTATTGTGTAGTTAATCTTATTCTCCAACATTTTTTCATTATAGTATGCTTGATAAGTTCGTTTTATCGTTTTGCTAAGATGCTTTTTTTGTATATCTCCAGATGATCAAGCGCAATGCCAGTGCCTTTGGCGACACAAAACGCCGCTTCATCTGCCAAAACCGCTTTTACTCCAGTACGCTTGAATACCAGATCGGGAAAATTTCTCAACTGCGACGTGCCTCCTGTTGTTATAATCCCGCGGTCTATGATGTCCGCTGAGAGTTCAGGGGGCGTTTCCTGCAGAACTGTCTTTATCGCTTTTATCATCTCGCGCAGTTCTCTGTTTATGGCTTTGACAATTTCATTTGTTTTTACCTCAGCGGAGCGCGGAAGTCCTGTGAGAAAATCCCTTCCTTTTATAATCATCGTCATATCCTCCTCAACTTGAACTGCCGAACCTATCTTTATTTTAATATCCTCCGATGTCTTGTCCCCTATCGCCAGATTAAAAGTCTTTTTGATATAATCCGCAATCGCTCTGTCAATTCTGTTGCCCGCGCATTTGACGGATGTGGAAGCAACAATTCCTCCGAGAGAAATCACTGCAACATCAATAGTTCCTCCTCCGCTGTCAACTATCATATGCCCGCGCGCTTCATGAATCGGAATACCCGCTCCAATGGCCGCAAGTATCGGCTCTTTGACCACATAAACGCTTTTTGCTCCGGCTTTCATCGTTGCTTCAATAACTGCACGTTTTTCCGTTGATGTTACTCCCGCTGGTACAGAAACCATAACCTCCGGCTTGAAAAGATTCCATTTGCCGAGCGCTTTTCTCATATAGTAGCGCAACATCGCTTCAGTCACTCTGTAATCTGCAATGACTCCGTCTTTCATCGGACGATACGCTATTATGCTCTCCGGAGTCCTTCCTATCATTTCCTTTGCCTCATTACCAACTGCCAAGATTTTATTATCCTGCTCGGAGACCGCAACAACGGAGGGCTCATTTAGGACAACACCCTTTCCAGGCATATATACAAGAGTATATGTAGTGCCCAAATCAATTCCCAATTTTGGATTAAAAAATGACATAATATCTAATTTTTAACTCTTTTTATATCAACCCCTATTCCTCTTAATCTCTCCTCAATCCTCTCATATCCGCGGCCAATGTATTGTACATTATTTATCACAGATTCACCTTTAGCAATAATTGCTGCCATAAAGAACGCGAATTCTGCACGAAGATCAGGACCAACAAGCTCTTTGCCTCGAAGAAGTGTGGGCCCTTTTATCATTATTCTGTGTGGATCCCACATAGTTATATCAGCTCCCATTTTCACCAAATCGCTTGTGTAATTGAGTCGCCCTTCAAAAATCGTTTCAAACAACAAATTTTCTCCGCTAATTTGTGTCAGATATACCGCCATTGGCGACTGTAAGTCAGTAGGAAATCCTGGATATTCGTGCGTCTTTATATCAACACACTTAAAATTTTTATTCTTCATCCTTCCATTTCTTTTTATAATTATTTTGTTCTTCCTTTCAATTATCGGGACACCTGAATCTTTTAGCATATTTATCAAAATTTTTATATGCCCCGGATTGCAGTTTGTTATCTCCAAATCATCTCCCGCAAGCGCGCCAAGTATTAAAAAACTTCCGGCTTCTATCCTGTCGGGTAAAGTTTTATAAACTTTTTTTCCAGCTTTCAAAAGATCTCCGCCCGTTATTTCAACCGTTGAAGTGCCCGCGCCTTTTATTTTCGCCCCACATGAGTTGAGAAAATCTGCAATATCTTTTATTTCCGGCTCCATTGCCGCATTTCCAATAACGGTTTTGCCTTTGGCAAGTACTCCCGCGAGTATTAGCGTTTCCGTGACTGTCACGCTCATTTTATTAAGAAAAATATCTGCACCTTTAAGTTTTTTATTTTTACCAATAGATATATTATAAAATTCTTTTTCTTTTTTCACTTTTGCTCCCATTTTTTTGAAACCATCAAGAAATGCGTCTATTGGCCTTGCGCCGATAACACATCCGCCCGGATGCGGAAAGGAAACTTTCCCAAAACGGGCAAGCAGGGGGCCTGAAAGCACGATTGAACCGCGCATCTTCTTTGAAATATCTCTATCTAAAGATGTTAATTTTATTTTATTCGCAGTAATACAATATTTTTTCTTTTCTGCCTTCTTTACGTCGGCTCCGAGTTTTTGGAGAAGCGCGTTTATGTTCTCTACATCCTTTATATCCGGAACATTTGATATACAGAGTTTATCTTTAAATAGTATAGATGACGCAAGAGCCGGTAAAACTGCATTTTTAGCCCCATTTACAGCGATTTTACCCTTTAGTTTCTTCTTCCCTCCAAGCCCTTTAATAAGAAATTTATCCTTAGTTTCAGTTTTCATCACACAATTGTACGGCTTTTTAGGACTTTTTACAAACTTTCAAATCTGAAACCAAACCTGTACCTATAAACACGATTGTAAGTATAGGTTTAGATAAAAGTTTTGTGTATGGTGCATAATTGTATGTAATTGAATAAAAATTAACCACATTTTTCGCTCAAAATTTCAAGTAAAAAATGTGGTTAATAATCTTCATGATTGAATTATTTCAGATGAAATAATTCAGCTGGAATTCCAGTGTCAATTAACGAAACTAAACCTTCATCTACGGGTAAAATAAAACCAAACTCCCATTTTAACTCATATACTTCTTTTTTTTCTGGTTCGAATGTATCCGGAGTATTTGTTTCATTGAGAAATTTGAAAATTATTCGACCGTCATATAATAAACATGGGTCTACAAATCCATCAATTTTCAGTTTCATTTTAAACAAATCAGTGTGCGCTTCATCCCACATGCCTGTAGCGAAATTAAGGCATCTTATGTGACTAAACTCAATAACAATATCCTCTTCTTCTCTTTCCAACTTTGTAATAAATCCACGTGTTAATGCGCCACGGTGTGTATTTTCTATCATTCTTCTATTAATAATATAATCTACACCGTAACTATACTCGTCATCTTTAAAGATTTGCTTCCAAGTCAATTTTTTTGTCATTATATTCCCCTTCCTAGAAAGAACAAAATTTTATAAAGATAGATTACAACACAAATAAAAAAGAGTCAAGAACGAGAGTTTTGGTGGATTTTGGTATGCTGTAGGTAATGCAGATTATTAACGTCATCCCAATAGCAAAAGGTATAGGAAAAAAGGTGCTTACCTACTACAGCGCAAACCCTATAAAAGAAGGATTTGTCATTTCCGTACCACTGAGAAAAAAAATGGTGCCAGGAATTGTGCTCTCTTCAAAGAACATTGAAAATGAAAAAGCAAAGATAAGAAGCGCGAGCTTTGCACTAAAGAGGATTGATGCAAAAAATGCGCAAACTCTTTTTTTGCCAGAATTTATCTCTGCCGCACAAACCGCCTCGGAGTATTTCGCGACAACTACAGGCGCAGTGCTTGCAGCAATGACCCCGAACGCAGTTTGGGATGAAATAGGAAAAACCAAAGTATCCAAAACGAAAAAAGTCCATCAAAGTCAGTTAGCATCTGGAAAACTTGTACTGCAGTCTGAAATAGCAGATCGCTTTGCAAGCTATAAATCTTTAGTACGAGAGGAGTTTGCAAGACAATCGTCCGTGTTTCTTCTGGTGCCTACAATGCATGATGCAGAAAAGGCACAGGAATTCCTGAAAAAAGGGATAGAAAGTCATACATATGTTTTACACGGCACGCTATCAAAAAAAGAGCAGATTTTAAAGTGGAAAAATGTGCTTAAAGCTGGGCACCCCGTACTTATAATAGCTACAGGGACATTTCTCTCAATCCCAAGAGATGACATCGGAACGATTATCGTAGAGCACGAGAACTCTCGTGTATATAAGCAGTTCAATCGCCCGTTTATAGACCATAGAGTGTTTGCTGAATTCTTAGCGGATAGCAGGAAAATACAGATTATTTTCGGTGACTTGCCTTTAAAAATTGAAACAATGTGGAGATATCAGGAGGGCGATCTTGACGAATTCTCTCCTTTGAAGCTCCGTACGGTAAGGAGTGCCAACCAGAGAATAGTTGATATGAAGAATATCAGATACCAAAAGGCAGGCCGATTTGAAATCATAGGGAGTGAATTAAAAAACCTAATCTCCGGTGCAATAGAGAAAAAAGAGAATGTATTTGTGTTTGCCGCACGCCGCGGACTTTCCTCTTCAACAATCTGCCGTGACTGCGGTGCAGCGGTTTTCTGCGAGAACTGTGACGCACCGGCAGTGCTACACAATACCTCAAAAGGAAATCGTTTTCTCTGCCATGCTTGCGGAGCGTCCCGTAGCGCAAACGAAAGATGCAAAACTTGCGCAAGTTGGAAACTGGAAACTCTTGGGATAGGAATACAGCTTGTAGAGAAAAAATTAAAGGAAGCATTTCCTGAAAATCAGATATTTGTAATTGACAAAGACGCAACTTCAACTCACAAACAGGTTCGTGCTGTAGTTGAAAAATTTTATACAGCAGAAGGAGCTGTCCTTTTGGGGACAGAAATGGCGCTTTCCTACCTTGACAGAGCGGTAACATACAGTGCAGTGGCATCAATTGACTCTTTGTTTTCACTTCCCGAGTGGAGAATGCCGGAAAAAATTCTTTCACTCCTCTTGAAGGTAAAAGAAATCACAGAAAAGGAAATGCTTATACAAACAAGAAAGCCAAACCAGAAAGTTTTTGAATATGCCGCCAAAGGTAATCTTGTCGATTTTTATAAAGATGAAATAAAAAAGAGAAAGCAATTCGGATATCCGCCATTTAATACCTTTGTAAAAATAAGTGTTGTCGGAACACAGGAACGCGTCTTAAAAGAGATGAAATACGCTAAAGAACTTCTAAAAAAATACGGTATTCAAATATATCCGTCTTTAGTAAAAATAGCGGGAAGGAAATTCGCAATGTACGGACTTTTAAGAATTGGCAGAGGCAAATGGCCAGACAATGAAATGGTAGAAATCTTGTGTTCCTTGCCTCCGTATTTCTTTATTGATGTTGACCCTGAAAGTTTGTTATAATTAAAATAGTGTTGTCGATAGGTCTCTTTTGTTCTCCTTTCTGGCCTTCGGCAAGACCCCCCGCTTATTTTTTACCCTTCATTATAGCGGGGGTTTTTTTATGCTTATTTTTAAGCTATTATTGAAAAATGGAAAAAATAGTTCAAGATGGAGACCCTATTTTAAGAGATAAGGCAAAGGAAATACCGATTGGAAAAATACAATCCGCTGAAGTAAAGAAAGTTCTCAAAGATATGTCAAAAACACTTGAAAAACAGAAAGATGGAGTTGCAATAGCCGCACCGCAAATCGGAGTGCCACTCCGCATTTTCATAGTGTCCGGAAAATTGTTTGACCATGGAGAAAGTGAAATTTCTTCATCACTTCCAGATCTTGTATTCATAAATCCGACAATTACAAAATTCTCAAAGAATAAAGAATCTCATGAGGAGGGATGTCTTTCTGTACGCGGTAAATATGGAACTACAAAACGAGCAAAGAAAGCCACTGTTCGCGCGTATGATGAAAATGGAAAAATATTTGAGCGTGGTGGAAGCGGGCTCTTGGCGAAAATTTTTCAGCATGAAATGGACCATCTGGACGGAGTTCTCTTTATAGATAGAGCGAAAAACATTCATGATACGAAAAAATAAGCCAAAAATTGCATTCTTTGGAACCTCAAGGAGTTCCACAGTAGTCCTTGAAAAATTAAAAAAGGCGGGATTAACTCCGAACT
>CEPV01094553.1_pt1 | contig 24988 bp, 16 predicted proteins | sample 530451 | NCBI WGS metagenome assembly CEPV01 (sample SAMEA2620097, study PRJEB7988) | marine metagenome | isolation source: saline water (ENVO:00002010), including
TCTTCAGGGTCTTCTGGAAACTCGTCTATCAGTCGCCTGTAGTTCTTCAAGCCTTCCCGCCATTCTCCTAGGCAATGCAACTGAATCTCGGCATACCGTCGCAACGCATCGCACTTTGAGCCTGGATCTTGGGCTGATTCATAGAGCTCCAAGTATTTCTCTGCAGCAGTGTCCCAGTCCTGCTTTCCTTGGTTATCCATGCAACAGAAAGCCCATGCCCATGCGCCATAGCAGGATGCGAGCCACCACTTCGCTTGGGTTGCCGATGGTGTGTTGGGGTATTCCTCTATTACGCGCTCGTATAGTCGTATTGCTTGGTTCCAACCGTCACTTCCTAGCGGCGCGACCTCCATGCACCATCCACCGTATACTTTCGCCGCCGTCATCAATGCTTTTGCAGCTAGCTCCTTACCTTCGAATCTACTGGCTATGTCGATCGCTTCTCGGATTTCGGTTCGACGTTGCTGATCCGAGTAATTGAAACCGATCTCGGGAAGGAACTCCAACTGGGTGTCTAGAGCATTCGTGGTTTCGACGTGCTGTTTGAGATCAGCCCAACTTTGGAAGCCGTAATCCAATGCCAAAGCATGCTGAACCTTGCGTAAGCCGATCTTGGTGCCGAATATCTGAGAGTCAGATGCCTCGGATAGCTCACTGAGCAAACGCAACGTCTGACAGCAAGTGTCATCACTGCCCTTGTGGGCTCTCAGCAGCTCTTTGGCTTGATTCTGTAGCTGAGAAAAGTCGGGTCGTACAGGAATTTGATGGGTCATAGGACCTCCTTTCAACTATCCGGCTCCTGCAATCACGGACTCGAAAGAAGGTGATGGAATGCAATTCATAAATCGAATTAGAAGGTGGACTCAGTCCTTGCCGCAGGAGAGGCGGCGCCCTTCAAGCACCTGTTCAAAGTATCGCGCTGTGGTGAATTGGTGTCAACCGATCTGTGCTTTCTCACCTGACTACGTGGTTAGATCACCCTATAGTGGCGCCAGAATTGCGGGGAGTGGCGACTGGTCAGGATCATCACCTGCGGATACAGCCACGTGCCCACGCCCGCAGGAGTCGGCTGCTAAACTATCTATTGCAGATTCAAGGTGTTATGCGAGAAAACCAGGCCACCATACCGCTACTAGTAACCCCTTGTATTCCGGCACAACCTAGGGAGGAACGTCTCATCCGGCGTGACGCATCTGCAGTATTACTGGACACTACGAAACCATAGGCGGATACTTTCCATATGACTCTGCAGTCTCGCATTTCTGCCCGCCATATCTAGCTACCCTAAGGGTAGTACGCCTGTCGATTACGTAATCTCTTAAGACTCGGACTACCCACATGACTACGCCATCGCGTTCGATTTGGCGTGTACTGGCCTGCTGCCCAATGGCACGGCCACAACGAGAAGCAAGGGTTCTAGGGTAATGAGTTACACATTAGATGAACTGAAAGAAACTGATGCACGGATTCCCGACCTGGCAGGTTGGGATTTCTCGCGAATGAAAACGGAACGAGATCCGGTGCCGTGGGACTATGGACAGCTACTTCGTCGATTGATTGGTGACAACGACCGTGTGCTTGATCAGGGTACCGGCGGCGGCGAAGTCTTGCTGCATGTCGCGCCGATCTGCAGGGAAATTACCGGCATCGACCTTGACCAACACATGATCGACCAAGCAAATCGAAACTTGACGGCTTCAGATCGAACCAACGTAACCTTCATCTGTATGGACAGTGATGCGATGGATTTTGCCGATGAAGAGTTCGATGTTGCCATCAATCGTCATTCCGGTTTCATACCAAAGGAGACCTCACGGGTGATAAAGCCAGGCGGTTACTTCATCACACAGCAGGTCGGCTCCCGCAATTGTGAGAGCGTGTTTGCCGGGTTTGAGTGGTCCCAGAGTTTTCCCGATGATTGGTCCATCTCGCTTAGGGACCAAGGGGCTCAGTTCGAGGAAAGCGGCATGAGGATAGTCGGATTAGCCGAGTACAGCGTGAATTGGTGGATCAAAGATGTTGAGTCATTGGTATTCTGGCTACGTTCGGTGCCGACGCCAGCACCATTTGATCTTGAGATCCATTGGCAGGGGATCAATGTGCTCTGTGACACGATCCTGGATGACAGAGGGTTCCGGACCCACGAGCACCGAGAACTCCTAATAGCACAGAAATCCTGACTTGGACTAAAGGTGGGATGGCAGCGATACCAAGCTGTTCATCCCACTTTGGTACTGATTCGTTTGCCCGCGTAGTAGTGTGTCCAATCCTGGAGCACCACTAGCATGTCGGCGTTGTCAATGGAGATGGCCAGGCATCGATTTACTCTGGCACTTTACTCCGACCCCCCTGCTTTCGGCTTGCGGCAGACGAAGCGGCCCAGGGCCATCTTGCCCTGGGCGAAATAGATGTCCATGTTTTCTCGCTCAAGCTGAGCCAGATGAACATCGAGTCCGTATTGGGCAACGGTTGAGGCAGCCATTTCAGCATCTTTTGCGGCAGTGCGCTGGATGAAGCTGGTCGCACCCAGTTTCAGAAACTCAGCTTCACCGGCAGCGGCATACTCGCGCCCCACTTCCTCCTGACTCAGGACTTCGAAGCCCGCCCCGGTCAGGTGAGAACGGTAGCTGTCAGGGGTCTCCAGTTCCTGAAAGGACCAGGCGGCACAGAACTTCTCAAATTCCGCAGCCGTGATGTACTCGCCACGCATCCAGTCACTGAACACCAGATAGCCACCCGAACGCAGGACACGGAAACACTCTTGGAGCAGACGAGGCCGATCCGGAACGTGGCAAAAGCCATCCTGACTCCAGACGAGATCGATCTCACCCGGGGCCGCAGGAAGGTTTAAAGCACTGCCCTGCTGGAAGGTGATGAGGGACTCCGCTTCTGTATCCTCGGTAGCCTGGCGCGCCAGATCGATGGAGCGCTGGGTGATGTCGATCCCGGTGATGTGGCATTTGAAACGGTCAGCCAGGAAGCGCGTCGGCACACCCCAGCCACAGCAGACGTCCAGTAGTCGCCACGAGGCATCGACGCCCACCTCTGCCAACTTGTCAGACAGCGCTTTGGTGGCGTACTGGAATCCCAGGTGGTAGTGGATGGCATTCTGCATGCCGCCCTGCAGGTCGTTGATGAGCGTGTAAAGGTCAGCCGCTCGCTTGACCTTCTGTTCAGACGATTGACTGCCGCTGCTGTCAGAACCGTTGACCTTAGACATCAGTACTCGCCTTCATACCTGATCTGCGCCGCCCATCGGGTCGACGATCTTATCATAACGGGTGGGAGTATAAGTACGTTCAATCTGATGCACTCAGTCGGGAGCGTGGTCAAGATCCCTGTGCACGCCTGCTTGTCAGGTGTATTATTCTTGCTGATCCACGGTCAACCACTGTATTGGGAGAAGCATGAAGAAAAAACTGCATACCGCAATCGTGACTGTGGGGCTAGTGCTGCTGTCTGTCTCTGCGCAGACTCAGCAGTCCGGCGTAATTGCCCCGCCGCCACCCGTCGATATCCATCTCGAAGTCACTACCGGCCCAATGGGCCAGCCAATTCTCTCTGCCAAAGAATTCGAGCTGCTTACTGGAGGATATTACCGCCTCAATTTTTCCTGTCCTGATGTCAAGGGTGGTTCCAGTGGGTTCCAGTTCGAAGCGACGCGTCTGGTGGCTAACTCGCATATTCGCGTCTTCAGCGTTGGTAATATCGAACTCTATCTCCAAGGCCAGACTTTCCGTGCGATCCAGTGTGATGAGGCCGGTTCCGCAAGATTCAGCTTCCACCCGATGCGAAAAGGCATTTATGACGTTAACGTCACGGATCACTCCGATCCTCCTCAGCAGGCTCTCGCGCGGATAGTCGTGGAATAATCAAAGGCGTATGGGCAGGGGGCCTGAATGCCCGGTATGGCTGTACTGCCGACGTGATGTAGGGATCGCGTAATGCAGGATGTACCAGAGCATCACCTAATTCGAGCCAGGTCAGTGCCAATTCTCGCCAACACGCTGCTCCAATCGCCGCTATTCGGCTGTCTGTAGAGTTTCAAACTGGAGTACCAGAGACTGTCGTCTCTGTCATGTAACCATCGCCACTCCGAGCTGAATGGCAGCAATACCCAAGTTGGTTTGCCCAGTGCGCCCGCCAAGTGAGCAGTGGAATTATCGATCGATATGACCAGATCACACGCATCAATCATGGATGCCAGCCCATCTATGTCGTAGAAGTTGTCGACTTCGTCACAGCACAGTACATCAACGCCTGAAGTCTCCTTAACTTCAGCTATTTCTTGCTCAGTATTTCCGTATTGCAGATTTACTAGCCTAAGGCCGTTCGTCTTGTCCAACGTGCCAACAAAATCCTTTAACTCCAGACTTCTATCACTGCCGCTCTTCTCGTTTTTGCTCCGCCAGCTGATTCCGCACAGCTTGACGTCATCCGAGGCAAACTGTCTTCTTATACCGGCAGCCCTTTCCTTGTCCGCCGACAAGTAGCCTGACTCGATAGTCTTGAATTCATCGTCGCTTCGGCAAAGGTACATGGGCAAACTTCCCATAGGCATGTGCCTTTCATAGCTGCTCTCATCGACGCCGCTTTCCTTCGATAGGAAGGCTATTTCAGGCATGGATCGCTCGAATAAAGGAATCAGTCGCGAATCTATTTGGATCAGTAATTCAGAGGAGATCTGTCTGGCTCTGGAGAGCAATTTTCCAAACATGATTTCGTCACCCAAGCCCTGTTCCGCCCAAATAAGAAGCCGTTGGTTTTCATCCCCTGTATCCCATCTTGGTCTGGTTGTAGCAAGTGGCTCTGACCCGAAGCCTTCCTTCCTCCAACGCCACTCATATAACTTCCAACCGTTTACAAAATCCCCCCTCGATAGCAGCGCAAGCGATTTATTAAAGTGGGCCTCTGCATAATCCGGTCTAATCGCAATCGACCTGTCGTAATTCTCAACGGCCGCATCCAATTGCTTGAGTTGCTGCAGTGAAATACCACGATTGGAATGGGCCTCTGCGTAGTCTGGGTTAGCAGCGATTGCCTCATTGAAACTCTCAACAGACTCATTGAGGCGCCTGAGGTCTCGCAATGCAACGCCGCGGTTGGTCAGTGCCTCTGCGTAATCGGGCTTAATCGCAGCCGATCTGCTATAGCTTTCAATCGCCGCATCCAGATGTTTGAGTAATCTCAGCGCATTGCCTCGGTTGTAGTAGGCCACCGCGTGGTCTGGTTTGATCTCAATCGCTTTGTCACAACTGGCGACAGCTTCCTCCAACCGGTTCTGTTCCTTAAGCGCAAAGCCGCGATTGCTGTAGGCATCAGCGTCGGCAGGATCTATCAGAATAGCGCGGTCGTAGTCTGCCACTGCCGCGTTCCACTGCTTAAGCTCCTGCAATGCAGCGCCGCGATTTGAGTACGCCTGGCCGTAGTTTGGATTGGCTGCAATTGCGCGATCGTAACTGGCAATCGACGACTCCAGCTGGCCAAGTTCTTGATAGGCAAAACCACGGTTGTAGTGAGCCATCGCGTTGTCGGGAATGACTTCAATTGCGTCGCCAATCAATTCCACTGCTCTGGCGTGATTGTTTGTCTGACTGGCAATCACACCCAGCAGGTGCAAGGCATCAAAGTTCTTGGGGTGACTCTGCAATATTTCTTGGTAGGCGGACTGCGCCTCTGCTAGATTTCCCTGCTGGTGGCACGCGAGTGCGTGTTGGAACTTGGCTTCAACCTGGGCTGCCGAAAGCTCCTTGGCTACTCTGTGCTGAGAGGTCTTTCTGGAGCGTTTAGCCATGGGGTAAGGTGACCCGACTGCAAAGATATGGGAAGGCGACCGACACTGAAGGTATAGTTGAAAATCAGTGAAGAAGCGAGGTTTTAGCCTGCCCGTCGGTTCTTCAGTAGTCGCGTGGGTGTCTGCCAGGCGTCTTGTGGCTGGAATCCTGCTCTATACTGAATAAACAGGTAAGTTTTGTCGATTTCGCCTGGCCAGGTGGCCCGCATCACCGATCGCTAGCAATAGTATCCAACCTGGCCTGACGCGGAGAAATCTCATGGAGGAGATATTTCACAGCAATGTGAATGTATGTCGTGAAATCAGCTAACGTCCCCCAGTCGTTCCAACTGGCATTGCAGCTACATCGAAATGGACAACTGCAAGAGGCTGAACATATCTATGATCAGATTCTCGTTGCAGATCCCGAAAATGCAGATGCCAACCATCTGCTTGGCGTTCTCGAGCACCAGGTCGGCAGAGATGACAGAGCGATCAGGCTTATCCGACGCGCAATACACTGCAATCCACATGTCGATGCGTTTCACAACAATCTTGGGGAAGCGTACCGCAGTCTGAATCATCTTAACGAAGCGGTAGCCAGTTACCAAAGGGCCATCTCGATCAACCCGAACTATGCCGGCGCCCTCTGTAACCTTGGTAATGTGCTCTTGAGTCTCGCACACCCGGACAGAGCCATCGCTTACTTCAATCGAGCCATCGCAATAGAACCTGACTACGCCGAAGCGTACTGTAATCTTGGCGACGCTCTCACTGATCTGCATCAGCTGACGGCAGCGGTCACGTACTATGAGCGAGCCATCGAGATCAGACCGGACTATACAGAAGCCTACAACAATCTGGGAAATGCCTGCAGAGATCTGTCCCACATCGATGAAGCGATTGAAGCCTACAAGAGGGCACTAACGATTCAACCGGAGCGCGCAGAAATTCACAACAATCTGGGCAGAGCACTCTATGACTCAGGGTGCAGTGAATATGCACTGGCATGCTACAGAAAAGCCATTTCAATCGACCCGGGACATGCACAAGCCTTTAATAATCTCGGATCTGCATTGAGGAACCTGGGTGAATTAGAGCAAGCAGTCACCAGCTTCAAAGAGGCCATATCCATCAACCCGAATTACGCGCAGGCATACAGCAATCTGGGTGCTGCACTACATGGTTCTGGAGAGTCAGAGGAAGCGCTAACCTGCATTCGTAAAGCACTCTCCATCCAGCCAGACTGTGCTGAGGCGCACTACAACCTCGGCTCGGTTCTGTATGATCTTGGGTCAGTGGACGAATCTGTAGCGAGTTATGAAAAGGCGATCTCGCTCAAACCTGATTACACTGAAGCGCATATCAACCTCGGTTCGGTACTTCAGGAAAAAGGCCAGTTGACGGAAGCTGTTGCCATCTGCAGAAAGGCCGTCAGCATCGACCCGAATAATGTCCAAGCCAGCTCAAATCTACTTTTCGTTGTCAACTACAACCCAAGTCTGTCAGCAGAAGACATTTTCGCTGAATACAGGCGTTGGAATGACCGCCATGCAGCTCCACTGAAAGATACCTGGATACGACACGAGATAGTCCCACCCTCCGGGCGTAGGATCAAAGTGGGCTATGTCTCTCCCGATTTTCGCAATCACTCAGCTCGCTTTTTTATCGAGCCCCTGTTGGCCAACCACAACCATCTGGAAGTTGAGATCTTCTGCTATGGCGAAGTGAAGCGTGAGGATTCGTTCACGGAACGATGCAAGGAGCTGTCCGATCACTGGTTGAATACGGTCGGCATGAGCGATGCTGCCCTTGCCAGTCGCATTCGCGCGGATGGCATCGACGTCCTTATGGATCTTGCCGGTCATAGCGTTGGGAACCGCCTGTTGGTCTTCGCGCGCAGGCCGGCACCGGTACAGATTACCTGGTTAGGCTATGGCTACACTACCGGTATGGATGCCATGGATTACTTCCTGGCGGACGCGCACTTTGTGCCGCACGGATTCGACCATCTATTCAGTGAAACAGTCCACAGAATACCGCGACTGCCTTTTGCTTATCAGCCACCGGACGATATGCCCGCGACAGGAGCTCTGCCAGCCCAGCAGCGCGACCACGTGACCTTCGGCTGTTTCAGCCGGCTATTGCGCATCAATGACAAGGTGATGGCTGCCTGGTCGAGGATTCTCGCAGAGGTAAAAGGGTCGCGCCTGATGCTTGATTCAAAGCCATTTGTGAATGCTGAAAGGCGCCAGCAGTTTATGCACCGATTGAGCGTTCACGGGATTGCACCGGATCGCGCAGATCTCATCTACTCAACCCCCCAGACAGCTCTGTGGCAGGCATACAACAGGATCGACATCGCTTTGGATCCATTCCCCCACAATGCCGGCACAACCACATTCGAAGCGCTGTGGATGGGCGTACCCGTGGTAGCTCTGAAAGACAGGCCACCGCTCGGCCGGTTCGGATCGACGCTTCTCAACAGTATAGGCATGCAGGATTGGCTGGCTGAAGATATTGACTCCTATATACGGATCGCTGTGGAAAAGAGCAGGGACCTGCAACGCCTGGCCACGTTACGGTCAAACCTGCGACAAGCTATCGCAAACTCGCCTATCTGCGACGCCAAGGGATTGTCATTGGCGTTTGAACAGGCATACCACCAGATGCTGCGGAAAGAATCATCCGGCGTCGATCACGAGCGTGTCCAGGATCAGGTGAACGCACCCAACAAGGGGTCAGGGAATTGCCGGCAAGAGAACCTCTGAACACTCGTCAGTGCATGCAAAGGGCACTACAGCATCATCACCGTGGTGAGCTGCAACAGGCTGAACAGTTATACCAGCAGATACTCGCTGTCAATCCGCATCAAGCCGATGCCAACCATTTCCTTGGTGTGATCGCGCACCAGATTGGCCATAACGATGATGCAGTTCTACTCATTCAACGGGCGATTCAGACAGACCCACAGGTGACCGAACCATACAACAGTCTGGGAGAAGCGTTTCGCGCCCTGTCTCGCTTTGATGAAGCGGTTACATGCTACGGACAGGCCATTTCCCTTAAGCCGGACTTTGCCGAGGCCCACTATAATCTCGCTGCGACGCTGCAGAAGTTGAATCGATTGGATGAAGCGGTTGCCAGCTACCGGATGGCAATTTCTATTAAGCCGGACTATGCGAAAGCCCACAATAATCTGGGTGTCACGCTGCAAGAGCAGAACTTGCCGGATGAAGCGATCAGCTGCTTTACAAACGCCCTCGCCATCCAACCGGATTTTGCCGACGTGCACAACAACTATGGTAGCGCCCTGCAGGAAATGGATCGACAACAGGAAGCGATCAGCCACTATGAACGGGCGCTTGCTCTGGAACCTGACTTTGCCGATGCCCACAACAACTTCGGCAATGCGGTCAAGGAACTGGCTCGACACGAAGAAGCCATAACGCACTATAGAAAAGCCCTAACGATCAAGCCGGACTTTGCAGATGCACACTCTAACCTGTTGCTCGCCTTAAACTACCCGACAGAGATTTCTCAGAAGGAGATACACGCAGCATCCAAGAGTTGGAACCGTCAACACGCCCGCCCGTTAGTCCCGCAAGTATCCAAGTACGGCAATGACAGAGATCCGGGACGTAAACTAAAGATAGGTTATATTTCACCGGATTTCAGAAGCCACTCGGTTGCTTACTTCTTCGAACCACTGCTCAAACAGCACAGCAGAGCAAGGGTTGAAACACACTGCTACGCTAACGTGAGAGGGCCCGATGCAGTCACCCGGCGTTTAGAGAAAACATCAGATCATTGGTGTTCGATCGTTGCTATGACCGACCAGGAAGCAGCCAATCGGATCAGAGAGGATGAAATCGACATACTGGTTGATCTGGCTGGCCACACAGCCAACAACAGTCTGCTGGTTCTCGCGCGCAAGCCGGCGCCGGTACAGGTCAACTGGCTGGGGTACCCGAATACAACCGGTCTGGAATCAGTTGACTATCGTTTTACCGATGAGATCGCAGATCCTGTCGGGGTGTCAGATACAGAACACAGTGAAGAACTGATTCGCCTGGCGGGGGGATTTCTCTCCTATCAGGCTATTGAGTCGGCATCCCCTCAACCCCGCGCTGAGAGTGACCATATCACCTTTGGCAGTTTTAACAATCTAGCCAAAGTCGTCCCCCATGTCGTAGCCCTGTGGATCGAAATATTACATGCCGTTCCCGACGCGCATCTGCTTCTGAAAAGCAGAGCACTAGCCGACCGGGAGGCAAGAGCGCGTTACCGGGCCATGTTCAGAAAGGCGCGAATAGACCATGAACGGATTGAACTTCACGGTCATATGCCGCGCATGCAGGAACATCTGCAACTATACGGCAAAGTAGATATTGGACTCGACCCTTTTCCCTACAACGGCACCACGACGACCTGTGAAGCCCTGTGGATGGGTGTGCCTGTAATCACCCTGTTGGGCAATCGTCACGCGGGCCGGGTCGGCGCAAGCCTGCTGAATCGGGTTGGGCTGAGTGAGCTGATTGCCGCGGACCCGCGTTCATACATTGATATTGCGGTAAAGCTTGCCGACGACGCTGACAGACTGGCAGGTCTGAGGGGCTCTCTGAGGGAGACGATGATGCAATCGGAATTGTGCAATTCGGTCAGTTTTGCCAAAAACGTTGAAGATGCTTACAGGCAGATGTGGAGAAGGTACTTGTCGGACACACCTGCTTAGCTCGGCGTGTTAGCTGCCTACAGGAACATGTGACCGTATTCACGGACAGATCGGGAGAACAAGGATTGTCAGCAAAGCGACCTCTTGCCATTGATAGATCCATACAACTGGCATTGCGGCATCATCAAAATGGTGAGTTGCAGCAGGCTGCATATATCTATCAACAGATTCTTGCCGAAGACCCCGGTCAGGCAGACGCTAACCATCTGCTTGGGGTGATCGCCCATCAGGTTGGGGAAGATGATAGGGCCATCCGACTTATTCGAACGGCAATCGGAACTGATCCATCGATAGAGGCATTCCACAACAACCTCGGCGAAGCATACCGTTGCAGCGGCCAACTGGACAGAGCGGTGGCCAGCTACGAAGCCGCCATCTCCATCAAACACGACTATGCCGAGGCTCACGCCAATCTCGGCAGTGCTCGCATGGGTCTCTGCCAACCGGAAATGGCTGTTATCTGCTTCAACCAGGCCATCGCAATAAGCCCGGACTATGCGGAAGCTCACTGCAATCTTGGCGATGCTCTCAGCGATCTCGGTCGAATGGAGAAAGCCATCTCCTGCTACAACAGGGCGATTGAGATCCATCCCAACTACACAGAGGCATACAACAATCTGGGCAACACCCGAAGGGATTCCGGCCAATATGATGAAGCGATCGATGCCTACAGGAGTGCGCTGGCTATCCAACCGGACTGTGCAGAAATCCACACCAATCTCGGCAGCATACTGAGAGACTTGGGTCAACTGGATCAGGCCATTGCCAGCCACACGAAAGCCATAGCCATCAGCCCGGATTACGCGGATGCATATGGCAATCTAGGCGCTGCACTGCAGGACAAGGGACAGATAACGGAATCTATCGCTTGCTTCAGAAAGGCTGTCTCCATTGATGCGAACTACGCGGATGGCCATAGCAATCTCGGCGTCGCGCTGCTGGAGTCGATGCAGATGGGCGAGGCTGTGGCCTCATTTAGAAAAGCGCTCAGCATCAGACCGGATTATGCGCCTGCCCATTCCAACCTGCTTTTCGCGTCCAACTACCGCAGCGGCCTGCCACAGGAAGATGCTTATGCTGAATACCAGCGCTGGAACGAACGACATGCCAAGCCGCTGCTCCCGACCACCCACAGCTACACTAATAGCAGAGAAGCGGCCCGCAAACTAAGAATCGGTTACATTTCACCGGATTTCAAAACACACTCGGTAGCCTATTTCTTTGAACCCCTGCTCACGCAGCACTCTCGAGCAAAGTATGAAATATACTGCTATTCGAACGTCAAGAATCCTGATGCGGTCACCGACCGTCTGCGAAGGTCTTCGGATCACTGGTGCTCAATCGTTGGCAAGTCCGATGACAGCGCTGCCGATCAGATCAGGCACGATCAGATCGACATTCTCGTCGATCTGGCCGGTCATACAGAAAACAACAGACTACTGGTACTGGCACGTAAACCAGCACCTGTGCAGGTGACCTGGTTGGGTTATCCGAACACAACCGGGCTGGAATCCGTTGACTATCGTTTTACGGACGAGATTGCAGACCCTGTTGGGCTGTCAGACCAATTCTACAGTGAAGAACTCGTTCGACTTCCGAACGGCTTTCTCTCTTATCAAGGCATTGAGTCAGCCTCGAGCACTTCTGTGCCCCCTTGTCTCGAGTGTGGCCATGTCACCTTTGGAAGTTTCAATAACCTGACAAAAGTGACGCATGAAGTCGTGTCCCTGTGGATAGAGATATTGCGCGTCGTACCTGATGCGCATCTCCTGCTGAAAAGTAAATCACTGGCAGACACGGGCGTTAGGGAACGCTTCCTGGACATGTTCAGCGAAGGGCAGATAAGCCGTGACCGGATTGACCTGCACAGCCATATGCCGAGTCTGCAGCATCATCTACACTTGTACAGCCAGGTAGATATCGGACTCGACCCCTTTCCTTATAACGGTACGACAACGACCTGTGAAGCGTTATGGATGGGCGTGCCGGTTGTCACCCTCCTGGGTGATCGTCATGCCGGACGGGTCGGTGCAAGCCTTATGAATCGGGTTGGATTGCATCAACTGATTGCTGCAGATCAGAGATCATACCTGGATGCTGCGGCAGGACTGGCCGAAGACACAGATACACTGGCAAGTTTAAGACGTTCATTGAGAGAAGGAATGCGCAAGTCAGAGCTATGCAACGCAACCGGTTTTGCCAGAACGGTTGAAGGTGCCTACTCTTCAATGTGGAAGACGTACTTGGCGAATTCGTAGATTTCGTTGCATGAGCGAGGACTGGAATCAGTGGCATCCGATTTGAAACCCACGATCAGGATCTTGCACAACATGGCACGATCGGGTGGAACCGTGCTGTGCAAGTGTCTCGGAAGCATGCACGATATAGTCCTACTGAGTGAGATCCATCCTGCCGGTACAAGTCAGTTCAATCCGCTCGACCAGGCTAACGAATGGTATGAGCTTCTCACCCCCACCGATCTTGACCATCTCAGACGCAGCGGAGAGATCAGCTTTCCAACCGCAATATCACTCATCAACCAACGATGTCTGGAAAGGGGCAAGACCCTCCTGATCCGAGACTGGAGTCACCTCGATTTCACCGCCGTGCCCTTCTTTCTGGAAAGGACGGATCGACTGACGACCGCCGATGTCCTGCAAAACGACTTTACCGTAGTGAATACGGCCAGTGTACGCCACCCGATCGATCAATGGTTGAGTCTTCGTGGGCAGGCAATCATGCGGAACCGAATCGACCTTAAGACCTTTCTACAGGGATATCGCGCCTTTGCAGAACAGTGTCTTCGGATCGGCTTTACACGCTATGAGGACTTTACCGTCGATCCGGGGGCTGTGCTGTCTGAGCTATGCAGCAGACTCAATCTGTCTTACGACAGCGGATTTAGGGATCGGTGGTCCAGTTATACGAATATAACCGGGGACAGCGGCAAGGGGAGAGTAGGATCCAGTATAACCACACCACGTCGTCGGCCAATGGAAGATGGATTACTGGATGAGTTTCAGAATAGTGAAGACTATCAGCACATCGTCAGAATGCTGGGATACGGAGTAAAGGGAGTCGATTCTGTCGATCGCGCGTCAGGTCAGATGGGTTGCCCAACGATCTGACTACGCTGGCTTTACCAGAATGGCAAAGATAGCGCCTTTTCTGTCAGCCATCCTTGCTAAAGTCTCAACCTTAAGTCTATGCGAGCTTTGAGTTTCGTCAGTTACCGTCTGTGAACTCGAGGATGTATCGGCTTCTGTCGACCTGACCATGGTTCCTCTTCAGCGTGAATCCGGGGAAGAGACCCTCGAGCCGTGCAACCAATTCACCCACACCCGCACAATTCCACACGGACGTCTCGATCCAAGTGCCATCGTCTGGTTTGGCGCCGTGCTCTTCCAGGCGACATTCGATGACGATCCGGTGACAACGCTGACTGATATTGAGCGCATTGGCCTCGAGGTTACGTGTGTGATGGATGACAGAGAACAACATGACGGTATCGTAGTCACTGCCGATCTCCTCCAGGTCCAGATCCAGGCATTCAAATTCGATCTCTTTGCGCAGAATGTGACCGATCAGACGGGCAGCGTAGATGATGCTCCGGTCAATATCGATGCCTCTGACCCGGCAACCACGGTCGCTTAAATAGATGGAGAGAAGACCCGCATTGCAGCCAACGTCCAGCACGCGTTCGTCAGGACTGAAAACTATGCCATCCAGCAGTGGCTGCCTTGCATCCAGGTCGCGTTCGCCTTTCGAAAACAGGCTGCTGGTCTGCAGCGTATGGTAGATGCCGCACTCCGCCAGCGTGGTCTCCTGGCGTTTGAAAACCGTGGTCCTTCCGATATTGAAAGCTGTGTTCTCAAAGAGCGGCAGCACGTGGCTTTCGAGTTCGATCCCTTGGAAATAATTGAGAAACGATTTGAATCCAAATTTGCGGTACTTTTCTCGGGCGCGCCGATCGCACCAGTGCAGGAAATCAATGTTGTTGAGGTCCCTCGTTGCATCATCCAGGTACTCCGCTTGATCGTAATCGACGAAGTAACAGATACCTGTGCTGTCATCGAAGCCAAGATTGTCCGGCCGAAGGTCACCGTGATAGACGCCGAGGCTCTTCTGCTCCAGGAGAGCGATCACCATATCCGGCACCGGAGCCCAACCGATCTCCTCGATGTAGTCTTGAATGATATAGGGCAGACTATCTTGTCCGCTATTCAGAACGATCGTTTTCTGTTGATCGTTCAGGCTTGCAGTCAACCGATCGATCGGAATCGTGCCATACCGATGAAACTTCGGACAGGTGACACATCCCTGGCCATTCAAGTATTCCATGATCTCTTTTTCTTGCTCCAACGTGTTGGCCTTGTCGGGATCGTGGCTGACTTCAATCTTGATGAAATAACGCTGGTCAACCGAACGGCTGATGATGGCAGCCCCATTTCCATGGGAGGTGAGCGGCAAGAATTCGATACCATCGATCACCAGGGATCTGCTTTGGGCCGCTATGTGAGCCTGTCGTTCCACTTGCCCAATAAGGCTCTCCAGCTGTTCCAGGGTTTCAATATCATTAGGTCCCAGCCGCAGTGATTGCTGGTACTCTGAAATTGCTTCGGCCCAATCACCCATGGCTTCGAGAACGATGGCCTTGTTCTTATGGAACAGTGGTACTTGTGGATCCGAATCGATCGCTTGGTCAAAGAGACCAAGGGCATCGTCATGATGGCCAATCTGAGCGGCGATAAGACCCAGAAGATGCAACGCATCCGGCTGACCCGGATGGTGATGCAGGATCTCCTGGTAGATGCCTGATGCCGTTTCCAATCTCCCGGCATTGTGATGGTCTACCGCCGCCTTAATGGTCTCGGCCAGTCCGTCCATGGGACTTTCTCCTTGAGGCATGGGTCAGTGGTCGCTATCGACGTCCCGTCTTGATGCATCGCTGATCTATTCACTATAGACCATCTCATGCAGGTTTCTGCCCTCAGCACTCGGACAGGCCGGAGCTGAAACCCCCTGAACGCGGGTCGGGCAAGTTCGGGGATCCATCCTATACTCAATCAGAACTGTCTTTTACTGATTGAGAATCGAGTCGGGAGTTCGGCTTCAGAATGGTGATCGCCGGCCCACGCCAATTACCCACACGCCCAATAGGCTCGGCGGAATTGTGAAATATGAGCACTTACGTGGAGGAACTGACGACACATGCGGTTGAACTTCATACGAGTGGTCGGTATGACGAAGCGAAATCGGTCTATTCTCAAATCCTCTCCATTGAACCAAGCCATGTAGTAGCCCTTAGCAATCTTGGCAATATCTGTTTCACGCGCAAAGACTATCAGGGCGCACTGCGGATTTACGCCTCGGCACTGAGGATTGATCCCACCTACGAGCGTGCTCTGTACAATCTGGCTCGGACCTACCAACAGCTCGGCGACGTTGAGCAAGCGGTTGCCGGCTACAACGCCTGTCTGAAACAGCAGCCACGCCATACTGATAGCCTTGAGAACCTCGCCTCCATTCTCTTCAGCCTGGGACGGTATGACGAATGTCTTGATATTGCGAAGAGGAGAATCAGGATAGGTCGAGACTACTGGTCCCTCGTGATCCACGGTCACTGCAAGGTCGAAACCGGTCACTACAAGTATGGTCATGAATCCTACAGGAACGCGCTGAATCTGAGTCCGGCACGACCTGATCTGGTCTACCACAGTGCAACAGCCGATCTGAGAGAGGGTAACTTCTCAGAAGGTTGGTTGAACATGCAGCAACGATGGTGCACGGATGAATTCCTTCGTGCCAACAGTCCCCCAACCATTCCACTCAGAAAGTGGGATGGCGAAAGCCTGACCAACAAGCGCATTGTCATCTACTCTGAGCAGGGGATCGGCGATGAGGTCATGTTCGCAAGTTGTATTCCCGACGTTCAGCGTCTGGCAGATCGAGTCATCCTGAGCTGCGATTCGAGATTAGTGGACACCTATCGCAGATCGTTCGCCAACGTTGACCCGATCCCCAAACTGCCTGATGGACCTGCAGAATCTCAAGTCGACTGGACGGAATGTGACTACGCCTGTTCGATAGCCGATCTGCCCCTGTTCTTTCGACCAACCACTGACTCCTACCCTGGTAACCACTGGCTGCAGGCAGATCCTGACCTCAGGCAAAACTGGAGCACATGGCAGCAGAAATACAGCGGCTTGAAAGTGGGCATTTCCTGGTCTGGCGGCAGCCGGCCCAGACTCCGTTTGGCTCTCTCCCAGTTGGCTCAGGCCTTTAACGACGTTGAGGCGACGCTCGTGTCGCTGCAGCATGGTCCCGGGCCTGCGGAACGTAACGAAGTCCGCTCCGAATCCCGCAATCCCGTCATCATTCCGGAGAACCTGGATTGCAGCGGCGATTTGGCCTCTCTGTTTGCACTGATTCAATCGTTGGACCTGGTGGTGACCATCGACAATGCGATCGCACACTTTGCCGGCGCTTTAGGCACGCCGGTTTGGCTACTCTTGCCAGTTGGCAGTGACTGGCGCTGGATGCTTGGTGGTACGGAATCTCACTGGTATGGCAGCATGCGACTCTTCCGGAATCAGACCCACAAGAACTGGAACGCCGTGCTGAAGAGGGTCAGCAAAGAACTGATCAGATTCAGACCTCAGGGTGTGAATCCTTCGATGCCCACCGCGCCATCCGGTTACTCAGTTCGGAAAGTGATCACCGAAAGCACGACCCATGGCGACAAGATCCTGCTGCTCAACGATACGCTCAACTGGTATCACTGGGGTTGCAGTTGTACCAGCTTGGCCCTCTATCGCGCGATGCTCACCAAGGGGCATCAGGTTCAGAGCTATCCCATTGCTGACATATACAAAACTCAGATATTCCCCCGGAGCGCTGAGCAGTTCGACAACGCTGAATTACTGCATGCATTTCTCTCTCAGTACCCCCGTCCCATAGAACTGATGGACTCTTGTGATCGAATCATAATCAATGGCGAAGGTTCCATACACAACACCAACAAGACAGCTTTGGTGCTCCTCTACCTGGCTTATGTTGCCAAGCAGGTTCTGCGCAAGGAAGTACAGATTATCAATCACTCCTGCTTTCCGGATGACCTGGCCAGACCTGAGGACCCGGCAAAACTTGCTATTTACGAGAAGGTATATCGCTGTGTGGATTTTGTAGCAGTCCGGGATCAGTACAGCTACCAGATCTGCAAATCCATGGGCGTTGCACCCACACTGAGTTTCGACTGTCTACCCTTGGCTATCAGAGACATATTTTCCGATATTGAGTCGAGTGAGAAGGAGGATGTTATTACTATAGGTGCATCCGCTCTATCAGATGACGAGTACCTCAGTTTCATTCGACGATTGCTTACGCACAAGGAATCTGCCAAAGATTACCGCTTCGATGTAATCGTCGGAGCACGCGCTTACCTTGCCAATGATGACGTTGTCTTCGTAGAGAAACTCGCATCCCTATACCCGGCAAGATTCAACGTGCAACGTTGTTACAATGAAGCCCAATGGCTTCGTCAGATCGCCAGATCACGTCTACTAATCAGTGGCCGGTTCCACCACTCCATAGCTGCTGCGTGTCTTGCCACGCCCTTTCTGATGTTCGCCACGAACACTCCCAAGAACGAGGCGCTGGTAGAGCGTTTGGGAGATTACCAAGGTAGTTTGCTCCACAGCAATTCAGATCCGTTAACAGTCGTTGCAGATGCGTTAGCGGATCCTGACAAGTTTCTAGTACCCCGCCATGTGATCGAAGAGTTACAGAGTGCGGCAGAGAGAAACTTCATTGGTCTTGACTAACTGTGTCATGTTCGACAGACACATCACGTGATGCATTTTCTGGTAGTCTACAGACTCTGTTGTAGGGCAAACACCTAAACGGGGAACTGGGATCATGAAAACAACCTCACTGGTAATCGTCGTCTTCATATTCACTCAGCAGTACGCACGTGCTGCTGACACCACCACATGCTCATCATCAGGCGGCCTGACATTCGTTTGTGGTGTGCAGAACGCGGAGGACCTGGTGTTAGTGCCAGAGACCCATTGGGTTATAGCGAGTGGCATGGCACCCGGCGGCGGAATCTACCTCATCGACTCCGTCAAGAAAAGCAGTGCTCAGATGTACATGAACGATGAGCAGCACATACGCCATGATCCGAAAACCTATGGTGACTGCCCCACTGCACCAAAGCTCGAGAGTTTCGTTGCTCACGGATTGAGTATTCGAGCTGGCCAAAACGGACACTCAACGCTTTATGTGGTTGGGCATGGCGGTCGGGAAGCAATTGAGGTATTTGACGTGGATGCAACTCGCGCGAAACCGCTGCTGAACTGGATCGGTTGCGTGCCAATGCCGGATGGTCTGGCCGCGAACAGCGTAGCGTCCTTTCGGGATGGATCACTGGTCGCTACGGTCCTGGCGCATCCAGGCTACACTTACACCGATGTATTTCAAGGCAAGCCTACCGGCGCCGTGTACCAATGGTCGCCGGGTGACAGTGGATTTGAGTTGATGCGCGGCACTGAACTGCCCGGCAATAATGGCATCGAAGTTTCTCTGGATGAGCAGGAGATCTTTGTCGTTTCCACCGGACTCAGCACGATCTCTGTTTTTGCCAATAGCAACCCTTCAAAGTCATTGAGGACAACGCGAACATTGGACTTTGGTCCGGATAACGTACATATGACTGCCAATGGCCGTCTGCTGACTGCGGGCCCGAGTAGGGACGATCACTCGTGCGGCGCATTAGACCCGGAAAATGTAGACCTGACAGAATACGTTCGCTGCCCAAGAGGGTTCGTGGCCGCCACCATCGACCCGAAAACGATGGAGGACAGCAAGCTTGTCAGCGCCCATGCTAATCCGGACTTCAGTAACGCCACAATGGCCCTGCAAGTGGGTGACGAAGTCTGGATCGGAACCTTCTCCGGTGATCGAATCGGGGTGGCGCCAGGACCTCGGTAACCCTTGCCGGCGCAACAGCCAGAAGGGCTCTGGTCATCCGCCGCGGTTTGGTCTCATAATAAGGATCACACAATCAAAAGAGAGATTTACCCATGCCTGACCAGACAGAAGTATCGACAGATGAACTGGAAACCCTGGAGATCAGATCGGCCAATTGGTACGCCAAGGAACTGAAATACACGATGATCATATACGAGGTCAATACGGACACTCATGTGGCCACCATCACTTTGAACCGGCCGGAGAAGATGAACGCCATGAGCCACCAGCTGCGCGCTGAGCTCTTTCACGCTCTGAAACACTCCGAGCGTCGTCCGGACATCAATGTGATCGTCATCAAGGGGGCTGGCCGCTGCTTCTCGGCCGGATACGACCTTGGCGGCATGGGAGCAGACGAACCTGATCTCGGGTCGCAGTTCGTCGACACTTGTGGCAATACCCACTGGGCCAGATATGTGGTTCAGCAATGGTTCCAGCTCTGGGACCTTTCCAAGCTCGTCATCGCGCAGATCCACGGCTATTGCCTGGCCGGCGCTTCGGAGTTGGCGTCCATGTGCGATCTGCTGGTAACCACGCCGGACTGCCAGATCGGCTACCCGCCCATGAGATCCATGGGCGTTGATATGCTCTGGTTCCCGTGGCTGCTTCCCATGCGCAAAGCGACAGAGATGGCGGTCACTGGTGACAATATCACCGGTGAGGAAGCGTACCGACTGGGAATGGCCAACTATTGCGTGCCCGGAGAGGACATCGACGAGTTCACCGAGGTTTTCGCCGAACGGATCGCGCTGATGAGCTGGCAGATGTCGACCCAATATAAACGTGCGATCAAGAAAGCGTACGAGATACAAGGCATCAAGACCGCTCTGGATGGCCAGGCGCTGTTTGCTTATCACCGGGCAGGTGACTCAGACTATGCGCGCGAGATGTCAGAGAAGTTCAGAACGATTCCTCTCAAGGAGTACTTCAGCCTGCGGGATGACCCCTACAGGGACAATAAGGCTGTCATGGACGAAATCCTGGCCCGGGGCAAGGAAAAGACGGGCTGATACTCGGGAGGGGGTGAGCACACCCCCTCAGTGGAAGCGTTACACTTCTGAATTTGGCGAGCCAACTAGATGATTTGCGATGGATCCCTCAAAGACCTTATTCAGGAACACCTGACCGCATTCCCGGTCCGCCACACGAATGACCGGGATGCGCGCCGTGCAGCGGTGGCAGTTACCGTGGTCGACGAAGGCCATGGGGCCGATTTGAGGGGGCTGCCGACTTTTGAGGAGCCTTCCGGTAATGCTGCTCTCATGTTGACACGACGTTCATCCGGGCTGGCAGACCACCCCGGCCAATGGGCGTTTCCTGGCGGACGGGTTGAGGCAGGGGAAACGACGCTTCAGACCGCCCTTAGGGAGATGCGGGAGGAGGTGGACCTGTCCCTCTCGGAAGCTGACGTCCTGGGGTACCTCGACGACTTCGTCACCCGATCGGGTTTCGTGATGACCCCGGTGGTCGTCTGGGCGGGCGAACATGTCAGCGTCGTGCCCAACCCAATTGAAGTCGAGTCGATCCACCGGATCCCGGTAACTGAATTTCTGCGCAAGGACGCGCCTCTGCTCGAAGACCGGTCCGGTAGTGAACATCCGGTGCTGCGAATGCCGGTCGGCGAGAGCTGGATCGCGGCACCCACCGCGGCGATTATCTATCAGTTCAGAGAAGTGTGTCTGCTCGGCAAGCAGACTCGTGTTGCACACTTCGAGCAGCCGGACTTCGCCTGGCGGTAGATGATTCCATCCACCCTCCTTCTCCTCTATACTTGCCGCGTTCCGGTTGACCCCACAATATTAACGATATAACAGGGAGTTCCACTATGAGTAACGAACCCTTCTTCGTCCGCGAGGGCGATGGATACCAACCACAGCCTGTCTGCGCGGGCCCTTGGGATCCCACATCGCTGCACGGGCGGGTCGTTGCGGGACTGTTCGCAGCGGAGATCGAGCGGACGCACGGGGACCCGGAGCTGATGCCTGCGCGGATGACGGTGGATCTGTATCGCCTGCCTGGTTTTCTTCCGCTGCGGGTCGAGAGTACCGTTATCCGAGAGGGGCGGCGGATCCGGGTGGTGAACGCAGAGATGTGGAGTGGTGAGAAGAGCGTTGGCCGTGCGTCGGTGCAGTTCCTGCGACGCAGCCATGATCCGGACGGTACCGTCTGGAAGCAAGCAGTCTGGGATGTACCGAAACCAGCGGACATACCCCCTCCGGAGAGGTCCGCCATGGGCGGCATGTGGCATACCCGTCAGATCAGCGGGACGATGGGGTCGTCCGGCGCTCGGTGCTGCTGGATTAGCGAGGCAAGAGCAATGATCGAAGGTGAGCCCCTTTCGCCCTGGCAGCGCGTTTCACTTGCTGCGGACTTTTCGAATCCTTACGCCAACGCCGGAGATGCAGGCCTTCAGTTCATCAACACCGATATCACCCTGTACCTGCACCGTTTGCCAACTACTGAGTGGATCGGCTTCGAAGTGATCGCCCACCAATCCGCCGACGGCGTTGCAAACGGCACGTGTGCTCTGTATGACGAGTCGGGACTCATCGGCTCAAGCACGGTTGCTGCCCTGGCTCAGCACTGAGTGAGGATTTCCAGGGACGGTTTACTCGATTGACCGGGCAGCTTCTCTGTTACTCAGGTCGAAACCTAAAGCTGCCATGTTTATCTCGCACTAAGTTGCCCTTACCGAAACCTTGTTTGCTGGGAAGCCCTTTTCTCCCGGCCTGAAAGGCAGTGAGTACTCTGTCACCCGGGTTGAACACTCGAAGGCTACCGGTGTGATCACAGAGATAGAAGGGCGTATCTGATCTATTAACTAATCGCGTATCAACATTGGAGAAGTAGATGCGCTCCTTAGCGGGCGCCCCATGCGTGTGCCAGAACGCTGTTATACGAAACACCTTTGGTTTTTGTACTCTGATGGAAATCCTATCGCGCCCACGCTGACCCGGCGTAGCAGTGTAGAAATACTGATTGTCTCTCTCCAGAATCATGCCCATGAATTCGCGATCTTCTGCAATCGAAAGCGGATTATATCTGTCGGTGGCGGCGATGACGGCGTCAAGTTCACTGCCATAGCCGACATTCGTCCCACCATCGAGAGAACTACCTGCGCCGTAAATAGCAGGGGTGGGGGCCGCCACACTGGGCGTGCTTAAGGTAACAAGCGTACAAAGGACTAGCAGACGTGTTCTCATCGTTGACTGACGTTGCAGTGGATTTAGCAGCAAGTCTGACTACAGGTGGAGAAATCCGGTAGTAGTTAACGGTGGTTAACGTTGCTAAGTCGTTGATCCATGAGGAGTTGATGGGTAAGTTCTTATTATGATGTAATCACGCGTTCACTACTGATGGTGAGTACATCAGATTCATCGGGACATCAGTGATGCCTTCCAGTGATACTCCGACCGAAATAAAGCCCGACGAACACCAGTGGACTCTGGCAGAGCGGGAACAGATCAAAGGGCAGTTGCAACAGGTGCTGGCGAGCACCTGTTTTGAATCCGCCAAGCAGCTTCAGCATCTACTGAAATACCTGGTGGAGGAAACCCTGGCGGAACGTGGTGGTCGCATAAACCAGACCAGCGTTGCCATTGATGTGCTCAACAAGGATGTGAACTTCGATCCAGCCATTGACTCGGCGGTGAGAGTGGAGGCCCGGCGTCTTCGGTCACGGCTCACTGAATACTACTATGGAGATGGTAAGCAGGACTCCATCCGATTTGAACTGCCCAAGGGTCACTACATCCCGGCGATCATCTTCGGCCCTCAGGCGGATGGATCTGTGCTTGCTGCAGCGGACCAGGCTTCTATTGCAGTGCTGCCCTTCGTCAATATGAGTGACGATCCCAGCAACGAGTATTTTTCCGACGGGATCTCAGAGGAGTTACTCACCCTACTGGCCAAGATCCCGCAGTTGCACGTGGCGGCACAGACCTCTTCGTTCGCCTTCAAGCGTAAGCAGGTGAAGGTCACGGAAATTGGTCAGGAGCTCCAAGTGGCTCACGTACTGGAAGGCTCGGTCCGTAAGTCGGGAGACCGGGTGCGAATCACGGCACAGTTGATCCAGGCGAACGACGGCTTCCACCAGTGGTCGGAGAGCTGGGACCGCACCCTGGAGGACATCTTCGCCATTCAAGAAGAGATCGCTGCCAAAGTAGTGGCACAACTCAGGATCACACTACTGGTCGCACCCCCTTCCGTACAGGAAATGGAAGTAGAAGCTTATGCTTTGTACCTGCAAGCGCGGCACGTGGGTCGCCGGGGCACGCCCAAGGCCTGGGAGCAATCCATCGTTCTGTACCAGCAGGCACTGGCCATTGACTCGGGCTACGTCGCCGCGTGGGAAGGCCTGGCCGGGATCTATTGCGACCAGGTTGGCTGGGGTCTACGGGACAGCGAAGAGGGCTGTTCGCTGGTCCGTGAGGCAGCGGAAAAGGCGTTGGCAATCGATCCGGATTATGCAAAGGCCCATGCGCGCCTTAGCTGGATTGCTTCGGTCCACGATGGTGACCTGGCTGCTGCGGTGAGGCATTGTGAAAGGGCGCTGGAACTCGATCCGGGCGATCTTGACATCCTCAGCTTCGCCGCCGCACTGACCACCAACCTCGGCCGTCTTGACGAGGCCATGGCAATTCGGACATACGTCGTCAACCGCGACCCGGTGAACGCCAAGAGCCTTCGCTATTTGGGCAATACCTATCTCTGGGCCGGGCGCATGGACGACGCCATTGCCTCCTTCAACACGGTGCTGGCGCTGAGCCCCGACTATCTAGGTACTCAGCAGTTGATTGGCTTGGCTCTGCTTGGAAAAGGCAAGCTAGAGGACGCACTGGCGGCCATCCGGCAGGAGCGGGCCGAGAGCTACCGCCTGATTGGCCTGGTGATGGCCCACTACGCGTTGGGTGATACGGTCGCGTCCGATGCCGCGCTGGCAGAGTTAATCGATAGGCTCGAGCAGGCGGCAGCCTATAACATTGCGTTCGTGCTGGCACGCCGTGGTGAGGTCGATCGCGCTTTCGCCTGGCTGGACAAGGCCGTGCAGTACATCGATCCGGGCCTCTCTCAGATAGCGGTTGAGCCCCTGTTCGCCAATCTACATTCGGATCCTCGCTGGCAACTGTTCCTTAAGAAGATCGGTAAGTCGAAGGAACAATTGGACGCAGTCGAGTTCACTGTCAAGCTACCCTCATGAACGTGGGTGGGTGCGTGAAGTGTCCCTCTAGTCCTCAGTCCCTTTGGTCGCGTAGCGACATTCTGCACAAGACCTGCTATCGGATATCGGACAGGTCGCGCGCCAAAAAAACAGTACGAATATAACCCACAGGAATTTGCGGCCAAACCTTACACTCCCCCAACCACGTGGACACTCGACATCTTCTTTGAACCAAGCCATGATCCGGACCTCCTTATTCTTCTTATCGCTGACTATGGTGCACGAACTA
>CEPV01213672.1_pt1 | contig 24918 bp, 25 predicted proteins | sample 530451 | NCBI WGS metagenome assembly CEPV01 (sample SAMEA2620097, study PRJEB7988) | marine metagenome | isolation source: saline water (ENVO:00002010), including
ATGCTAACCGTCCACCTGTCATGCTAACTGTCCACCTGTCATGCTAATCGTCCACCTGTGATGTCGGCCCTGCCATACGATCTCGGAAAACACACCGATACCTCCCATCTGAACAAAAGTTACCCATGAACACGAGCGAGTTAAAAGCGGTAGCGGGCATAGCTGTGCTGTACATATTCAGGATGTTGGGCCTGTTTATGGTACTGCCGGTGTTGTCTCTGAGTGCTGGGGAGTTTAGCGGTGCAACGCCTGCACTGATCGGCCTGGCTTTGGGTATGTATGGTCTGTCACAGGCCGTCTTGCAGATCCCGTTCGGATTGCTGTCGGACCGGGTTGGCCGCAAACCCGTTATTCTGGCGGGGTTAGTTGTGTTTATCATCGGCAGTATCGTTGCGGCAAACGCCGTCACGATCCATGGTGTGATTCTCGGACGATGTCTACAGGGGTGTGGGGCGATAGCCAGCACCATGATGGCGCTGTTGTCGGACCTGACCAGAGTTGAGCAGAGAACCAAATCCATGGCGGTGCTGGGCGCGAGCATCGGCATCTCTTTCGGGGCTGCACTGGTGATCGGACCCTATATCAACAGCTATTACGGACTTTCCGGGATCTTCTGGATCACCGCCCTGCTCGGGGTTGCCGGAATCATATTGGTTGTCTCCTTTATTCCAACACCGAAGACTCAGACTACCAACAGGGATGCGGAATTGGTGACTACCCAAGTTGCCGGCGTGCTGAAGCACAGGGAACTGATGCGGATAGATCTAGGGATCTTTATGTTGCACTTTCATCTGATGGCAAGTTTTGTAGCCTTCCCGCTTCTGATAAGAAGTTCGGGTGCAATTTCCGATCAGCAACATTGGCTGGTCTATCTGTCCGTGCTGATCATTTCCTTTCTGCTGATCAGCCCCTTAATGAAACTGGCAGACAACAGCCGCTGGACCAAGCGGGTGATCGTAGTCGCACTCGGGCTATTCGTCCTGGCGTACGCCATCGCATCCCAATCCGAGTCCCTCTTCTGGCGCATATGGTGTGGCATGCTGGTCTTCTTCATGGCCTTCAATCTGCTTGAAATAACCTATCCCTCGCTGCTGAGTAAGATTTCCCCCGCAGGCACACGAGGTACCGCCATGGGGACCTATTCCACAGCGCAGTTCTTGGGCGCATTTTGCGGTGGTGCGGCAGGAGGATGGCTGCTGCAGATGTGGGACATGACGGTGCTGTTCTACATCAATATCGCACTTACCCTGGCCTGGTTGGTTTCGATTATACCGATGCTGAATCCTCCCGATGTGGCAAGTCGGACGGTTCATCTGGCAGAGTTGCAGAACTGGACTGCCAATCAACTTAGCGAAGCGTTATCATCTGTCGCAGGTGTCGAAGAGGTGGTCATCATCGAGGATGATCGAATAGCTTACCTGAAGGTGGACAGCAATCGTTTTGACGACCATTCCCTGGATCAATTCGACAAATTGAGCTGATCGGGCAAAACAGCGGCGATCTGGTGTCGGGGTGCACTGACGAAACAGGAGACGAAGATGGCACGTGGTATAAACAAGGTGATTCTAATCGGTAATTGCGGTGCAGATCCGGAAACTCGGTACATGCCCAATGGCGGCGCGGTCACAAATATCAATCTGGCAACCACCCAATCGTGGCGGGACCGAGAGAGCGGGGAGCAAAATGAACGGACCGAATGGCACAGGGTTGTGTTCTTCCGCCGCCTGGCGGAGATCGCGGGCGAGTATCTGAGGAAGGGATCCAAGGTCTATGTGGAAGGTTCGTTACGGACCCGCCAATGGGAACGGGATGGCCAGAAGCACTATACCACCGAAATCGTTGCCGATGAGATGCAGATGCTGGATAGCCGCGGTACAGGCAGCGGCGCCGGCAGCGGCGGTGACTTCGACCGTGACCGTGACCAGGGAGGCTACGATGCACCCCAAAGCGATCAGCAGGCGAGCAGCAGCACTGCACAGGCCGATGATTTTGATGATGACATACCGTTCTAGGACGGCCTCCTAGGGTCAGCGACCTGACCTACAGCGTCAGAATCCTGTAATCCTTCTGCAGTACCGCCTTCCTCTTTGTGAGGGGATTGCTGGTCGCATAGGCGGCAAAGTCGTAGTCGAGAAACCGGTTCGGCAGGTGTTCGTCACGCCCCTTCGGTATACCCAGTCTGGTGGACTGAATGATCGCGTTAGGGCTATAGCCGGTGTCCTCCAGATAGAATGAAGCCGGATCCATCTCGTTTTGGTTCCACCGTGTCACCTTGAGGCCCAACGCTTTGCATAGAAGCGTTTGGCCGCTGCACAGTTTGGCCCTGCTTCTTGCCGGCCTGCCGTTTGGCGGCGGATTCAGCGTCTGCATCAGGGCGATATTGGCCAGCGGAGATGTCGCGTCGACATAGGGATATCCGGACTTGATCAGAACGGCGTTGCCCTGACCTTTTGCACTGAAGTTGAGCGAATCACCCCCGCGCGCATAGTACATATAGATCGTTCCGGCAGGCATAAACATGGCCTTTCTCTTCTGCGTGAAGCCCAGGGATGAATGACTACCCTTCTCCTTTCGATAATACGCTTCGGTCTCTATGATCTGAGCCGAGAGCCAGTAGCTGCATTTTGAAGCGGGCTCGGTGTACCTGTGTCTAAGGATCTTTCCCAGCAGGGAGATGGCCAGATCGTGCGGGCTTTGCTCGAAGAACAGCTTACTGAGGATCATGCCGATGTAGCGCCTGCTTCAGGTATAATCTAACCGATACAAGACTTGGAGGGGAACGCAGTCAGTGCATGATAGGGACGTAACACGATACATGCAAAAGATGGGTGAAGAGGCCCGAAGTGCGTCCAGAATCATCGCCACGGCCGCTACCGAAATCAAAAACAGGGCCCTCGGCGAGATCGCCGCAGTTATCCAGCAATCCCGTGGGTCGCTGCATGTAGAGAATGACCTGGACCTGCAGGCCGGACAAAAAAACGGCCTTAGCGATGCTATGCTGGATCGATTGGCCCTCACTGATAGGCGCGTGGATGGCTTGCTTGAAGGTCTGGAGCAGGTGGCCTCGCTTGCTGACCCGGTCGGTGAGATGTCGGATCTCAGATACCGGCCGAGCGGCATCCAGGTCGGCCGCATGAGGGTCCCCTTGGGCGTTGTCGGCATCATCTATGAGTCACGACCTGATGTGACCATCGACGCGGCCAGTCTGTGTCTGAAATCAGGCAATGCCTGCATTCTGCGAGGTGGTTCCGAGGCGATCCACTCCAATAGGGCCCTCGGTAGCTGTATTCAGCAAGGGCTGGAGCGATCCGGACTACCCGGCAAAGTCGTACAGTTGGTGGAAACGACAGATCGTGCAGCCGTTGGTGAGCTGATCACCATGGATGAGTATGTCGACGTGATCGTACCGCGGGGGGGTAAAGGACTGATCTCCAGAATCTGTGCGGAGGCCCGCATTGCGGTCATCAAACATCTGGATGGGATCTGCCATGTCTACATCGATGACAAGGCAGATCGAGAAAAGGCCATCAAGATTGCCGTTAATGCTAAGACACAACGCTACGGCGTCTGCAACAGCATGGAGACACTGCTCGTGTCCAAGCAGGTGGCTGAAAGCGTATTGCCGGAACTGGCCGATCTCTACAACAAGGAGGGGGTCGAGCTGAAAGGGTGTGAGCGTTGCCGGGAATACCTGCCAGAGATCGGCCCAACTGCCGAGGAAGACTGGCAAACGGAGTACCTGGCACCTATCCTCTCCATCAAGGTGGTGGACGGTTTGCAGGAGGCGATCGAGCATATCAACTGTTACGGATCGAAGCATACGGATGCCATCGTGACTGAGGATTACACCAGGGGAAGGCGCTTCCTGCGTGAGGTGGACTCGAGTTCGGTCCTGATCAATGCATCCACCCGCTTCTCCGATGGCTTCGAGTACGGCTTGGGGGCCGAAGTCGGAATCTCAACGGACAAGATCCATGCGCGCGGGCCGGTCGGGCTGGAAGGGCTCACTTCTCAGAAATACGTGGTATTTGGCGATGGCCAGATTCGTCAATAATGCGCGGCTCGGCTAGATGAAAAAGGGGATCGCTCTGTTCGGCGGCACATTTGATCCAATTCACATCGGTCACTTACAGTCAGCGCTCGAAGTGCAGCAGAATCTGAACCTGCTGGCCGTACGCCTGATACCGTCATTTCTGCCACCCCATCGTGAATCTCCGGGTTGTGAAGCCGAGCAGAGACTTGCCATGGTCAGGATTGCCGTAGCGAACAGTTCCGTCCTTGAGGTAGATGATCGTGAGATTCGCCGTCAGGGACCCTCCTATACCTTCGACACGCTGGAGTCGATCAGAGATGAAGTCGGACCGGAGATCGCTCTGATCCTGGTGCTGGGATTGGATTCATTCACCACGCTGTCCGAGTGGCATAGGTGGCAAGACCTTTTGGATTCCACGCACATTTTAGTACTGGACAGGCCCGGCTGTAGTTGGACAATTGCTCCGGAACTGCAGGCGAAGATCTCTGATCGGATGGTCGATGAAGCGTCCTGCCTGCTACAGGAATCGGCAGGTCTGGTAGCGAGGATGCAGACAACACAACTCGACATTACGGCAACCGATATCAGAATGCGGCTGAGTCAACGGAAACCGGTGGGATACTTGCTGCCTGACGGCGTCAGCCAGTTTATTGAGCAACAGCATATCTACCAGCACTAGCCAAAACTCGAGGGACTATGAGCGTAGATGAACTGAGGAACCTGGTAACGGATGCATTGGACGATCTAAAGGGTCGCAACCTTCGATGTCTGGATGTCAGAGCGCTTACGGATATGGTCGACTATATGATCATCGTGAACGGGACATCCAACAGGCATGTTCGAGCGCTAGTGAACAGTGTAATCGGTCGCTGCAAACAGAACAGCATCAAGCCTCTAGGCGTGGAAGGGGAACGGCCGGGTGACTGGGTACTGATCGATCTAACGGATCTGGTGGTGCATGTCATGTTGCCATCGGCCCGCGAATTCTACGATCTGGAGAGACTGTGGAGTAACTTTGATTCTAAGGATCGCCAAACAGAACTGCAGACCTAGAAGGTCGAGAGTACTCGTTAAGGGATGATAATTCGGCTACTGGCTGCCGGCACAAAGTCGCCCGGGTGGATCAATGCCGGTTTTGGCGAATATGCGAAGCGACTTCCGAGAGAGTGTCGTCTTGAGCTGGTCGAGATACCGCTTGTAAAGAGAAGCAAGGCTTCCAGCATCGGTCAGATCAGACAGCGTGAGGGTGAAAAAATCCTTTCCCGGATCCCCAACACTTCCCATGTTGTCGCTCTGGATATTGGCGGCAGCAACTGGAGCACAGAAGATCTAGCTTCTAAGATGAATGGATGGCTGCAAAGCGCAATGCCTGTCGACCTGCTTATCGGTGGTCCCGATGGGCTGTCTGCCGAATGTAAACGCAGGGCTGAACAGAAGTGGTCGCTGTCGCAGTTAACCTTGCCCCATCTTTTGGTCAGGGTAATTGTGGCGGAGCAGATCTACAGAGCATGGAGTATCGTGAGCGGACACCCGTATCACAGGGGCGCCACATAGTCGTAAGCGTCCGATGAGAGGACGCCCATATCACAGAGGTGCGAAGGAGTCGTAGGGCAGGCTAATGGCGGAACCGTTAGTTCTAAAGGATCATTCGGGTGAAGCTCAAATCTATTATGAGCGGGCAGCCACCGGCTTCGCTATCGTCATTGTACTGACGCTGTTCTTGGTTGGCCGTTTGTTTTTTCTGCAGATTATTCAGCACGATATCTACAAGACCCGCTCTGATGACAACAGGATCCATGTCCAATCGATTCGACCTATTCGCGGTCTCATCTTTGATCGAAATGGTGTTCTGATTGCAGACAACGTTCCTACCTTCAATCTGACTATCATCAAAGAGCGTGTCGAGAATCTTGACAAGACCTTCGCTACCATTGCAGCGCTTATCCCACTTTCCGAGGCCGAGATGAGGGCGTTTCAGCAACGCTTGAAGAGAAGGCAGAGACCTTTTGAATCCATCCCGATCAAGCTGAAACTGAGTGAACGCGAGAAAGCGAAGATAGCCGTGAATAGATACGCGTTGCCGGGCGTAAACGTGGAAGCGAGGCTGGTTCGCCACTATCCCATGGGTGCATTGATGGCACATGCGGTTGGGTCGGTTAGAAGAATCAACGAGGACGATCTGCAACGACTGGATCCCATCGCATATTCAGGCACGGATCACATCGGCAAGATCGGCATTGAGAAATTCTACGAACGAAATCTACTGGGTGAGGTGGGCTATCAGGAGGTGGAAACCAATGCCCGCGGTCGCGTCATGAAGGAGCTCAGTGGCACGCCACCGAGACCGGGATTCAATCTCACTCTGCACGTCGATACCAACCTGCAAAGAGCAGCCAGCGAAGCGCTCGGCGATCGTAGGGGTTCTGTGGTTGCCATCGACCCCAACAGCGGCGGCATACTGGCAATGGTCAGCAAGCCTTCCTACGACCCCAACCTGTTTGTCACTGGAATCGAATACCAGACCTATGCTGCATTAAGGGACTCAATAGATGTTCCTTTGTTCAACCGAGCTTTGCAGGGACAGTATGAACCGGGTTCGACCTTAAAGCCCTTTTTGGCATTGGCTGGTCTGATTTCGGGCGTCGTCACACCAGACTACGCATTGAATGATCCGGGGTGGTTCAAGCTCCCAAATAACACACGCCTCTATCGTGATTGGAACTGGAAGAAATCTGGGAGCGGTGGCCACGGGGTGGTCAACCTGGAAAAAGCCATCTATCGATCCTGTAACATCTATTTCTATGAACTGGCGGTCAATCTGGGCATTGATCGAATTCATGATCATCTGACACTGTTCGGCTTCGGCGCGGATACATCATTTGACTTGCCTGAAGCTCAGAACGGTCTTCTACCATCCAAGGCCTGGAAGGAGAGAGTGCGGCACGAATCCTGGTATCCCGGTGATACCGTCAATATCGGCATAGGGCAAGGCGATCTGCTGGTTACCCCTTTGCAGTTAGCTACAGCGGTCAGTGTGTTGGCTAACAGGGGCAGGTGGGTGCAGCCGCGCATGCTGAAGGAGGGTGACGCACATACGACGTCAGAATCACAGACCAGGTTGCTCTCCAATGTTGCACCAGAAGATGACGCTGCCTGGGACCTCGTCATCCAGGCGATGGAGAACGTGGTACACAGAGGGAACATGGGTTTCGGTGAAAATGGAACCGCATGGGCGCACATCGGTCAGGATATAAAGTATCGAATGGCCGGCAAATCAGGAACGGCACAGGTCGTGATGATCGAACAGGGAGAAGAGTACAATGAAGAGGAGTTGGACGAGCGTCTGCGAAAACACGCCTGGTTTGTGGCATTCGCACCCGTTCAAAAGCCTGAGATTGCCATTGTGGTGCTGATCGAGAATGGTGGTTCGGGGAGTGCCGTTGCTGCACCGGTGGCAAGAGAAATTCTAGATGAGTATCTTCTGTAAGTGGATCGCGAACGATGAGCCAGGATTTTGTACGTAGATTGCCGAATTTCGGCGCCGGGTTTGCCAGGAGTTTTGTCTGGGTAGACAAGATTCACTTGGACATGCTGCTGCTATTGCTACTCATGGCCACAACCTGCTATGGACTTTTGATTCTGTACAGTGCATCGGGCGAGGCTGGCGGAAGCTTCTTTTTCAGTGCTTCGAGTGAGGCCGGCGACAATAACTTGCCGGAAGCAGTGATCGCTCAGCTGATGAAATTCAGCATTGCTACCTTCGTCATGCTGTTTCTAGCGCAGATAAGTCCTGTGTTCTATCTGCGCCTTGCGCCCTGGCTGTTTTGTCTGGGACTTCTGTTTCTAGTCCTCGTTCTCGCCTTTGGTACTGAAATCAACGGATCCAAGAGATGGTTGCGCATACCTGGTGTTGCAGGGTTCCAACCTTCTGAACTCATGAAGCTGGTCGTTCCCCTGATGCTTGCATGGTACTTCCATGATCGACATCTACCCCCAAGGACAAAACACATCTTCTGGGCATTGGTGATGATCCTGGTCCCGGTTTTGCTCATCGCAAATCAACCTGACCTCGGGACGTCTCTGGTGATCGGTGCGGCTGGACTGCTGGTCCTGTTTCTGGCGGGAATTCGCTGGCGGAATGTCTTTGGCGCGATGATAGCGATGCTGGCGTCAGCCCCGGCATTATGGTTCCTGCTAAAGGACTATCAGAAGCAGAGGATACTGACGATGTGGGATCCTGAAAGAGATCCTCTGGGAGCTGGTTGGAATATCATACAATCGAAAACTGCAATTGGATCGGGAGGACTGTTTGGTAAAGGGCTGTTTCAGGGAACGCAGTCACATCTTGACTTCTTACCGGAGAGCCAGACCGATTTCATCATCTCGGTGCTGGCCGAAGAGCTGGGATTGTTCGGCATCGTAATCCTGTTGATATTGTACATCCTGCTGATTGGCAGAGGTCTGATTATGGCCGTACAAGCGCAGGATACATTTGGTCGCCTCTTGGCCGGCAGTATAACATTCACCTTCTTTGTATACGTGTTCGTCAATATCGGTATGGTAAGCGGTGTATTACCTGTGGTTGGGATCCCACTACCACTCGTTAGCTATGGCGGCACATCCATCGTCACGATCTTTGCTGGATTCGGTATCCTCATGTCCATTCACACCCATCGAAGAATTATGTTGTAGGCGACGCCGTGAAACTCTATCCGTTATGTCTGTTTCTGTTGCTCGTTCTGGCGCCTGCCTTTGCCCTGGATTATGACGAAAAGGCGGAGCTGCATCAGTTTGTGCGGGAGCTGGTAGACGAGCATGAATTTGATGAGTCATCCCTTTACAGTATCTTCGATCAAGCTGTTTATAAGCAGACAGTTATCGATGCGATCTCAAGACCCGCCGAGAAAGCCTTGGAATGGAAGGAATACAGGAAGATATTCCTAACGAGCAGCCGCATTAAGGACGGCGTTGAGTTCTGGGAATCGAATCAGGCGACGTTGGTGAGAGCGGAAGAGGCGTACGGTGTTCCAGCATCGGTGATCGTTGCCGTAATTGGTGTGGAAACGCTCTACGGAAAACGTATGGGAAGTTACAGGGTGCTGGATTCTCTAACGACTCTGGCATTCGACTATCCCCCAAGAGGCGCGTTCTTCCGCAAGCAACTGAAGGAGTTCCTTCTGCTCGTCAGGGAAGGAGATCATGACATTACAAAACTGTTAGGGTCCTATGCAGGCGCTATGGGCTATGGTCAGTTTATTCCCAGCAGTTATCGCAATTTCGCCATCGACTTTGACGACGACGGTGTCAGGGATATATGGCTGAACCCCGTCGATGCGATCGGCAGTGTTGCCAACTATTTGCAGAAACATGGCTGGCGAGAAGGAGAACCCATCAGTAGCCGTGCCAGAGTATCAGGTGACCAGTTCCTGAATCTGTTCGATGACAGGTTGAAACCCAGCATTACGGTCAAGGAACTCACCACGAAAGGCGTCGTTCCCGTCGACATCGTTGATGAAGGGCAGAAAGCGACTCCCATCAGATTGCGGGGCAAGCATGGCGCTGAGTACTGGGTAGGTCTTTACAATTTCTACGTGATAACTCGTTATAATCACAGCAAGCTGTACGCAATGGCTGTCTATCAACTCAGTAGGGAGTTGGCTCTGCAGAAGACTGCCTCTCAGACTGATGCATCTCAAGATCATGCCATTGCCTATGCTGGCAGTCTGTGAAAGCTCTACTCGGTATCGCTCAATGGACTTAACAAAACTTGGTCGCAGCCCAGCTGTAGTTCTGCTGTGCTTGCTGATTTTGCTCAACGGATGCGTCAGCAGGATGCCGACAGGTTTGGGCTCACGCGTTTCCGACCGACAGCAATCCTCGGGCAGCAAGACCGCTTACACGGTCTTTGGCAAAACATATCAGATACTGCCGGACAGCAAGGACTATTTGGACATTGGCATCGCGTCCTGGTACGGGAAGAAATTCCATGGACGCACGACCTCCAATGGTGAGATCTACAATATGTACGCCTTGACTGCGGCGCACAGGTCTCTACCGCTGCCCACCTATGTGAAAGTGACCAACCTGGATAATCGACGCAGTATTATTGTCAAAGTTAATGACCGCGGTCCTTTTCATGATGATAGACTGATTGACCTCTCCTTTAGGGCAGCGCAGGAACTCGGGTTTTCAGATGAGGGAACCGCTCCGGTTGTGGTCGAGGCGGTTGATTCTCTGAACTATCCGAAGGGCTCGCCGAATGGCTTGCCGAATGGCTCGCCGAGTGGCTCGCCGAATGGTTCGTTGAACGGCTCGACGTCATCGGTTGAGGCTTCCGGCGCCACCTACTATCTGCAGTTGGGAGCGTTTGTCGTACGTGAGGGCGCTGAAGCATTGATGCAGGATGTCAAACTGTTGATTGCTGATCGTGCCTCGAAGGTCGATATTAGGATACTGGAGAGTGCTCGCGAAACCAGCGTTCTACACAAAGTGTGGTTGGGCCCTTTGAGTAGCCTACAGGAAAGGGAAGCATTGGTCGTGTTGGTAGAAAACGCGCAACTCGGCAAGCCAATACGAATCGAAGTTAACTAGCGCCCATCGGGTGACCAAGCGTTATGCATAGATCATCAGTCAGCCTATTCACCTTACTGTTATTGTGTCCCATTGCCGTTGCTGATGCTGCACAGGCAATAATCCCCTCGCCGCCTCAGTTGGCTGCCCAGGCCTATGTCTTGATGGACGCCGATAGCGGCAAGATTCTGGTCAACCAAAACGGATCTCAGAGGCTGCCCCCGGCCAGTCTGACGAAGATCATGACCAGTTATGTAGCTGCGGCAGAACTGGCCAGGGGGAGCATCAAATTGGATGATCAGGTGGATATCAGTGTCACGGCCTGGCGCATGGGCGGTTCTCGTATGTACGTGCGAGAGGGAACCAAGGTTTCTCTTCAGGATCTGCTACGAGGAGTAATCGTCCAATCAGGTAACGATGCCAGTGTGGCGGTCGCTGAACACATTGCCGGCAGCGAGGGTGCATTCGTGGATATCATGAACCAACAGGCGAAGATATTGGGAATGAAGGATACTCAATTTAACAATGCCACCGGTTGGCCCGATGAGAGCCACTACACCAATGCTTACGACATGGCTGTTCTGACCGTTGCCTTGATCAGGGATTATCCCGAGCACTACGGTATGTACGCTGAGAAGTACTTCACCTACAACAATATCAGACAACCGAACAGAAACAGCCTGCTGTGGCGGGACAAGTCTGTCGATGGGGTCAAGACGGGCCATACCGATGCGGCGGGATACTGCCTGGTGACATCTGCCACCAGGCAGGGAATGAGACTGATCTCCGTGCTGATGGGTGCGAAGAACGAGGAGGTCAGGGCGACGGAGAGCCAAAAGCTGCTCACCTATGGATTCCGGTTCTTCGAGACGTACACGCTCTATGATGCAGCCGCTAGTTTGAGCAACAACAGGATTTGGGGTGGTGTTGACGAATCGATCGATCTGGGACTGGAGAAGGAGGTCGTGATCACCATCCCGCGCGGCATGAAGAAGGAGCTAACCGCCAAGATGCAGATCGACAGTGTGATTGAAGCGCCAGTCGAAGCGGGAAAGCAATTCGGGAATCTGACCATTTCCATACGTGACGATGTCATTTATGAGGCACCCCTTACGGCGCTCAAATCCATACCCGAATCCGGGTTTTTCAGCAACTCCTTTGATGATGTCCACCTGTTCTTCTTGCAGTTGTTTGGCCTCGACACGCTGAATTAGTGTCATGATCGAGTTTCCTTGCGAGTATCCCATCAAGATCATGGGTCCCTATCAATCCGGGTTTAGACAGGAGATGGTGGATATCGTACGCAAACATGCGCCTGAGTTGACGGAAGGGGGCGTTAGAGAACGTTTCAGCCGCAATGGCAATTACATCTCCATAACCGTTACAATTAAGGCAACGGGGGAAGATCAACTGGCAGCTCTGTTTCAGGATCTCAAAAGTACTGGTCACATATCACTGGTTCTCTGACCCGCTATGCAATCTTGTCTGAAGCATCAATTGGTCATCAAGCAACTGGGTATGGTCGAATACACGCCAACCTGGGAGCGGATGAAGACGTTCACCGCTCGCCGGAACAGTGACACTGTTGATGAGTTTTGGTTCCTGCAACACTATCCCGTCTTCACCTTGGGTCAGGCCGGCAAGAGAGATCACCTGCTAGCGCCGGGGTCGATTGACGTGGTGCAGTCCGACCGTGGTGGCCAAGTGACCTATCACGGTCCAGGGCAGTTGGTCGTTTATCTGTTGATCGACCTCAAGAGGAGAGAGTTGGGCGTCCGTTCACTGGTCACGCGCATCGAGACAAGCGTAACTAACCTGTTAGCACAGTTCGATATTGTGGGCTCGACCCGCAGGGATGCGCCTGGCGTGTACGTTGATGAGGAAAAAGTCGCGGCGCTTGGCCTTCGCATTCGCAGGGGCTGTAGCTTGCATGGTCTGAGTCTGAATGTGGACATGGATCTGGAGCCGTTCACTCGCATAAATCCCTGTGGGTACGCGGGGCTCAAGGTAACGCAACTCAGTAACCTTGGTGTATTGGAAAGTTTGGACGACGTGGGTAACAGATTGTGTCACTGTCTGATCGAGCAATTCGGCTATACGCAAGTGAGTTGGTAGAGCGCCCAAGCTGATGAAAAGGAAAGTGTCCAAATCAAAAGTGCAGCAGGGCGCAAAACTCCGTGGTGCCGACAAGCTCACGCGTATTCCACTGCATGATGAACTTGAGCCAGAACAGGCGCGCAAACCTGACTGGATCAGGGTCAGAATTCCGGCATCGCCACAGATATCGCGGATCAAGCACATACTGCGCAGACAGAAGCTCGCAACGGTCTGTGAGGAGGCCAGTTGTCCGAACCTCGGCGAGTGTTTCAGCCATGGCACAGCCACCTTCCTGATCATGGGTGATATCTGTACCCGGCGCTGCCCTTTCTGTGACGTTGCCCACGGCCGGCCCAATCCGTTGGACGCGGAAGAGCCGGTCAAATTGGCTGGCGCGATCGCGGAGATGAAGCTTCGTTACGTGGTGGTCACATCGGTGGACCGCGATGACTTGCCGGACGGTGGGGCCGGCCACTTTGCGGAGTGCATCAGGGAGATGCGGCAGTGCAGTGACGGTATTGAGATCGAAGTGCTGGTTCCGGATTTTAAGGGCAAGACCCAAGCTGCCCTAGACATCCTGGCCAACGAGCCGCCGGATGTCTTCAATCACAACCTGGAGACGGTTGCCCGCCTTTATAAAGAAGTGAGGCCCGGTGCCAATTACCAGTGGTCACTCGACCTTCTGCGGCAGTACAAGGAGAGGGTAGCATCGGTGCCCACGAAGTCAGGCCTGATGCTGGGCCTCGGTGAGTCCATCGATGAGGTAAAGGAGGTGATGGCTGATTTGCGTAGACACCAAGTGGATATGCTGACCCTCGGACAATACTTGCAGCCCAGCAAACATCACCTGCGTGTCGAGCGGTTCGTACATCCTTCAGAGTTTACCGCACTGGCGGAATTTGGTCGGGAGTTGGGTTTCAGCCAGGTAGCCAGCGCGCCCCTGGTACGCTCCTCGTACCATGCGGACCTTCAGGCGAAGGGTGAATTTCCTGCCCCCGGGTAAGTAATCACCAAACTAGCTGCGGCTTGAACAGACCTTACAGTTGGGGTTCCTGGGTAGCTTCAGTTTGCGCCACTCCATGTACTTGGCGTCCAGAGCCAGTAAGGAACCTACCAGGGATTTACCCAGCCCCGTGATCAGTTTCATGGTCTCCATCGCCTGCACGGTACCGATCATCCCCACAACCGGGGCAGCAACACCATTTTCTGAGCAGCTCAACAGTAAATCGTCACCATCCTGATAGAGGCACCGGTAACAGGGACTGTCAGAATCATTTGGATCAAATACACTGACCTGACCCTCGAACTGAATCGCTGCACCACTCACCAGCGGTGTGCCGGTTTTGAAACAGCTGTCGTTGACCGCAAATCGGGTTGAGAAGTTATCACTGGCATCCACCACAATATCGACTGCACTGACTGCCTTGACTAGCCTGTCGCCCTCCAGTTTCTCGTCGATCGACTCCACATGTGTGGTGTGGTTGAGGGCCTGCAGCGTTGCTTTCGCCGACTCTACTTTGGGACGACCGATATCTTTGGATGAATGCGCAATCTGACGTTGCAGATTGGTCAGATCGACCTGGTCGAAGTCAGAGATGACCAAGTGGCCTACGCCAGCGGCGGCCAGATACATGGCGACCGGGCAACCGAGGCCACCCATGCCGATGATCAACACCTTTGCTGCGAGCAACTTTTCCTGACCGGCAATTTCGATGTCCTGTAGCATTATCTGCCGGCTGTAACGAAGGAGCTGATTATCATCCATGGGGTGATCCGGAAGCTATGGTTCGGGGGTCTGGGCGCAAATAGCACGGTTATGCCCACCGAGGTCCTTTTTGGATTCGATGTGAAGGTATCCCGCTGCAGTTAGATTATCACAGACCATCTGCAATTGATCCGAGCCATGTTCAAGAATCAGCCAGCCGCCCGGCTTTAGACAGCTCCGGGCCACTTCGATAATCTTGCTGATATCCCCAAGCCCGTCGGGCGCAGCGACCAGCGCACCTGCAGGTTCATACACAAGCGGCGGCTTGCCGAGGAGAGGATCCGCCGGCTGGACATAGGGTGGGTTGCTGATAATCAGATCGAAGCACTGCTGCCGCAACGGCTGGCACCAGTCAGCCAGTGCAAGCCGGATGTTGGACTTCCCGCCCAAGACCCTTTCGATGTTCGCGTCGGCCACCAGAAGCGCCGCCATGCTGATGTCCGAAGCGAGAATATTCCAGCCGGTTCTTTCACTCGCCAGGGCTACAGCCACGGCGCCTGATCCCGTACCCAGTTCCGCCACCTGTATGGGCTGATCGGAAAACAGAGACAGGGCCAGTTCGACCAGGATTTCAGTTTCTGGTCTGGGAATCAGCACATCGGGAGAAACTCCAATCTCTATGGACCAGAACTCCTTCGTTCCGCTGATGTAGGCAATCGGTTCACCCTCTTGACAGCGTCTGACGAGCTCCAGGAATTCTACCTGCTGCGGCTGCGCCAGTACCTGATCCGGATGAGCGAAGAGGTAGGGGCGATCTCTTCCGAGGACCCGGGCGAGCAGTAATTGCACATCCAGGTGGGGAGATTCACTGACTGCACCCAGCGAGCTGGACAGCCCAAGCGCTTCCTTGACAGTCAGAGTCATCTCGTTAGAGGCAGGTAATCACATCGGTCAACATTGCTCGAACGATCAGTCATCCAGTGACGCTAACTGATCTGCTTGATGCTCCAGAATCAACGGTTGTATCAGCATATCCAGGTCGCCCCCTATCACTTCCGTTAGCCGGTACAGCGACAGATTTATTCTATGGTCTGTCACACGACCTTGCGGAAAGTTATAGGTCCTGATCTTCTCTGAACGATCGCCACTGCCCACCAGATTCCTTCTGGTGGTGGCTTGCTCCTGGATCTGTTCACGTTGAGCCTGATCGAGCAATTTTGCGTGCAGCAGGGACATAGCTCTGGCTTTGTTCTTGTGCTGGGATCGCTCATCCTGACACTCGACCACAATTCCAGTCGGAATGTGTGTCAAGCGCACCGCCGAGTCGGTCTTGTTTACGTGCTGACCGCCGGCGCCGGATGCCCGGTAGGTGTCGATGCGCAGATCAGTCTTATTGATGTCGACGCTCTCGATGTCATCCGTCTCCGGTAATACCGCGACCGTGCAAGCGGAGGTGTGCAACCTGCCCTGAGATTCGGTCTCCGGAACCCGCTGCACCCTGTGGCTGCCCGACTCGAACTTCAACTGGGAGTAGACGTCCTTGCCGACAACTCTGCTGATGATCTCCTTGAAGCCACCGTGCTCACCGGCTCGTTCGCTGAGAATTTCAATCGTCCAGCGTCTGCTCTCGGCGTATCTGCTGTACATCCTGAAGATGTCACCGGCGAAAAGCGCCGCTTCGTCGCCGCCGGTGCCTGCCCTTACTTCCAGGTAGATGTTTCTCCTGTCGTTGGGGTCTTTCGGCAGCAGCTTAGTCTCGATCTCTGTGTTGATCTTTTCGAGTTCTGCGCTGAGAGTCCGAATCTCCTCCTCGGCCATGTCGCGAATATCCGCGTCACTGTCCTTCAGCAGGAGCTCCGCTTCCTGCAGGCTCTTCTGCAGGTTGACGTACGACTGATAGCAGCTCACTACGGGTTCGATGTCGGCATATTCTTTTGAATAGCTGCGAAACAGATCCTGATCCCCAATCACTTCGGGATCACTCAACAGTGCTCCCAGCTCTTCGTTGCGGTCCATCAGTCCGGCGAGTTTGTGCTGCAGAGATGATTTCATGAATCAGTCTGATCGTCCTCAAGATCGAACAGCTCCTGCGCAGAATCCAACAGTTCAATTCTTCCTTCTGCCCCGGCTTTCTTGAGTTGTATGCTCGGGGTGTGAATGATCTTGTTGGTGAGACGATTTGCTAACTGTTTCAAGACGGCGCCCGGGTCGCCCCCTTCGTCGAGCTGATGCAGCGCCTTATCAAGCTCTTCATCCTTGAGACGATCGTATTTCTGCCTGAATTTCACCAAGGTATCGACCGCCCCAAGGGACTTGTACTCGTGGGCAAATTCAGTGGCCCCCACAGAGATGAGGGACTCAGCCTCGATCGCGGCATCCTCGCGATTGCGCATGTTCTCCGACACGATCTTCTGCAGGTCATCGACGCTGTATAGGTAGACATCAGCAAGTCCGCCGACCTCCGGTTCGATGTCCCTCGGGACCGCTAGGTCCACCATGAATATCGGCTTGTGTCGACGCAGCTTCAACGCGCTCTCGACAGCACCCTTACCCAGCAATGGCAGCTGACTCGCAGTGGACGAGATCAGGATATCGGTGTCGGGCAGATGGGTCGGAATTTCGCTGAGACCGGTAGCCTTTCCGCCGATTCTGGAGGTGAGTTCCAACGCCCTGTCCAACGTTCGATTGGCAACCACCAAGTCCTTGAGGCCAGCGTTGATCAGATATTGTGAGACCAATTCGATGGTCTCTCCGGCACCTATGAAAAGGGCCTGGCAGGTGGTGATGTCGGCAAATATCTGACTTGCCAACGTCGCTGCCGCATAGGCCACCGATACCGGATTCTCACCGATGGCCGTATCCGTGCGCACTTTCTTTGCGACGCTGTAGGTTCGCTGTGAGAGCCGGTGCAAGAGAGGGCCGAGGGTGCCGGCGGACTGTGCGGTGGTGAATGCTGTTTTTAGCTGGCCTAGAATTTGCGGTTCGCCCAACACCATCGAATCCAGTCCGACGGCAACCCGCATCAGGTGAGATACCGCATCGCCATCCCAGTGGGTGTAAAACGATGACTGCAAGTCGGGCAGCGCCAGATCGTGGTACTCGCACAGCCACTGAGTGATCGGATCAGCATCCCTCGCCTTTACGGCGCAGTAGAGTTCCGTGCGGTTACAGGTCGAGAGAATGGCTATCTCCTTCAGATCTGTCGTTGTTTTCACCGCCTGAAGCGCTTCTGCAAGCTGTTCCGGGGCAAACGCAACCTTCTCCCTGAGCGCGACGGGGGCTGAAGTGTGATTTATACCGATAGCCAGTAGGTCCATATATGAGCGGCAGTGTCTATTTAGGGTTTGTAGTGCAACCTATCCTGCAGATTTCAGTACACATTGCCTGTAATCCACGGAATGAACCTTGATCGGCAGCATGGCCGAGAGTCAAAGAGGCCCACTTGGGCAACTCGAACAACAGGAAAATGGACCAGCTCTTGACGATAGGAATCTGTATAGTTAAATACCTGTTCTAAATATGCTTGAGTGCCTATGCTTAATCAGGAACTGAACCCTGATATCCTGTAATCGACGCTATTTTAGTCTTCTTGGTCAGTCAGTTATAGGTTCTGGCAGATAGCTGTGTCATGATACCTGATTGCGTCGAAGACAAGCACGGAATTGGCAAAATACAGTCTGTAGAGACGATGGGAATGTCATTAAATCACCAGGTCGGTGGGATTTTTTCTCGGTTGCGGGAATATTCCAGGCTTCTGTATGCCTGCGATTCACGATGCGGACGTCATGGCCCGGTCCGGCAGCGCTGTCTAGGGGTCATGCTCAGCGTACTGCTTGCCGCAGGATGTGCCACTGCCCCAGTGATCCAGGAAGAACCTGCCGAGGAATCCCCAGCGGTCGAAGTGCCTGAAGTAGCCAAGAAAGAGCCAATTCAGCCAAAAATATACCCGGTCGCCCCATTCGACAAAGAAACCCTTTACGAACTGCTTGTGGCCGAGGTGGCAGGCTACCAGAACCAGTTCGACATCGCCCTCCAGCACTACGGCGATCTGGCGGTTGCCACCCGCGATGCCGGTGTCGCCGCCCGGGCCACGCGTCTGGCTGCGTATCTGAAGCGGGATGACGTAGCAGTTAAAACGGCCCAGATCTGGGCCGAGGTAGACCCGGACAATATCGACGCCCATCGTCATGCAGCAGATCAGTTGGTCCGAGCGGGTCAGCTGGAAAAAGCAGTTGCTCACATGGAAGCGGTCAAGGAACTTGGCGGACTGGCGAATTTCGATCTAGTTGCCTTCCGGGCAGCCAGCCTGGATCAGCAGACCAAGGAGAGTCTCCTCAAGACGATCAGTCAGATGCTGCTACGTTTTCCGGAGGATGAGCAGTTGCTGTTTTCCCTGGCGGTCCTGTTGGACCAGACCGGCAAGCCTGAAGACGCGCTTACGGTAACCGATCAACTGCTGACCGGTAAGCGTGACATCAATGTCATCATTCTCAGAGTCAATGTATTAAAGAAACTGCAACGCGCCGAAGAAGCGATTGAATTCCTGCGTGCTGAGGTGGACGTGCAACCGGATCACAAGAGGCTACGCGAGTTCTTTGCTCGATTGCTGTCCGAGGAAGCAGACCTGGATCAGGCTAAAGAGCAATATGAGGAGCTGCTGGCCAGATCCCCCCAGGATGGCGACATGCTGTTTGCACTGGCTCTGATCGCGATGGAGCAGGAGCAGGATGACGTTGCTTCCGACCACCTGCGAAACATGGTCAGATGGAACCGGAGAGCAGGTGAAGCCCATTTCTTTCTGGGCAGCATCGCCGAAAAGAGTGAGGATTCGACGCTTGCCATCAAGGAATACCGGCAAGTTGGGCCGCGCTACTTTGCGGCTGCGCAGGGAAGAATTGCTGAACTGATGCTTCAGCAAGACGATCTGCCTACGGCGAGAACGTACCTGGAAACTGCACGAGCCGAATCCCCGGATATGCGCACCGACCTGGTCCTGGTAGAAGCCCAACTGTTGACCGAACATGCTGACCTCCCTTCGGTCATCGACTTCCTGAGTCCGTTTTTGGCAGAAACTCCCGATGATCCCGATCTGCTCTATTACAGAGCGATGACCGGGCAGAAGGCGGGTGATCTTGGATTGTTGGAATCGGACCTGCGCCGCATCATCGAATTGGATCCGGAGAACGCAGACGCACTCAATGCACTGGGATATACCTTGACGGATCAGACCGAAAGACATGACGAAGCGCTGGATCTAATTACCCGAGCACTGGAGCTCAAGCCCAACGAACCGGCTTTTATCGATAGCATGGGCTGGGTACTGTATCGATTGATGAATTACGAGAAGGCGCTGACCTATCTGCGTCAAGCGCTCACCCTGTTCCCCAACGACGAAGTCGCAGCCCATTTGGGTGAGGTGCTGTGGGTTGTGGGTGATAAAGCGGAAGCAAATAAAGTCTGGCAAGAGGGTCTTGAGTTGAAGCCGGACAGCAAGATCCTCAAGGATGTCATCGAGAGGTTACAGCCCTAGCTGTAATCCGGTCCGATTGCAGATCCTGTCAATAGCCAAAATCGCACTCTGTTCACTGTTGCCGGGCAAATCATGCGTCAGACACTTGCTGCGGGGAATCTCATCGTCATGCTGCTTGTCGCCTCTTGCGCCGGTCGGCAGACCGAGAACGCTGCATGGCGGGCTGGCAGGGGCGACCTGCTGGCGATCCAGGATTGGTCCTTGCAGGGCAAACTGGCCGTCAACAGTGACCAGGGGAATGCCAGCTTGAGAGTCGCCTGGACTCAGCACAGGGACGAGTTCGATCTCATCCTGACTGGTCCCCTGGGACAGGTGCTGGCGCGGATCCGTGGCGGGAAGGGGAAGGTAACGCTGGAGAGTCCCGGTAACGAGCCGCTCATCAGTGAGGATCCCGAAAGTCTCATCCATGAAATCTGGGGGTGGCGCCTGCCGGTGAGTCAGATGCCCTTCTGGGTGCGTGGACTGCCGGCACCGGATTTTCCCCATCAGGTGGACTACGGTGCGGATGGCGCTCAGCAGCAGTTAAGCCAACTCGGCTGGCAGGTGCGCTACTTGAGATTCAAAGACGGGTTGCCGGTACGGCTTGAATTATCCAGAAGTGAGGTCAAGCTGCGGCTGGTCGTAAAAAGGTGGCAGATGCCAATTTCGACTGACGATGGTTGACTCACTGAAGCTGTCCGCACCGGGCAAACTCAACCTGTTCCTGCTTGTTCTCGGCCGTCGGCCGGATGGCTATCATCGAATTCAGACCCTGTTTCAGTTGGTCGATTGCTGCGATCAATTGGAGTTTGCCCGGGGACCTGGTGCCGAGATCGACGTGCTGGGTGACTTTGGGGATCTACCACCGGCAGACAACCTCATCCACCGCGCTGCCAGCCTGCTGCAGAAAACGGTTGGGCACCAAGCCGGCGTTAGCATCTCGGTTGTGAAGAAGATACCCATGGGAGGCGGCATGGGAGGCGGCAGTTCAGACGCTGCCACGACGTTGCTTGGGCTAAATGAACTGTGGCGACTGGGGCTCGGTTTGGAGGATCTGCTTGCCTTGGGTAGCCAGATCGGTGCGGACGTACCCGTCTTTATCAGGGGCAAGACAGCTTGGGGAGAAGGAACCGGGGATCAGCTTGCGCCGCTGCAATTGGCACCCAAATGGTATCTGGTTATCGTTCCGGAATGCCGCGTTTCAACCGCTGAGATCTTTAGGCACAATGAATTGACACGGAACTCATCTGCAATCAAAATAGCCGATTTTCTGCGCCGGGACGCCGGAAATGACTGCGAAGCGGTAGTCCGAAGTCTCTACCCGGAAGTCGATAATGCCCTTAAGTGGTTAAGCCGTTGGGCGCCTGCTAAAATGACCGGTACCGGGTCCAGCGTATTTGCCGGTTTTGACGACAGGCTGGCAGCGGACAAGGTCCTGTCTGAAGTGCCCGCAAAATGGGACGGGTTTATAACCGAAGGCATCAATGATTCTCCCTTGCACATGGAGTTGGATCTATAGTTGTCGCAGGCGAGGCAGAAGACAGTAGTGTAGATGGGGTGTAGCCAAGTTGGTAAGGCACAAGGTTTTGATCCTTGCATGCGCAGGTTCGAGTCCTGCCACCCCAGCCAGATTTTCTACTAAAGTGTTGTCCCACAAATGAGTGCATGGATTTGTGTGGATATGTGATTTGCGGGAAGCGTCGTGGCTGAACTTATCATCTTTACCGGCAACGCCCATCCTGAACTGGCCGCAAGAGTTGTCGACAGTTTGCGGATTGAGTTAGGTAAAGCCAGCGTCAATAAGTTCAGTGATGGTGAGGTGAGTGTTGAAATAGATGAGAATGTCAGAGGCAAAGACGTCTTCGTCATTCAACCGACCTGTGCACCGACCAACGACAACCTGATGGAACTGATCGTAATGGCTGACTGTCTGCACAGGGCGTCAGCACAGAGAATCACCGCTGTGATTCCCTATTTCGGCTATGCTCGTCAGGACCGCAGAGTGAGGTCGGCTCGCGTACCGATTACGGCAAAGGTGGTGGCGGATATGTTGGTCAGTGCGGGAATCAATCGGGTTCTAACGGTTGATCTGCACGCTGATCAGATACAGGGATTCTTCAACGTGCCGGTGGATAACATCTACGCCTCACCAGTACTGTTGGCGGATATTGAACAACAGAACTACGACTCACTTGTAGTCGTCTCGCCGGATGTTGGCGGTGTGGTTAGAGCGAGAGCCATAGCAAAAATGTTAGATGATGCTAACCTTGCTATTATTGACAAACGCAGACCGCAAGCGAATGAGTCACAGGTCATGCATATCATCGGAGATGTGGAAGGGCATAGTTGCATCATCATTGACGACATGGTGGATACCGCCGGAACTCTGTGTAAGGCAGCGGATGCTTTGAAAGAGCATGGAGCTCTTCGGGTCATCTGTTACTGTACCCATCCGGTGTTGTCGGGTAATGCGCTAAGCAATATTGACGGTTCCATGATCGATGAGCTGGTGGTGACCGACACCATCCCGTTATCGGACGAAGCGGCAGCTCATGCGAAGATCAGGCCGCTGACGATAGCGGACGAGTTGGCTGAATCGATCCGGCGGGTGAGCAACGAAGAGTCGATCAGCGCCATGTTCAAGCAGAGGACGCAACCCGGGTTATTCTAGTTTCGAGTCGCTATCAACAGATAACGATTTACTGGCAAGGCTATTGGTCGCGATAGCCTTCTGACTAAAGAGGAGATGTAAAATGGCAGACCCATTCGAGCTTCAAGCCGAAGTGCGAAAAGACGTGGGGAAGGGTGCGAGCCGCCGCCTGCGTAAAGCAAACGATCTTGTACCGGCAATAATCTACGGTGCGGGTAAAGAGGCAGTCTCTGTCACGCTCGCACACAAAGATCTGCATAAAGCGTTGCAGGACCAGGGCTTCTATTCACGCATTGTGACGCTCAAGACAGGCAGAAAGAAAGAGGATGTGATTCTCAAGGATCTACAGCGCCATCCTGCCGTGGATCGCATTCTGCATGCGGACTTCCTGCGGGTAAGCGCGGATCAAGCGATCAATGTGCACGTGCCCATTCGCTACCTCAACGAAGACCTCTGCGAGGGTGTGAAGACCGGAGGCGGGGTTATCTCGCATATCATGGTCGAAATAGAGGTGAGCTGCTTGCCTGCCGACCTGCCCGAATTCATCGAGATCGATATGGAGTCGCTCGACCTGGGTGATTCCGTTCGTCTCAGTGAGTTGCAGGTTCCCGACGCTGTGGAACTGGTCGGCATGCAGCAGGTGGAAGAGGTAGACCCGACTATCGTATCTGTGCATCTGCCGAGAGGCGGCATGGAAGAGGAAGAAGAAGAGGAAGAAGAGGAAGAACTGGCAGAGGGCGAAGAGGCTGCAGAGGGTGCAGAGGACGCGGCACAGGAAGGCGACAAGGCACCGGATCAGGAGACACCGGAAGAGGAGTAAACCGCTGCTCTGTCACTGATTATTCGATGTTGACCGTGCAGTCGATGCAGCGTTTGCCCCTGTTTCCGGGAGCTGAACTCAGATGACTGAAGCACTGCAGCTTATTGTCGGCCTCGGCAATCCTGGCGCCAAATACCACAACACCCGCCACAACGTCGGCGCCAGATTCGTGACCGGGTTGGCCGACCTCGGAAACGCCTCGTTCAAATCTGAAAAGAAGTTCTTTGGTCTAACTGCCAACGTGAAGATGGAAGGCAGGGAGATCAAGTTCCTGCTGCCCACTACCTTCATGAACGAAAGCGGTCGCTCGGTAGGCGCCATCGCAAGGTATTACAGGATACCTACAAGCGCCATGCTGATTGCCCACGACGAACTGGACATGCCGCCCGGAACCGTGAGATTCAAGCAAGGAGGCGGACACGGTGGACATAAGGGGCTCACAGACATCATTGCCGCGCTGGGTGGCGACAGAGACTTTAACCGCCTGCGAATCGGTATCGGTCACCCGGGAAGCGCTCACCAGGTCGTCAACTATGTACTCGGAAGAGCAGCTCTGTCCGATGTGGCAGTAACGAATGCCGCTTTTGAGGACGCATTGGAAGCACTGCCGTTTGCTCTCGCCGGTGAGTGGCAAAAGGCCATGAATCTGCTGCACGCCAGCAAGTCCGTTGAAGAAGAGTAATTGAGTGGGATTCAAGTGTGGAATAGTCGGCCTGCCGAATGTTGGCAAGTCCACGCTGTTTAATGCCCTCACCAAAGCAGGGGTACCTGCCGAGAACTTCCCGTTCTGCACGGTTGAACCGAATGCCGGTGTGATAGCAGTACCCGATCCGCGTCTCGCCCAAGTCGCATCGTTAGTCAATCCCGCCCGGGTGGTTTCTGCCACCATGGAATTCGTGGATATCGCTGGCCTTGTGAAGGGTGCATCCAAAGGAGACGGACTTGGCAATCGTTTTCTGGCGAACATCAGGGAAACGGATGCTATCGCCCATGTCGTGCGTTGTTTCGAAGATGAAAACATATCGCACGTATCTGCGACGATCGATCCCGTTAACGACATCGAAGTAGTCAACACCGAGTTGGTGCTGGCTGATCTCGAGACTGTTGAGAGTGCGATGGTCAAGGTGGACAAGCTCGCTAACGCTGGTGACAAGGAAGCGATCGCCAGAAAGAGCTTTCTCGACAACGTCTATCAACACTTGAACGGTGGTGAAGCTGCCAGAACCCTCGACCTGTCCACTGGCGAGCGCCACGAGCTTGGAGAGCTGTTTCTGCTCAGTATGAAACCAGTGATGTACGTAGCCAATGTGGACGAAGAGGGCTTGTCGGCGTCACCTCATGTGGCAGCGATAGAAGCACTCGCCGCCAGGGAAGGAGCAGCGGCGGTGGTCATCTGCAACAAGCTGGAAGCAGAAATCGCGGAGCTGGAGGATGGCGAGAAAGCTGAATTCCTACAGGACTACGGTCTGGCCGAACCCGGACTCGATCGTCTAGTAAATCGGGAGACCCCCCAGCTCTGCTGGGGAGGCACCCA
>CEPV01015006.1_pt1 | contig 24873 bp, 15 predicted proteins | sample 530451 | NCBI WGS metagenome assembly CEPV01 (sample SAMEA2620097, study PRJEB7988) | marine metagenome | isolation source: saline water (ENVO:00002010), including
TTATTCAGGACAGGATCGAAACTTGGATGATCCCAATAATGATAATTGGTCCTATAAAGAAGGGAGTTCTGACTTTTCAAAAATTAATGGAACAGAAGGTAATGGTCTTGATGCGGGTAAATATCCTGATTCTGAAAGTTTAGATCGTTCGTTAGAACTATTAAGCGTGAATAAATATTTCACAAAATCCTTTTTCTTAACGGATACAACTTATTTGGCAGGTCGTACAAAAAAATCCGATGGTAATTATACCGGTTGGAAATTATTCCGTATTCCATTAAACCATTTCAGCCGAATAGATTCCAGCATGAGCCCGGAATGGACGGATATTCGTCATATGCGCTTGGTTGTTTCTGATACTGGAAATGTTAACATCAGTGTAGCAAAAATAGAATTGGTGGGGAATGAATGGCAGGAACTGGGTATAGCTCTAGACTCATCCAATACATTTACCAAAGAAAATGCAGACAGTGTTTTTTCAATTGCTGTTATTAATACAGAAGACAATGATAATTATACTCCACCAGAAGGAGTAAAAGGGGAATATGACAGATTGAACGATATTCGTTCCAAAGAACAATCCTTGGTGATGAAATTCACGGATCTTCCTATGAATTACAGTGGTGCCGCCATGAAAAGTTTGATGAAGATATCCGGTGTAAATTATTTGACCTATGATAAATTAAAAATGTATGTATATGGAGAAACAGCCAACCAATGGATAGGCAAAGAAGAAACAAGTGTAGAACTGTTTCTGCGATTCGGCCAAGGCAATAATTATTACGAATTTATCCAACCTGTTTACAGTGGTTGGGATGAAACACGCGATAGAAATTCAATTGAAATAGATTTGGACTGGCTCACAAAATTGAAGCTGCAGGACTCGACAAATGTTAAAAAATTCAATGAAACAGATTTGTATGAAATAGACGAAAATGACAGGTACTATACCTTTACGGATGATAATGGAATTGAAACCGGCAAACAGATTCATATTCGGGGCAAACCATCGCTTTCCAGTATTCAGTTTTTTATTGTGGGAATTAATAATCAAGCTGATGAGTCAATTACCGGGGAAGTGTGGCTGGATGAATTACGCTTAAGCGGTGTAAAAAAAGAACGTGGTGTGGCAATGCGCATACAATCCAAATTTAATTTAGCGGATATCGCTTCATCTACTTTTTCTTACAGTAGAAAGGATGCTGATTTTCATGTATTACAGCAACGGTTGGGTAGTAATACAAATACAGAAAATTTCAGAGTCAGTACAAATATTCAGCTACACAAATTACTACCTAAAAAATGGGGATTGAGTATTCCATTAAACACGACTTTTGCACAATCAGAGAATCGTCCAAAATACTTCCCCGATTCAGATATATTGGTAGATCAGGAAAATGTCCCCGATTCTATTATGAGCAAGAAACAGGAAATCTCTTTCAGCACGTCCCTAACAAAATCCAGTAAATCAGATAATAAGTTTATTAAAGCAACGCTCGATAAGATTAAACCTAGTTTTTCAGCTTCCCAGTCAACATCTTCTAATTCGCTTAATAAAGAAGTTTTGAATGAAAAATATTCAGGAAAGGTTAGCTATTCCTATCCATTCAGCAGAGATAACTACATAACACCATTTAAGTGGCTTAAAGATGTCCCTTGGCTGGGTGAAAAATTGGGAGAAATGAATATGTATTATTCCCCTTCTGCATTCAATACCAGTTTGAACATTAGTGAAGCTTTGTCACAAACAACAAAGCGGATTGGCAGCCGTACAGATACATATTCGTTTGGTTTAAGCCGATCATTTTCATTGGATTACAATTTGACGGATAAGCTGAAAACAAAATATAAGCGATCTATCAGCAGCGACCTTAGAGATTTTCGTGGATATGCCTGGATGGCTATTAGGGATTTGGATCCGGGTGTCGTGGAAAACATCACTGAAAATCTGACAACGTCATTTAATCCACAATTGTTTACCTGGCTCAAGCCTAATTTTAACCATACTGCTGCTTTCCGCTGGAATAAGCCACGAGCCAGTTCCATCGATGGAGCAACAATAGGAACTCAATTACGATTTTCATCGAGCTTTAATATCCTTCCATCACAATTTTTCGAAATGATTTATAAACCACCTTCAAAAGCGAAGAAAAGTGCAGGTAATACGAGGCGCAGGGGGCGAACTAAAGATAAAGATGAAGAGGTTGAAGAAGCTAAACCTGAACAAAAAGAAAATGCCTTTTTAACTGCAATGCACGGAATGGTAAAAAAAGTGAATCCAATCACTTTTTCGTATACAGAGAATCTCAACCGAACTGGCCGGGGAGTGCAAGGTACAGTACCGACAGGATACAAATTTGGTTGGCAGCCGGAACATGGTTTAGATCATGCTACTGATGTTGGATCTGATCAGGGAGCGTGGGATCACAAGCGAGATTTTTCTGTTCGGACAGGTGTGAATTTTACACGGAACATATCCACGTCAATGAATTACGCACAGAATATTGTTACAACCATCGGTGCATCGAATATTGAGCAGCGATCCATGTCCCGGGATTATTTATTTTGGGGCGAAAAACTGGAAGAAGGTCTTCCATTTTTTGGCTGGAGTCTGCGTTGGACCGGAGTGGAAAAATGGCCGTTCATAAATAAAATAGCCCGTTCTGCAAGTATGGAACACGCCATAAACGGAAAGGAATCCCGCTCGTGGCAATTTGAGAATTTTGATGGTCCGGACATGCCGTTATTTGACTTAACTCAATTTATTGATGATTACACTGAAAACCAGCGATCGGCAAGAAAAAACATCAGTTTTTCACCTCTCATTGGATTGAACATGAACTTGAAAAAAGGAATTTCCATGAATATTCGCCACAATGTGTCCAAGTCTGTGCAGGATGAATCCAATGGATTAAGCGTGCGCAATGAAAAATCATGGACAGCAAGCAGTAATTACAGTCATCGCGGTGGATTTACAATTCCGCTGCCATATATGGACGATTGGAATATCCAGAATACCGTAAACTTTACCCTCAATTTTGATATGAATGAAAGTGAATCACTTGGAAGTAAGGATGGAGGTGCAGAATTTGGACAGACTGCATTTAATTCCGGCTGGAAAACATCATTGCGCATTTCATATTCATTCAGTTCTCAAATCAGTGGTGGAATCATTTATGAATACAGGGAATCAGATTCGAAAACGACAGGTAAGAAAATTGATCGTGATTTCGGGTTTGATGTAAATATTGCCATTAGTGGTTAAGACTGGCGATAAGTGATCTGGTAGCTGGTGAATGGTAGAAAAATGAAAATAATAATGAAAATAATCTTAATCATATTTACTTTGCTGGTAAGTGCCGGCTGTGAGAATACAGTCCCGAAATTCTCTGGTGAAAATGCATTTCAGTATCTGGAAAAACAATGTTCATTTGGTCCACGTAATCCCGGTTCTATCGGATACAAAGAATGTCTCACTTTTTTATTACAGGAATTGATAGCAACTGCAGACACAGTTTGGACACAGCCATTTACGTATGATGATCTACATCGGGGTGGGAGTTATGATTTGCAAAATATCATTGCCAGATTTAATCCAAATGCTGAAAAACAAATTCTACTCGGAACACATTGGGATACACGGCCATGGTCGGATAAGGAATCAGATATCGAAAATCAAAATATGCCCATTATGGGAGCCAACGATGGCGCAAGTGGAGTGGCTGTTTTATTAGAAATAACTCATATATTAAAATCAAATCCAGCTGAAATAGGTGTTACTATTGTTTTCTTTGATGGTGAAGATCTGGGAATGTCTGGAGAAAATACATCCTATGCGCTAGGTTCCCAATATTTTGCTAAAAATTTACCAATTCCCAAACCGGATCATGCAATTATCCTTGATATGGTGGGCGATAAACATCTCCATTTACCCATCGAACGATTATCTTATCGCCATGCTCCACGACTAGCGCGGGAAATATGGAAATTGGCCAATAGATTAAATTTACCAGCGTTTGACCAATCACTTGGTTATTCAATTTTTGATGATCATGTACCTCTTTGGGAATTTGCAGAAATTCCTGCAATAGACATTATTGATTTTGATTATCCCCATAAATTTGACAATTATTGGCATACTCAAGAGGATACACCAGACAAATGTTCACCTGCCAGTTTAGAACAAGTGGGAACTTTATTAACTCATCATATTTATGGAATCGAATGATAAAACTGCATTACTTTTTTTCCATGCGTAAAACCCTTTGGCTACTTTCCGGGCTGCTTTTATTTATTTTGGGCTGTCCCGGTGGCGATGCCACCGATGAAGAAACTACTTCTTTGCAGGATCTTCATTTCAATTATCATCAAGGCTTGAATAAGCTTTTTTTCAGCGTTCAGGTTGAGCCCTCGTACCTTGGAACTCAACTTCAAGTGGTGAATGCACTCTATTTTGGATTTGATTCAACTCAAAATGCGGATACACTTGTGTTGAATGATATTGGATATTCAGGCGATATTATTCCCGATGATGATATTTATTCTATTAACGTCAGCAATGATTCAAATTATGTATCTTATGTTTTGGAACCCACAGATACAGGAAATGTATATATCAAATTTTTAGTTCAATATGGTACCACTATCAAGGGACGTATGCTCATCTTTGAGACAGGAAATCAAGGCCCAAAAATTTTATCGGTCAGTATGCCGGATACCATGCGCAGACCCGGAGCGGATAGTGTTGCAGTGGGAAATCTTGTCGTTACAGTTTCTGATCCGGATGGTCATGAAGATGTACAAACGTGTTATCTAATGTTTCAGAAACCGGATGGTACTTATTCCAGCGGAAGTCCCATTTCTTTATATGATGATGGTATTCAGGATTTTTCCATGTATCTTTGGGATGAAGAAGCGTATGATGGCAAATTTTCCCGGTATATCATTATTGATTCAAATAATCCATTGGGAACATATACATCTTATTTTTATGCTCGGGATTATTCAGGAATTTTATCAGAACCATTTATAACAACACTGGTTGTGGAATGATATTACTGAAACAAAGGGGCTTTATAAAACGCATATCCAGTGCCAATTGGATATCTAAAACCGCTGTAATTATTTGTTTGTCGACAATCCTGTTTCCTCAAGTTGCAACAAAATTTCAATTGCCTTTTAATTTACAGCATCAGAAATCTATCTCCTCATCCGACACCTCACAGCCGGGTTTATTGAGCAACGTTATATCAGAAATTCGTTTACAAGGCGACACTAGTTGGGTATGGTTAGGAACTGGGAGAGGCCTTTCCCGGGTAAAAGATTCGCTCAATGTGGAAACATTCTTTACAAGTTCAGAACTGACGAATGGTTCAAGTACGGGCGGATTTTTTCCTGAAGGAGGTGTTTCTGCTATTGCAGTGAAAGGCGATACTGTTTTCGCCGCTTTTGCCGGAAGTGAAAATGATTTTCCCATTGGTAGGGGTGTTGTTTATACAGCGAATACCACAGCTGAATTTCCGGTATGGACTTATTATAGCCAGCCTATAGATTTTGCTGATGCAGAAACATTTCCCTGGGGTGGTATTGGATTTATTCAGGGATTACCTATAACAGCTGAGGAATATAATATTACGTATGACGCATCAATCAATGGTGGGTTTGTGTGGATTACCAGTTGGGCCGGTGGATTAAGACGATATAAAATTTCAGATGGCAGTTGGGAACGAGTCCCAACACCGGAAGATGACAAACTTACTCTTATCACCTGCGCTGATTCATCTTATGAAATGGTGGATGGTAAAAAAATTCTAAAGAACTTTTACATGAATCCTCGAGATCCAATTGATGGAGGAAATCATAATCATAAAGCATTTTCAGTTTTAGCCTATAGTGATACAATTTGGGTTGGAACGGCGAATGGCATCAATCGGGGAATTATTGGAAATCAAGGATGTATTGATTGGCAGCATTATGCCTATCCATTTGAAAACTTATCTGGAAATTTTGTAGTAAGTATTGCCAAGCAAAACTGGAATTCACAGCGAATTATATGGGCAGCAACGATGAATGCCGATGATCCGACTGAGCAGCGAGGTGTAAGCTATACATTGAATGATGGCGGCACGTGGCACACAACTTTGGTCGGTGAGCGAGTGTACAATGTGTATGCGCAGGATTCACTTGTGTTTGCCGCATCAGCAAATGGTCTTTGGAAAACAAATGATGGGCAAAACTGGGCATTGTTCAATCCTGCAAGAAATGTGACCCCCTTACAAGGTGATGAAACATTATCCAGTGAAGTGTTTGCTGTCATGCTGGATGAACGGGCATATTATAACGGACCGGTACTTTGGATTGGTACAGGGGATGGTGTTGCTCGATCATCGAATCTTGATGGCAGTAATTGGGAAATCTACCGAGCAGATTATGATCCGGAAATAATTTATGCTTATCCAAATCCATTTTCCCCTAATTCTCACAACGTACTGGACGGGGATGGATTTGTTCGCTTTCACTTGGGCGATATTTCGTCTTATGAAGTGGAAATGGATGTTTACAATTTTGCCATGGAAAATGTGTATAGTGTAACATTAAACAGACAAAAGCCAGAAACAGGATCAATAAAATGGAATGGTAAAGATGCAAATGGGCGCTTGGTGGATAATGGTGTATACTTTATTAAACTGAAATATTCTCAGAGCTTGAATGCCTCTGCTAGTAACCATTGGCTTAAATTAATTGTTGTGAAATGAAGCGTTTATTCTCCATTTTAATCATATGCACTTTTTCATTAAATGCTGCAGATTATGCAGGATATTCAGGTTCATTTCTGCGAATGGGAACATCTGCCAGAGCCATGGCAATGGGCAGTGGGTTTACGGCAGAACTTGATCGTGGTTTTACAGCATATCATAATCCTGCCAGTATTGCATTTTTAGAAAAACGTCAAGCATCCTTTACGTATCATTCACTGACTCTAGATCGGAAATTTATTGCCAGTAGTTTTGCTCTTCACTTACCTCCCACAGCTGGACTTGGAGTCGCTTGGGTCAGTGCAGGAGTGGATGGCATTGACGGGCGAACGTTGGCCGGAGAAGCAACATCAACATTATCTACATCTGAGGATGCTTTTTATATTAGTTTTGCCCAGCGGCTACAACCGTGGGTTAGTCTGGGAATCAATATAAAAATTCTCTACAATCAATTACCCATGAATGAAAGTGATTTGGCAGGAAAAGGGACTGGGTTTGATGTTGGTATAATGCTGCGACCCGGCAAGCGTATGACTATTGGATTCATGGTTCAAGACTTGAATTCTTATTACCAATGGAACACAAGTTCAGTATTCGAAGAAGAAGGGCGTGTTTATCGAGATGTATTCCCCTCCATTTTCAGAGTGGGAATAACGTATAAGAAAAGAAAACTATATTTTACAGGTGATGCTGGAATCATTGCCGGGGAAAAGTCCGATGGTTCCTATGGGCATTTGGGACAATCTATTCGTGCCGGAGTTGAATATACATATAGGAAAAATTATTTTTTCCGCGGAGGGTATGGAAATGGTCGAATTGGAGTTGGCGGCGGGATGAATTTTTCATTTATAAAAAAGAATGATGCCTTTCTGGATTATGCTATGATTGCAGAATTTCCTGCTGGAGTTGCTCATATAATTACCTATGCGTTCCATTTTTAAATTTTTATTACTGATCATTTCTTGTGTATTATATGGCACAGGTACTCAATTTTTATCCATCCCTTCAAATGGATTGGAACTAGCAATTGGCGCCAATGCTATTCAGAAAAATAGTATTAATCCCGCTGGACTTTTAACACATAGTCCCGGTCCAATAATGGGTGTTTCATATGGTTCATGGTTAGCGAATACAAAATTATCAGCAATTAAAGTTTTATTTCCGGGGCAAAAAATATCCTATGGACTGGATTTGAAATATGTTGATTTGGATGATTTGGAATTGCGATCTGAAAGACCCACAGATGATCCTTTAGCAACGTTTGGTGCAAGTGGTTTTTCTTTGGGCGGTTCGTTCAGTAAAGAATTTCTTGGCATAGACGTTGGTGCTGCCATACGTTATGTACGGATTGATCTTTATACGGAAAACAGCAGTGGATTTGCCGGGGACATTGGAGTAACAAAGACCCTTTCTCCAAACATCAATTTAGGAGGAGCAATTTTGAATTTGGGAAAAATGTCTGATCTTCGAAATGAAGAACCCAAATTGCCATTAAGAATTGTATCGACTGCAAATCTTAAAGTTGAGATGGATCAGTTAGTAAATAACATTGCTTTAACTGGCGAATGGTCCAACCTGATAAACGGAAGTATTTTTTATGTGTCTACAATATCAAAATGGAAAAATATGTCATTTCGTTTAAGCAGCAAACTGGCTGAAAATATCACTGAAATTTCTGGAGGCCTTGGCTTGCAATTCGGTATGTACAGATTGAACTATGGAGTACGAATTGGTTCACAAAATTTGGGCATGCCCCAAATGATTGATCTAATAATTCAACTACCATAAAATGACGAATCACAAAGATACAGGTGACCGACAGCAAAAAATTATCGTCTTTCTGTTGTTCATTGTTTTGATTCTTATCAGTATCGTTGTTGGCACATTTAATAAAATCAACATTCTTGAAAAATCTCCTGTTACAGAGCTGCCGGATATAGAACCAATCGAAAAAACAGTTTCGGTAAGCATAGGTAAAATCGCCATAATTATTGACGATTTTGGCTATCGAAATGATGCTGTTTCGGAAGGGTTTTTAAACATAGATACTGATTTGACGTATGCTGTTATTCCCGGTCATGAATACAGTCAAACTATGTCTAAAAAGGCATACCAATCAGGATATGAAGTTATCGCCCACATGCCCATGGGAACGACTGTGCCAAGCTTTGGTGAAGAAGAATATATTATAAAAGCATCCATGACCAGTGCGGAAATTGAAGAACGGATGAATAAGGTGTTGCGACATTTACCGGAAATAGTGGGAATGAATAATCATCAAGGGTCAAACGCTTCGGCAAACAAACGAGTGATGAATGTGATGGGGAATGTTTTAAAAGAGAATGGAAAATATTTTTTGGACAGCCGCACAACAAAAGAAACCCAAGCTGAAAGTGCCATGCGTCTGATAGGTGTTCCTACAGGTCGTCGACATGTATTTTTAGATAATAATCCCGAGGAAACTTCAATAATCCAGCAATTGCATTCACTCGCTGAAATAGCCAAAGCAAATGGATTTGCAGTTGGAATCGGACACGTAAAAGAAAATACACTAAACGTGCTGCAGCGGGAAATCCCCAAACTCAAAGCTGACAATTATGAATTCGTATTTATTTCTGAAGTGGTGAATTAATCCATGGGAATCATGTGCAAAATTATGCGTGGGGATTTTATTGAAAGTATGCATGTGGCTTATGCCGTTGTTGTGGATGGAGAAGGGAAAATAGTTCAAAATTGGGGTGATCCCAATTATTTGACGTGTATTCGTTCATCGCTGAAACCATTTCAAGCATCGGCATCAATTGTTGCAGGAGCAACGGAAGCGGCAGGCTTTACAACTAAAGAATTAGCTTTAATGTGCGCATCTCATAATGGGGAGGATATTCATGTGAAAACAGCCCAGAGTATGCTGAATAAACTGGGTTATGATATGTCGCATTACGAATGCGGTAGCCATACTCCCTATGATAAAAAGTCTAAACACGAATTAATCAAACAGTTTAAGAAGCCCACAGCACTTCATAATAATTGTAGCGGCAAGCATGCTGGAATGCTGTGTCTTGCAAAACATTTAAACGTTGCCCCCTCCGGTTACACTCATGTGGATCATCCAGTACAGAAGGCCATCATGAATCAAGTAAAGATATATTCAGAGTTAAACGATTTTCCGATGGAAGTTGACGGATGCAGCGCGCCTATCCCTTTTATGCCTCTTTACAATATTGCAATAATGTTCCAAAAATTAGCCGGAAGTAATTATCCTGAATTAAACGTTTTATATGATGCCATGGTTTCGAACCCAATGATAGTTGCAGGAACGAATCGATTTGACACAGATTTTATTTCAGCGATGGCCGGCAGAGCCGTCACAAAAGTTGGTGGTGAGGCTGTACGCGGTTTGGGTATTCGTAAGGAAAACGGGGAAGTATTTGGTATTGCATTGAAAGTCCTTGATGGAAATCAGCGCTGTTCTCCCCAAGCAATGATGGGAATATTATCTGAAATGAACTTACTTTCAAGTGACGAAAAGAGTCAGCTGGCAAAATACCAAAAAACAAATTTGAAAAATCATAATAAATTAAGTGTAGGTTCAATTGAAGTGGAGATAGTGTGATAAAAAGAGTTGTTATCCTTAGTGTTTTATTATTAAGTCAAATCGTTGGACAAACGCCAATCGGCGTAGGTCTCTACGAGCAAACTTTATTTGAATATGTAGTAGATAATTATAAAACGACAACAACTTTGGGCTATAATCTTGCAAGAGATATTCTTTATGGAACGATTGATTTAAAAGAAGGGAATCAATTAAGTTGTGTTTATTCGGGATATACTATCACCCTTGATACTACACAAGATCCTAGTACCAATGCGTATCAGCAGGGGATCAATTGTGAACATAGTTGGCCTCAAAGTATGGGGGCTGGCAGTGAGCCGCAAAAGAGTGACATGCATCATTTATTCCCATGTAAATCAAATGTGAATTCATCGAGAGGAAATGATCCTTTTGCAGACATTCCTGATTCCAATACTGAAAAATGGTATAGAAATGATACGATATTATATACAATTCCTACAGAATACATTGAGGAGTATGCTGAAAAATATAATCCACCCAACGCTGATGATGAAACATTTGAGCCTAGAGAAGATCATAAAGGAGATGCCGCACGAGCAATGTTTTATTTTTACGCCATGTATCATGATGCCGCAGATACAAATTTTTGGAATGTTCAAAAAAATGTGCTGCTTGATTGGCATTATAATGACCCTGTTGATCAGTGGGAAGAAAATAGAACATGGGCCATTGCTGGTTATCAGGAAAATATGCCAAATCCTTTTGTTTTAGATTCAACATTAGCAAGAAGGATATGGTTTTATTCGCCAATTATTTCCTCTCCATTTCGAGTTATTATAACAGAAATTATGGCGAATCCTTCGGCCGTTTCCGATCCAAATGGCGAGTGGTTTGAAATATACAATAACGATACTATGTCTATAAATTTATCCGACTGGCAGATTGCCGATCGCGATAATGATCTTCACACCATTTTCCCGCCTCAGGATCAATTTTTTATTTCTCCCGGTGAATATATGGTTTTCAGTAGAAATGCTGACAGTACCATAAATGGTGGTTATTCCGCCGATTATGAGTATTCAAGTTTTCAATTAGCTAATAGCGATGATGAAATAAAAATCATTGATGGTGACGGGCTAATAGTAGATGAAGTAGAATATAATTCTTCCTTTCCTTTTTCATCGGGCGCTTCTATGTATTTGAGAAATATTGATTTTGATAATAATGTAGACACTAGTTGGGCCATGTCTGAGATGGAATATGGTTTGGGTGATTTGGGAACGCCTGGACGTGCATGGGATGATTCGTTATCAACCAGTAATGATATTGACTTTGGATTACCTCAAACCATTGTTTTAAATCCAGCCTATCCAAATCCGTTTAACCCTAAAACCACCATACGATTCACCCTAGGAGCGAGGCATACTTCACAACTTCGTATTTTTGATATTTCTGGAGGATTGGTGGATAATTTGATTAACGACGAACTTAATCCGGGAACCCATGAGTTCGTTTGGAATGCAAAAGACCAACCCAGTGGAGTTTATTTTGTACAATTATCCATTGGAGAATCAGTCCAAACACAGAAGGTGATTTTGTTGAAGTAATTTTGAGAAATATTGAAGCAAATAATTACAATTTTAAGGAAATGGGTATTAATTTGGAACCCCTTTTCAACTTAGTTTTGTGATTCAAATTTTAAACAAAATAAGGAAAAAATATCATCATGAATAAAATATTGTACTTCATATTAACATATTCGGTTGTTTTTGGACAGGTCGACTACACTAGTCAGATCCAAACAATTTTTAATAGCAACTGCACAAGTTGCCATAATGGCAGTCATAATACAGGGCTTGACTTGAGATCGTATTCAAGTGTTATGACAGGCGGGAATAACGGGGTTGTTATTATTCCGAATGATCATGCGAATAGTTTGCTTTGGCAAAAGGTTAATTCAGGTGCAATGCCACCATCGGGAAATTTAACTACAACTCAAATTGATCTAATTGCAAACTGGATTGATGAAGGAGCGTTTGAAAATCCGGCGACAGATTCATTAACTATTTTTATAAGTGAATATGCAGAAGGATCATCCAATAATAAATATTTAGAAATTTACAATCCAACAGATCAATCCATTGATTTAACTGGTTTTGCTTTTCCAAGTGTTGGTAATGCCCCTGATGATCCAGGGAATTATGAATATTGGAATGAATTTCCAACTGGTTCAACAATTGCTCCTGGTGATGTATTTGTAATTGCTCATCCAAGCGCTGATGCTACTATTTTGGCTCATGCAGATATGACTCATCTGTATTTAAGTAATGGTGATGATGGCTACTGTATAGTTGAAGGAACAGAAGGCAATTATACAATATTAGATTGTATTGGCGATTGGAATGGTGATCCAGGTGATGGCTGGGATGTGGCAGGAGTTACCGAAGCAACTAAAGATCATACATTGGTGCGAAAATCTACAGTTTTAACTGGGAATCCTGACTGGTCAGAATCTGCGGGTACCAATGCAGATGACTCCGAATGGATCGTCTATGATCAAAACACTTGGGATTATTTAGGCTTTCATGTTTATGGTACGGGTGGTGGGAATATTGCTCCTATCGCATCTGCAGGATTAAATCAATCAGTAAACTATGGAATTGAAGTAACATTAGATGGATCTGGTAGCGTTGATCCTGATGGTTCTATTGAATCTTATTTATGGGCACAAGTCGCAGGCGCAATAGTATCACTTAGCTCTAATAATGAAATGGTTGTTACATTTACAGCACCGACTACTACTGATTCATTGTCTTTTATTTTAACAGTCACAGATAATGATGGTGATGATGACTCGGATACTGTTTTCGTAAAAACAAGAGAAACTTTATCTAATCAAGTCTTTTTCAGTGAATATGCAGAAGGTTCATCCAACAATAAATATTTAGAAATATTTAATGGCAGTGAAACAGATCTTGATTTGAGTCAATATGCTATTTCCAGTTGTTCAAATGGTTGTCCTGATGAATCAACATGGGATTACCCTAATAATATTGTATTTGCAACTGGTACAATGTTGCTAGTTGGTGAAGTGTATGTAATCTCTCATCCGAACGCCGACGCTGCAATTCTTTCAGAAAGCGACCAAACATTTACTTATTTAAGCAATGGAGATGATGTTTTTGGACTTGTGGATGCTTCTACTGGCGATATTATCGATATTATTGGTGAAATGGGCGAAGATCCCGGCGATGGTTGGGCTGTTGCCGGTATAGAGAATGCAACCAAAGACCACACCCTAGTTCGGAAAGCGTCTATTATTGCCGGTAATCCGGATTGGACATCATCTGCCGGTACAAATGAAAATGATTCTGAATGGATTGTTTATGATCAAGATATATGGGATAACCTTGGAAGTCATAGTCAAAATGTGGATGCACCATCTGTTGCAATTACAAGTGTCAGTCCAAATTTCATTGCCGATAATACTGAAATAGAAGTATCAGCAGAATTGAATCCTGTAACCGGGTCCATGGCAAGTGCCTCCATTTATTATGGAACTGACGACGCCCTATTAAATACGACAGAAATGTTTCTTGAATCCGGTTCTACATGGATGGGGATTATTCCAGCACAAAATGGAAATATACTCTTGCAATTTAAAGTATTTGCCACAGACGATTCCGGGAACGAAGGTGAATCGTCCGTTCAAAGCCGATTAATTGCCAGTTCGACGCCGGACGAGATTGATGAGGTTCACGCCAATGTTGTGGAAGATCAAATTGTTACCATTCAAGGAATCGTTACAGTAGGAACCGGGTTATTATCAACGACAAAAACAAGTGCTTATATTCAAGATGAATCCGGTCGCGGATTAAATTTATTTGATTATGAATTAATCGAAGGAATAAACCGTGGGGACGAATTGCGAGTGGTGGGTTATGTAGATCAGTATTATTCAACCGTAGAAGTAACAGATTTTGTTTATGAAACAATTTCAATCGACAATACCTTACCTACGCCCCAGGAAACTACATCTTCCGGTGCAAATTCATCGGATTATGAAGGGACACTCATTTCATTTCCGGGTGAAATAACAATCCTTGAAACCATAGGTGACAATGATGGTTTGAAATTAACGATTGATGATGTAACAACCGTTATGATTTGGAATAGTACTGGTGTCACAACGTCTGGACTGGATGTTGGCACCAGTTGGGATTTTACAGGAATAGGAAGTCAGTATAGTGAAATGTATCAATTATTAGTTGCATACGATGAAGATATTGCTACATTGGGTATTGATAACATTAGTACAATACCAAATGAATTTGCTCTTTATCCGGCGTTTCCAAATCCCTTCAATCCGGTAACGACGATTTCTTTTTCAACAGATATAGAAGGTGAAATTCATTTAAATATTTATGATATTAACGGTCGTTTGGTTGATCAAATGAATTATGAAAATATATATCCCGGAACCCATCAAACCACATGGGATGCATCATCATTATCATCCGGAGTCTATTTTATTCGGTTGAAAAATAATACACATCATGCCATTCAAAAAGTGATGTTGCTTAAATAAATAAAAGGACAACGAAATATATGAATTTTATAAAAGGGCTCATTTATTTGAGCCCTCTCTTCCTAATGGCGGAATTAGATCATTTGCTTTTTTCAGAAATCGTTCTTACGCCAAGCGATGGAGAATATGTTAGAATCACAAACCCGACAAATGGGGATATAGACCTTACCAATTATTATTTAACAGACGGAACCGACCTCGCCAACGGGAAAGTTTATTACAAATTACCTGAAGGAGCAGATTATTGGAGTGGGTCAGGCTCAGATTTTATTTGCCGTTTCCCAGATGGATTTTCTTTGTCTGCCGGCTCCTCTATTTACATTTCACTGCGAGATAGCTCAAAATATGCAAGTACCTATGGCGAAAATGCTGATCTAACATTAATTGACGATATGCGAGATGCAGTAGATGGCATCAGTACAAAAGGAGCTTCTGGTTTGCCTAAGTTGGACAATACCAATGAAACATTGATTTTGTTTTATTGGGATGGGACGTCTTCCGAAATAAAAGATGTTGAATATCTTTTATGGGGCGATAATTTTCATGGTGTGGATAAATCTGATATAAGCGGATATCTTGCTGATACACCCATGTCGAGTCAATCGTTTATGACTGCACATTTAACGGATGAAAAATTAGTTCGTATCTCTGATGAAGGCAGTGAAATTCAAACAGGAGGGAATGGTATTACCGGACATGATGAAACAAGCGAAAATTTAAGTGAAACGTGGGAAGTCCGTTCCGTCATTTCTTCAAAACCACAAATTAGTAACGTCGTAGTAATTCCTCAATCACCCACCATCGAAGATGAAATAATTATTAGTGCGATAGTGGTTGATGATGAATCGGTTTTAGTGGTGGAACTGATAACAACCTTTGAGGGAAATACAACCGTTTCAGACATGGCACTTATAGGTAGTGACCAATATTCATTATCATTGGTGCCTTTTGGCGTTTCTGGAGAATTAATTTATTATATTCGAGCCGAAGATAATGTCGGGTTAAAAGATTCCACAAATATTTTTTCTATTACTATATCCGAACTGCAGGAACCACCCACAGAATTATCTATAAAGGATTTATTGGATAATTTAGACGATTATGTTGGGACAGAAATCGAGATTGATGGAATCATTGCTGTACCTGCAGGAAAATTGCGTACGAATTTTACGGAAGCATTTCTCCAAGATGAATCAGAGCGTGGAATTATTTTATATAATTCTTCTTTGGATACGTCCTTTCATCGAGGAGATTCTGTTTTGGTGGTGGCAGAAGTAGATGAGTTCGACGGCAAGCCCGAATTGATTTACAGCAGTATTACCGTTTTGAAGGAAAACGCACACATTCCGGTGGTGGAAATATCCATAGCAGAATTTAATTCATTGGATTATACGTATGCATTTGTACAAGTATGGGGGAAAGTGATTTCTCGCTCCGATCCGTCGGGGACAAATACTGGAGCAAATATTAGTTTGCAAGATGCTTCCGGAGAAGTAACAACCGTGCGAATTTGGAACTCCACCAATATATTATACAATGACAATTTTGAACTTGTGAACCCTGAATTAGATTCTTTGCTTCAAGTTGGAAATATAATTGAAGTCGCCGGTGTAGGTGGAGAATACAGCGGTGCAAGTCAACTGCAACCTGCATACCGTGAAGATATAACAGAAAAATTAGAAGGAGAAGTAGGAGATTTCGAAGCAAAATTGGATGTGGCACCATATCCGTTTGTTCCCCAACTGGGCGAAGTAATTGCCTACACGTACAGCTTCCCCGCGAACGGTAGAATTAAATTGAGAGTTTTCGATATGGTCGGGCGATTGATTACTACATTATACGATGAATATCGGGGAATTTCTTTTTATAAAGAAGCGACATGGGACGGCAGAGACCATTTAAATCGGTTGGTTAGTCCGGGAACTTATATTTTTCATTTAGACGTTACCGATGCTATTACAGGAAATAAATATCAAGATATGGCGCCTGTCGTTATTGGTGTGTATGGGAATTGAGGCTATGAAACGAATTATTATAATATTCATTTTATTATCTTTTGCAACGGCGCAAGTCACAACGGAACACTTATTTATGGGAGCACCTTCTATGTCCGTTGCTGGGAGCGATATTGCGAGGTCGGAACAGTCTTGGTCGATGTTTGTAAATCCGGCAAGTTTGGCAGAACATAAAAATAAGAGCGTTGTCGTCGGTTCTGAATCCATATTTGGATTATCATTCTTTGCTCATTCCATGGCGGCGTTTCAATTTAACTTGCCCATGATGCGAAATCTTGGAATATCCATCGAAGATTTTTCGACAACATATCAAGGTAATTCACTTACACACGAAATAGCGATCGGATTGAGCCAAGGATTAAAACTCCAAGCAGATCGAAACAGCACGCTTCTTATGGGATATACTTTAAAAGCGTATTCTGTAGATTATGGTCAGTCTGCGGGACCTACCGGAGACGGGTCAGATGGCCGGGAATTAGGTTCGCATAACGCATTTGGTTTGGACGTGGGACTATTAGCGACTTTAAGAGATCGTATCCGGTTTGGGGCAAAAGTAACCAATATCAATCACCCGCAATTGGGCGAAGCAAATACAGCCGTTTATTTACCGAGACGAATGCAAATCGGATTGGCGTATTCGCCCTATGATTTGGTGTGGACAACCGCATCGTTGACACGTTCAGTGGGGCACGATACTCAAATGAATGCAGGATTGGATTTTGAGATATTGTCCGGTTTACATCTTCGTACGGGAGTCCAAAGTAACCCGAATCAGTTTGCAGCCGGTTTTAGATTTTCGTGGAAATTCATCAGCGTTGATTATGGATTAATGACCCATCCTGTTCTACCATTATCTCATCAATTCTCACTGGAAATTCGACTTCGATGAAACGTATTATTCTTTTATTACTTTCTGTTGCCATTGCAGAAAAATTACCCATTAATACGGCAGCCTTGGATGAAATTTATTCTCTTCCGCTTACCGTAGAACAAGCAGACAACCTTTATGAATATGTTACATTTCAAGGACCTGTAAAATCCATTTTTGATTTGATGAATATAGAGGAGTTTTCTGCTGAAACAATTCTAACTCTTCGACCTCTGGTTACACTGGAAATTGGCAAAATTAATCAAGCGAATTTTAAATTAGATCGCCAGTCTCGTAAGATTGAAAATTGGACATCGGAAGAAGGCGCGAACGAAGCATTGGTTGAAGTATGGTTAGATCGTTTATCTGAACCTAAAAACATAAATTCAGCAACATGGAATGATTTGATGGCATTACAGAATGTCAGTCCGGTAGATGCTGTGGCTGTGTTGAAACGAATTGATGAAGGTTCTATTACATATCCCAAAGCGCTTCGAGGGTCCATCGGTTTAAGCTATTGGGGATATAAAAATATGGTGGACTTTTTTACGTATAAAGAAACTCCAACCGAATCTGCGACTCATGTATGGTATAATTCGACGTTTAAAACAGTTCCATCCACCACTTCATTTGATTCGGAAGTGGGGTCTGTTACACCGTTAAGTACTCATCCCGGAGATATGCATCATAAATTGATTGCTCGCGTTGGTTCTCATTGGAAACTTTCACTTGCTGTCCATCGCCAGCTGGGCGAAGAACTTCCAATGACGAAAGTTGGCGACGTGGAAATCCCTGAGGGAAAATGGTCTTTGACGTATCGAAATCTAAATATATTCGGATTACATTTTGATCGAATTGTATTGGGAAATTTTTCTGCCACCATGGGTCAAGGTGTGGTATTTGAAAATACTGATTTCTTTTCTCCACGTCGTTCTGGTTATAGTTGGAGTCGTCGCGTCCATGGTGTTTTCCCTGATATTTCTCGCACACGTGAATATGCATTACGAGGTTTGGCATTTAATGGTGGTACAAAATCTATTGATGTAATGGGGTTTATTTCAAAACATAGTAGAGATGCAATTTTAAATCGCGCCGATAGTTCATTTACAACGCTCATTACTTTATATCCAAGAACAAACATGGGATATAACGGCGAATTATCTATGCCAATGCTGAATACGGTAGAAGAAGTAACTTATGGAGGAAATACTCGTTTTATTTTACAGCCGGGCACGTATGTTGGATTTTCTGCGTATGAAAGTTTATATGATCGGCCATTAAGACCGGATATCGCTACAACTGTCATTGCTGACGCCAATGAAGGGAAGTTTTTAACATCTATTGGAAATACTGCCGATACTGAAATTGCATCCATGTATTCATCTTCGGGCGAATCACCTTTATGGGAGAAAGCAAAATCTTTTCGCCGCGTTTTCGGGTTTGACTTTTCAACTGTAATTCGCAATATTGCTGTGCAGGGTGAATATGGTGTGTTAGATAAAGATGGAAACATGTCCATAAGCGATTCTGACCCAAGAGCCTTTGTTATGAGTGGTTATGTTCAATTTAACAGCTTGAATATGTTGGTTGTTTATCGGGATTATGATTTGGCATTTGATAATCCTTATCAGCGTTCGTTCTCGAATTATCAACGATATAAAGGCAGTATTTTTGAAGACACATTTTATCTCGAAGACCCGATTTACGGTTACCTTTATTCTGCTCAAGCGCAACCTCAATCTGAAAAAGGTATTTATGTTTTTAGTCGGTATCAGGCTCACAAATCCTTGGTGCTGACAGCCGATTTTGATACGTGGACTCGAAATGCAGATAATGCGCGTTATTATCGCACAGTAGTTCGGGCACAATTTAGACCGTTATTCAATCTTCGATTTCATTTACGTCATAAATGGCAAAAGCGCGGCGGATTGAATACATTAGACCCTTCGGCGTTTTTTGCGCAAGAAACCATTTTCCGTTCCCAACTTCGCTTGTCGAGATACAATCAATTGGAGTTTATTTGGGTGAAATCATGGGTTGATTTCACCAATCGCAGACGATTATCCATCGACCTCGCCAGTGGTGGAGAAACTCCATCCATGGTTGGCAGTGCCGGAACCGGAAGTGAAGGGTTGGGATTTAAAGTAACTCATCATTTTAATAATCGTCTTAAAGTGATGAGCCAAGTCCTCTTGTATAATGGATTTATATGGAATTTTGAAGATACGGATTTCCGAGTATTTGACAGTCAAACAGATGCCTTACGCTTTTGGGTTTCCATATTCTCCAGATTAAATAATGATTGGGCTTTTCGTCTAAAATGGACATTGGACACAGGACTGCCTATAACAAATTTTACTTTTGAACCTGATGACCCCACAGATCAGTATCCAAATCAACGGATAAGTTGGGATACCGTCACAGGGCAACATTCAACATCGGATATCCGAATACAATTAGACTATGCGTTTTAGAACTCAACAAATTTTCACGTTGCTCGTAATGATATTTGCTTTGCAAAGCAGTATGATAGGACAACATTATTTTTCAACTGTTTTACCCGCAGATCTCCTTTCTTCGGATGCGCGAACTTTGTCAATGGGATATGGAATGAATCCGCTCTTTCAGCAATCTGCTGAACATCCGTTTAGATTGCGAATTGATTTTGATGCAAGGTCTATGACAGAAACGAGATCCTTCCCGATAATTGATATGTTTGATGATGTGGTTACGGATAATGTGTATGTCATTAATCGTTTAATGACGTATTCAACGCCGTGGACATTAAGTGCAGATTTATCAAAATGGATTCATCAACCCGTTTCCGTTTCTATTACTCAATCTCCTTTCTGGGATTTTCGATATAATTATAAAGAAGAAGTGAGAGCGAGTTTAGGCCCCGGTGTTTACAATCGAGATCCTGTGGCAGGTTATCATATTTTTCGCATGGATGGCATCATTCAATCCACTCAATTTGATGTGGCTATTCATCCAATTTCATTTTTTAATATCGGGATGAGTTTTGAATCATTTACGGGTCAAGATTTATTTCAGCAAAAGGGAGTTAAAGTTTTGCTAACGGATGATGCGCTGGCATCAGATTCAACAAACATAATGGAATATGATCTTAATTTAGATAATACGAATCGTTGGACATTGGGACTGGATGTTATTTTAGCGAATTCAATAATGCTTGGGTTTTCCATGAAATCAGCAGTGGGTTTTTTGTTTAAAACAGATGGTTATGTTCCTGTATTAGACGAGCGAACTCAATTGCCCGGATTAACAAAAGCAGACACATTATCTTCTTATATGATTTCGCTGCCAAGTGAATTTAGTTTAATGTTTTCTTCTCGTTTGAATAACAAAATTAAATCTTTTGCAAATGGTCGTGTAACGTATTCCGATTGGTCGCAAACGGATGAAATTATGGTGAAAGGTGTTTCCACAGATACGGTTAATTTTCATTATCAGTCCACGTGGTCTATCCATTTGGGAGTGGAACATTGGGTTTTGAATCAAACACCATTTCGATTTGGATTTACGTATTCAGATTCACCACTTGGAGATAATTTTGAACAAACAATGATTACGTTAGGTACCGGTTGGACTTATGAACATTTTACATTAGATATTGGTACAGCCTTTGGTAGAGTGGAATACAGATATTCGGACTTATTTGTTCCAACGGGACAAGACGCTGACAACTTAGAAGAAGTGAAAGAATCTGTTTTATCTGTTAAAGCATCATTGACTTATTCGTTCTGAAATAAATGATATTAGAAAAAAAAGCGAAACAGCTTTTCCTTTGTTTATTTATGCTGTGTGGGTTAAATGGAAAATCCACTCGCCTTCATCTTGTATTTACCAATGATATTCACGGTGCGCTTCATGAACTTCCGGCGCGGTTTATCAATCCTGAATTTGCACCGGAATTAACTGGCGGGTCAGGAGCACTCACTTATCTTAATTCTGTGAGAAAAGAAGCTAAAAAGAATAATGAATTCGTATTATTGACAGATGGCGGAAATATTTTTCAAGGAACTCCTCTTGGAACGTATGATGGTGGCTCAACAATAATACGTTGGATGAATTGGATGGGGTATGATGCGTTGACTCCCGGTGTAAAAGATTTTGATCAGGGAAAAGCAAATTTGACTCGTTTGGCGCATCAAGCGACGTTCCCTTTTTTGTCTGCAAATCTAAACGGTTTTAACGGTACATTGCCCTACATTATTAAAAAGTTCGATGGAATAAATATCGGAATTATCGGATTAATGACTCCCGATTTACACGAAGGTACTTTACCGGAAAATGTGGATGGTATTTCTGTTAGCCCGCCTTTGGAAATATTAAATGCGATGGTTCCAAAAATTCGATCCGAAGGCGCAGATTTGATTTTTGTTCTAGCTCATATGGGATTGCCTTATAATCGGGAAGATGAATATAAAATCATGATGGAAACGATTGATAATTCATCAAAACAAATACTCATTACCAATGCGTTGGAATTAGCTCATTATTCAGAAGGTGTTGACGTAATAATTACCGGCGGAATCAGTAAAGGATATGATACACCATGGCAAGACCCATTGACACATACATTAGTATTACAAAATTATGGCAACTTAACCGGTATTGGACATTTGATTTTAAATGTTGATTTGGATGTAAAAGCAATAACCGGTTTTTCTTTCCCCACCGACCGCGGAATGATGCTTACATTATTTAAAGATGATATTTGGCCGAATCTCGAAATGGCGGATTCAATTCGTCAATGGGTTGATAACGTTGAAAATCGAATTGATTATAATATGAGAGAAAAAGTGAAAAGTATTCGATCAAATCCCGTTCCGGATTGTTCGGTTCAACTTACGCCTCAATGGGAAAACTATGATGTTCCATCCATCGGTAAACCAAATAGATTGGAAGTAATGACGTGGAATATGGAACATTTCCCCACGGCGAATGATACAACGTTGAAAGCAGTCGCAGAAATTATTCGTGATTTAGATGTGGATATAATTGGCATACAGGAAGTTCAAGCTATTGGTAAATTTGCCGAAATGATGTCGTGGTTGCCGGAATATGATTTTGTGTTGAGCAGGCAATCTTCTTTTATGGATCAGGCAATAATATACAGAAAAGCTGTTCTTACGGTACTGAATCAGCAAGAACCTTTTGCGTTTGATGATTATTTCTTTGCTGGCAGACCCCCTCTTGTTGTTGATTTTTTATATCGTTGCGGACAAACAGATATGGAATTAACTATTGTCAATTTTCATTTAAAATGCTGTGGAGATGGTTTGTATCGTCGGCAGCAGTCTATGAAACAATTACATACATTTTTGCGAAATAGAATGGATAATGGGTTTGAAAATATTATCGTTGTTGGTGACTGGAATGATCAAATCCAAGATGTTGGAATGGTTCAATCTTTCAGGCCTTTTGTGGTGGATAGAGAACATTTCTATTTTGTAACAGAATTAATTGCAAATGATCCCAATCAGCAATCTTATCCTACATGGCCTAGTTTTTTGGATCATATTATGATTGGTGAACAATTTTTCGATTCTTTTGAATCTGATGGTGAAATTCGATCCGTAAATATAGACGAATTTATTGGTGGATGGGATGTGTATGAAAATACTATTTCTGATCATCGCCCGATTTTATTGTCTCTACCATTAGAATAAATCCTATGATAAAACATCTGTTTATCCTTTTCGGTTTGTGGTTTATTATTTCTTGTGCAAGTCCCGCTGAACAGAATGATGAATATGATTCATCCACAAGTAAATTACCGGATTTAAATTTAGTAAACGGAGTTGAAATTGTTACGTGGAATATTGAATTTTTCCCAAAAGCCGGGCAACGAACCATAGATTCTGTAGCTATGATAATACGAAATATAAATGCGGATATTTATTGTCTGCAGGAAATCACGAATGAAACTGTATTTAATCAATTAGATGAAAAATTGGATAATTATTCGTCTATTTATTCAACTGCGACGGAATATTTGAATTTGGCAATTCTTTATAAAAATGACGTAATGACATTTCGAAATCAATCAAGTATTTTAACCGATTATTCTTATGAGTTTGCATCTCGTCCTCCCTTACGGGCAGAGTTTATATTTACTGCTGACACATCTATCGAATTCACATTAATTAATATCCATTTAAAATGCTGTGATGATGGTTTTACACGACGAAAAGCATCTGCGGAATTATTACACGACTATATATCTGAATCGATGACGAATGGGGTAATAAATCAAATTGTTGTTGGCGATTGGAATGATGATATTTCTGATAACTCAAGCGTAAATTCTTTCAATATGTTTTTAAGTGATACGGATAATTTCAAATTTATGACGTGGGATTTAGCCAATTCCACTTCGAATGTTTATGACTCTTATCCAAGCTATTCCAGTTTTATAGATCATATTTTAGTATCTCAAGATCTTTTTGATGAAGCTGAAACCGGAGATGTGCAAACAATTCGATTAGGTGATTATATTTCTGGTTATGATGAAATAATTTCTGATCATCGCCCGGTAGTATGGAGATTTACGCCATGATGAAGATCTACAACCCATTCCATAAATTGTTTATTATTCTGCCTTTTTGTTCATTATTAATTGGGCAAGTGACGGAAACAGCGTTTATTAAATATTATTTATCAGACAGGGATTTTATCGCAGATGCGCCCATATTTGCTACAGATCGAAGGGAGCAATCCCATTTGGAAGTCACATTCAATGAAAATAAACATCCCGTTTTGAAACGCTGGCTCAATGAGAAGCATGAATTGATTCGAGAAGAAATGTTTGTTTATAATGAGTCAAAGGCATTGCAAAAAAGACTGTTTTTAAACAATAATCGCGGAACAGAAAAGATAATCCATTATGGAGAACAGGAACCTTGGAGTGTAGAATTCAGGAAATATGCTGTTCCAGTAAAAGAGGCCATCACTTTTCTTGGCCAGCAAACAGAATTCATTTTAAACGGTACAGATAAGATTTCTAAAATTATTTTTCGAAGTATTGATAATCATGAATATGGAAT
>CEPV01011240.1_pt1 | contig 24758 bp, 20 predicted proteins | sample 530451 | NCBI WGS metagenome assembly CEPV01 (sample SAMEA2620097, study PRJEB7988) | marine metagenome | isolation source: saline water (ENVO:00002010), including
CCCATACCTCATGCCCTCGAGAGAGTTTTTTCAAACGGGTCTTCGTCCAACTTCCAGACTCCTGATTTTAAATCGTCTCAGATCTTTGGCACGCGACGCGGAATAATCGCAATCTGTCGAGCGCGAGCTACATAAAGTCCGCTCGCTGCAATCAGCGCAATCCCGATCCAGGAAAGAAGAGAGGGCAGGGTGCTGAAGAAGAGGTACCCGAACGTGACCGCCGCCACAATCTCGACGTAGGTAAATGGTGCAAGGGTCGATGCATCAGAATCGGCGAAGGCGTATACCAGCAAAACCTGGTTAATCGTGCCGGAGAGAATCAGAAGGCAAATGTAGAGCCACGCTGAATCCGGTATTCGCTCCCAGTTACCCGGGAGAAATAATGTCAGAGCAATTGTCGCGCAAACTGCGCCAGTGAATGCTGTGATCAGCGGCGGAGAGACTGCACCCAGCCGACGACTCAGTACCAGTTGGATGCTGACAACGACAGCGCAGAGGAATATCAATACTGCGCCCGTGTTGATCTCCTCAAACTCGGGTCGAATCACCAGCAGAACACCCACAAAACCACTGGTGACGCCAATCCACACTGGCCAGCCGGCCCGTTCGTTAAGAAACAGAACGGCCATGATAACCAACAGAAAAGGGTAGGCGTAGAGAATCGCGATTGCGTCCGCATAGTCGACGGTGCGGGAGCCAAAAACGAAAAGGGTAGTGGCACCGGCCATTGCCAGGCCGCGGATCAACTGCATCCATGGGCGGGCGGGCATCAGTCCGGAGATGCCAAAGCGCCGCACCAGATAGGGCAGCAACAGCAGGCTCATTCCAAGGAATCGAAACCAGGCGACCAGATAGGCAGGGATCTGCTCGCCCAGCAGTTTCATGATCGCTCCGGCAAATGCCGCAATGACCATGCTGATCATGATCAGAATGATTCCGCGCAGTGTACTTGGGGGCATCATTGTGCCGGTTACCTTGTCCTGGTCTTTTTCAGCGCGCTGTATTCTAGGTCAGACTGGCGGCATAACTGCAAATCTTTTGATGAGTGTTTGATCTGCTCCGTCCGGGTACCAAAATGATGTTCACTATGACCGTTGCGACTTTTCCCAGCGTAGACCCTTCAGTAGCGGTGTAGTCAATGGAGTGCCTGAGAGAGGTCATCGTATGTGACGGTAGAAAGCCCCACATTCACCCCTGTCATTGACGATGAAGAAATAGCCGTATACTGCACAGTGCATTGACGGACTCCAAAATCGCCACGACTACAGTCAGATAGAATCTTTGTATGAGTGAGTCGGCCGATCTCAGACCGGAGCCCTGGGCGGTATACCTATTGGGCTTGGTGACCCCGATGCTCGTTATCGGGGGTAACCTGCTGGGCGGGGCTTACACCGCGATGGGAGTCGTATTCGTGTGGGCCGTGGGACCCGTGCTGGATATCCTGATGGGCGAATCCAAGGAGCCTCGCCCACCCAGAGCGTCAGGACTTCCCTTCGAGATCCTGCTCTGGGTGCATGGTGTCGTTCATTTCATCGTCCTCGCCTCCTTTTTCAGATTCGCCTACCTGGAGGCATCCGTATCGCTGTGGTTCGTTACCGCGGCACTGTCGACTGGCCTTTCGGCTGCGGCTTCAGCGATAGTGCCAGCGCATGAGTTGGGTCACAAAAAGCCAACAAGCCCCGGCTGGAGGCTGGCGAGGCTCATGCTGTTCAGTGTGCACTACTCCCACTTCACCACAGAGCACAATCGCAACCACCACAAATGGGTGGCAACCCAGAACGATCCCGCAAGCGCCACCGAGAAAGAGGGGCTTTGGTCATTCTGGATCAGGACCATCCCGGCTCAGTTCCTTTCTTCAGCGAGAATCCACGCCAGGAAGGGCCGCACAGGCATCAGCAACCCGTCGTATCAATGGCTGGCGATTCAAGCGGCGGCTTTGGCAGCTATGCTGGCACTACCTCACGGCGAAGTCATGGCGGTCGGCTGGCTGATGCTGTCAGCGATCGCGATCCTTACTCTGGAATACGTGAACTACATTCGCCACTGGGGGCTAAGGCGTGCACTCGACGAGCGCCAGACCGGAATGCACTCCTGGAATACCGAGGCGAGGTGGTCGCGATGGTCCTTGCTCGAACTGACGCGCCACTCGCATCATCATCTCACGGCAAGTGTTCCGTTCTGGCAACTCCGCCCGCACCCGGGCGCGCCCGAGCTTCCCGCGGGGTACTACGCCTGCTGGTGGCCCTGCCTCATATCACCGATCTGGAAGCGCTGGGTCGGCAGGCGTATTCCCGCGAGCGCTATCTGATCCCCATCACCGAGTTGGAATTCTAAAGTCCATTGCCTTCTTGGACTTCGATAGTCACATGCGCGAGGTCACCAGTAGAGGCGCTATGCCGCTCAGGACCGATATTCCGCATGAGCACGGGAGTGGCGCGATCCTTGGTAATGTCCGCACCTTCATCGAATGAAAACCGAGAAAGGACAGTGGTTTCCAGGCGTGCACTGGCGACTGATCTCCCGTTTACCTCAAGTGACACGTTGGCACCTTGGCCAAGGCCGTTTCCGTCGTAATCGATAGCCACGGCAATCTGGTGTGAGCCTTCGGGCAGCAACTGCTTGCTCTGCAGCACAGCGAGTTCACCGAGATTGTTGCACACGTATCCGGCTCTCGCTCTAGAGCGTGGATTTCAGAAACCGGATGACATCGGTCCAGTATTGCTTTCGAACCTTGAAAAACAGTGAATGCCCTTCGGGTTGATAGGCGGGATAAATGATGGTGCGAACATCACGGCCCGCCTGCTCAAGTGCACCGATGAGTCGCTGAGTGAAGCGGAGAGTATCGCGGTTTCGAGTGTATTTTGATCCCGTATCGTTTTCCGCTACGAGGACGAACACCGGTACATTAATTCGGGATGCATCCTTAAGGCTGAGCGCAGAATTTACCGCCGGGGCCATGATAACGACTGCCGAGAGGTCTCGGCGCCCGGCCGCCTGCTGCCAGGTCAATAAAGCGCCCCTGGAAAAACCGATCACGCCGATGCGTTGAGGGTCAACGCCGGGCAGTTTTTTGACATAGTCAACCGCCGCGTTGGCATCATCCAGATGACCGGTCAAGGGCCGGGTGGGGCGCCGGATGAGCGCAATCCCAACGAAGCTGTTAGCGGCCAGCGCGCTGCAGGTGTCTTCGGGGGCGCCGCCGATCCGCCGTCCAAGGCCGCCGTGGTGATACACGACAGCCGGGAAAGGCCCTTTGCCGGCGGGTATACAGAGACTGCCTTGGAGTTGATATTGACCGGAGGAAACGCTGATCCGTTCAATAGTCCCGGCATCCGCGTGTGTCGCGAGCCCTGCGGCAAGACCCAAAAGCAAGCACCACCCCGGCGGACTTCGCAGGGTATGGACCTGTTGCCGGTTGGCCTTTGTCATCGACGGGGTAGCGCTTTTGCCGCTCTCCGTGGCAAATGCTCAGAACCTGACACACAGCATACCATCAGCCCGTGTTAAGTGATCGGTGGATGGTGGATCAGGAGCCGGTTTGCCATGTGCTGGCGACTCGCAAAAGGAGAGGGCGTTACCGATTAATTGACGCGCTCCATTGCGTACACCGCGTCAACACATCCGTTGGCCTCGTCTGCCGTGAGTCGGTCGAGGCCTGCTTTTCCGACTCCGTAACCGACGTCGAAAAGATAGGTGACGCCGCCGAAGATGGCCATGTGTTTAGCGGTTCTGGGCTTGTTCCCGGCCCTTTTTAAGGACCCTCGATCAGTACGAGGTGGGTATCCGATGCCGCCTCCCGAACGATTCGTGCAGCGGTATATTGCTCTGATTCGTAGAATGCGCGCGCTTGCTCGATACTTTCGAACTCAATCACGATGCAAAGTCCCAGAGCCTTCCCCTCCCGTACGTCCGGAGCAGGTTCGCGAGCAAGCACCTTGCCGCCATACTCACCGATAACAGGAGTTGCCATTTCCACGAACTTCTGGAACCCTTCTTTGTCATGAACACTGATGTGTGCGACGAGATAACCTTTCGACATGTCTTTCTCCTATATCTCTGGTATTAAAAAAAGCAACCGATACAGCAGCTACCCGATAGTCCAATCCTAAATCTATCACCCAACCGCACAAGTTGGACAGGAGCAAATCCTGCGGGCCCCAATGAAGCAGACTCCAAAGAGGCGAGCCCTATCCGCCTTCAGGCTCCCAGCCTGCTCTGATCAGGCCTTCTATCAAGATATCGGCGAGCGCCGAGTTGGGAACAAAGATCTTCCTGAAGTCTTCGCGGGTCTTCAGGTTGGGTCGAAGCGCAAGATAGTCACCGAGCGCCTGTTTGGCTTCTTCACCTTTGTCGAGATACCCCATGACAGCGGCTTTAAAGCCCCGATACATTCCCGAGTTGGGTAACTCGGCGATGACCTCTTCGATCAGGTCATATGCCTTTTGATAATCCTGCATCCCCAGGTAAATAAAAAAGTAGTTGGCTTTGCGATCCATCAACTTGGGATCGATCGGGTTGATTTCCACTGATTTGCGCAGATACTCCTCAGGCTTTTCATACTCTCCAACATGAATCATGGCGCCAGCCGCCCGTCCATAGGCTTCGGGCGAACTTGGGTTCAGTTCGAGTGATTTTTCGGCATATTTTGCAGACTGTGAAAAGTTGCCGGTAAAAAAGTAATAAGAAGAGATCATCAGGGCCGCCATCGGATTCTGGGGATCGAGTTCGGCAGATTTCTTCGCAAGTTCATGCATCTCGTCCAGAATCTCGTCAGAGTTATCCCGAGTGAAATGCATCAGTTCCCAGTGACAGATATTCGCAAGCATGGAGTATGCGAGCGAAAAATTCGGATCCAATTCCAGCGCCTTTTCACAGAGCCTTCTGGATTCGGCGAGATTTTCGTCTTCACCATCGCTCGAGTGGCGGTCATTGAACATCTGGAGAGAGCGAAGGTAGTACTCCCACGCACTGTAGTTGTCGGGCTTTGACCGTTCGATACGCTCCCTTTCATAACTGCCCAAGGTCGGATTTACCTGGGCCGCGATCGAGGTAGAAACTTCATCCTGCACCTCAAAGATATCTTCGAGGTTGCGGTCCCATTTCTGCGACCACAGGTGATGATCCTGCTCTGCATCAATCAGCTGTGCCGTGATCCGTACCCGTTGGCCGCCCTTGCGGACACTGCCCTCAACGATATAACGCACCCCGAGCTCCTGGGCGACGTCCTTGAGGTTCACACTCTTGTCTTTGTAGGTAAAGCTCGAGTTGCGCGAGATGACTGGGAAGTTTCGCCATAACGAAAGATTGGTGATGATGTCCTCGGTGATGCCGTCGACAAAAAAGTCCTGCTCGGGATCACCGCTCATGTTGGCGAAGGGCAGCACCGCGATCGCCGGGGGTTTGTTTTCTGCCGCCTCGGATGGAGCTGCTACTGCTGGAGTCTCTGCCGGGGCTGTCTCTGCATCGGAAGAGGCTGCCATCTCGGCGAGGGTGGAGATCTCGATCTTGTAGGTATCGACCGGGCTGCGGATGTTCTTCATCTCCTGCTCGCCGGTGGAGACAAAGGTAATGTCGAGTTTCCTGCAGACTTCCTCGTGAAACTTGCCGGATAAGGAGATGCCGCCGGGCTCGGCCAGCGCTTCGAGCCTTGCGGCGACATTGACGCCGTCGCCGTAAAGATTGTCTCCCTCGACGATGACATCACCGAGATTAAGACCGACCCGGAACTGCATCCGGTCATCCGCAGAAACGCCGTCGTTGCGCTGCTTGAGACTTCGCTGAAACTCGGTGGCGGCGACCACGGCATCCACCGGGCTTGCAAACTCGGCAATGATGGAATCGCCTGCACTGCCGAAGATCCGGCCGTGGTTGGCGGTGATGCACTCGTCGGTCAGCGCCCGGCAGGCCTTGAGGTTTTTTAAGGTGCGGTCTTCATCATCACCCATCATCGCGCTGAAGTTGACCACATCGGCGGCGAGGATCGCAGCGAGTTTGCGTCTGGGTTTGGGGTCGGTCATCTCTGAAATGAGGGATACTTTAGCCAAAAGGCCTCGGCTTCAAACTATACACTGCTTTCGCTACGGCTTAGTGGACACGTCCCCGTGTTCGCGAATCCGCGGGGCAGAGCGGATCAGCATACGCGGGTGCTCGGACTGTGGTGACGCAATCAGCTCGACCGTATCCTGTTCTTCTACCAGCCTGCCTGATTTGAGCACCCCGATCCGGTGCGGCATCGCCCGGACCACGGCAAGGTCATGGGTAATGAAAAGATAGGTCAGTCCGAGGTCGCGCTGCAGTTGCTTCGGGAGGTCCGGACTATATCGGCTGCGCTGTGAAGACTCCGGATTTTTCTTCGTTGCAAATCAACTAGCCGGGCATCTCCCGGCGGAAGGGCCGGTTGACTCTCCCGCTACGCGCTCAGGTGTTTACCGTGTGGCAGGAGACCTGATGCTGGCCGGATCCGTCGATATCCCGCAGTTCTGGAGCCGTGCTCAAGCAGGTTTTCCTGGCAACCGGGCACCGTGGATGGAACTTGCAGCCTGAGGGCGGGTTCAGCGGGCTAGGTACATCTCCCTGCAGAATGGTCTGCTTGCCGCGGCGCATCGGATCCGGGACCGGAACCGCCGAGAGCAGGGCTTGCGTATAAGGGTGCCGCGCATCCTGATAAAGAGTGTCGCGATCTGTGAGTTCAACAATCTCGCCCAGGTACATCACAGCGACCCGGTCACTCAGGTGCTCAACGACGGCGAGGTTGTGCGAGATGAATAAAAGCGTCAGTCCAAGATCGCGCTGCAGCTCGCGCAGGAGATTCAAGACCTGAGCCTGTACTGAGACATCAAGTGCTGAGACCGGTTCATCGCAAACCACAAAATCGGGCTGCAGCACCAGGGCCCTGGCAATGCCTATTCGCTGCCGCTGCCCGCCGGAGAACTCGTGAGGGAAGCGCTGGGCGTGCGCGCGTTGCAGGCCAACCCGCTCAAGAATCTGCCCGACCTGCTTGTGCTGTTCAGAGGTTTCGCTGCTGCCATGGACCTTCAAGCCTTCGGCAACACTATTGCCAACCGGTGTGCGAGGATCCAGCGAAGAATAAGGATCCTGAAAAATGATCTGCATCCTTCGGCGCAGTTTGCTGAGGTCATCGCGCGAGGCCTGCGTGAGATTCTGGCCATCAAAAAGCACGGATCCCGAGGTCGCCTCGATCAGGCGGATGATGAGGCGGCCCAGCGTGGATTTCCCGCATCCAGATTCACCGACGAGACCCAGCGTCTCGCCCCGACGTATAGTCAACGATACCTCATTAACGGCTTGTACCGCTCCTGTCTGGCGCCGCAGTAAGCCAGAGTGCACTGGAAACCGTTTTGTCAGGCGATCAACTTCAATCAGATGGTCGGTCATGGCTGATCTCGATGTAACCAGCAGCGCACCTTGTGCTCTGTTGAAATAGGCGCAAGCGTGGGTCGCTGGGCCGTACAGGCTGGTAAATCGGCCTTCGATCGTGCTTCACATCGGGCGGCGAAGCGGCAACCTTTGGGCAGGTCGACGAGGCTTGGCACTCTCCCGGGGATCACGGCCAGTTCCTCCTGGTTCGCGCCCAGCATCGGAATCGAGCGCAGTAGCTGCTGCGTATACGGGTGCTGGGGGCTGTCAAAAAGCGTTTGCACGGCGCCTTCCTCAACGATCTCGCCGGCGTACATCACCGCGACGCGGTCCGCCGTCTGTGCGACGACACCGAGGTCATGGGTAATCAGGATCACTGCAGCGTGGGTTTGCTCCTGGAGTTCGCCGATGAGTTGGAGAATCTGTGACTGGATCGTGACATCAAGCGCAGTGGTAGGCTCGTCTGCGATCAACAGTTGGGGTTCGCAAGCCAGCGCCATCGCGATCATTACACGTTGCGCCATCCCACCAGAGAGTTCATGCGGATAGGCAAGGGCGCGTTTCCCGGGGTCGGGAATTCCGACCTTGGTCAGCATTTCAATCGCTTTGTCCTGATTGGCTTGAGCAGCGCTTTTCCGATGAATCTCGTAAACCTCCGCAATCTGCTTCCCTGCATGCACCACAGGATTAAGAGAAGAGGAGGGATCCTGGAAAATCATGGAAATCTGGTCACCGCGCAGCCTGGCCATATCGTCGGCTGAAAACGACAGAAGATCTTCGCCATTGAACCGAATCTCGCCTGCTTCAATCTTTCCCGGCGGCGGAATCAGTCGCATGATCGATAACGCGGATACGCTCTTGCCGCAGCCGGATTCCCCAACGATCCCGAGAACCTCGCCCGGGTATATTTTGAGATCCACCCCGTCAACAGATTTTGCGACGCCATCGCGGGTGTGAAACCAGGTCTTGAGGCCCTCGACGGTAAGTACCGGTGGTTCGGGCATGAGATCAGTGGTTGAGGCGAGGATCGAGTGCGTCCCGAAGCCCATCACCCAACAGGTTGAACCCAAGCACCGTCAGCATGATCGCGAGACCCGGGAAAAAGACGAGGTGCGGCGCACTGAAGACCTGGTTGCGTTCAGCACCCAGCATTGTTCCCCATTCGGGCGTCGGTGGCTGCGCACCCAGGCCCAGAAACGACAGTCCAGCGGCATCCAGAATCGCGCTCGCGATTCCGAGGGTTGATAACACCACAATCGGCGTCAATGCGTTCGGTACGATTCGGGTCAGCAGGATCCGGAGACGACTTGCGCCAAGGGCCTGAGAGGCCGCAACGTAATCCATCTCCTTAATGGAAAGTACGCTGGCACGCATCACCCTGGCGTAGGCCGGCAGCGTCACTATGGATATTGCAAAAAGCGCGTTTCGGATGCCCGGCCCGAGTACGGCGACGATGGCAATCGCAAGCAGCAAGGAGGGGAATCCGAGGATTACATCCATGATGCGCATGATCAAGTTATCGAGCCATCCACCCCAGTAGGCAGCGATTGCGCCGAGTATTGTCCCCCCGAAGAAGGCAAATAACACCGTCGTAAAGCCGATCGACAGGCTGACTCTTGCGCCATAAATCACGCGACTCAATTGATCGCGAAAGTTCCCGTCGATACCCATGAGGTGTTGCGGCCTTTCGCTGGGGCAGCCAAGCAGATGAATGCACGGCGCCTCGCGTTTCCGGACTTTCTCTTTACCGATCAGAACTTGTTCGGGATCATAAGGCGCGAAAGCCGGCGCCCCGATCGCCATGGTCATCATAAAGCCAATCAGGATCAGGCCGACAATCCCCGTTTTTCGGCGCAACAGTCGCCTCAGGGTGGTCTTCCAAAGGGAGATCGGTTTGGTCTGCAGCCATTGCTCATCAATTCCGTCGGAGAGAGAGTCGGCGGCTCCTTTTAATGACATCATGCCTCAGTCCAATCGTACTTTAGGGTCAAGGAAAGCATAGGAAACGTCAACGATCAGGTTAATTAACATGTAGCAGACTGCAATCACCACGGTAAATGCCTGGATGATCGGGTAATCTCGGGCGGTGATGGCCTCAAAGAGCATTCGACCCACTCCTGCAAGACCAAATACGGTCTCAGTGAGCACCGCCCCGCTCAGCAATCCCCCCATCTGGAGTCCGAGGATGGTTACAACAGGCAGCAGGGCGTTTCGCAGTGCATGTCCAATAAGAACCCTGCGTTCAATTGCGCCTTTGGCCCGGGCGGTTCGGATGTAATCTCGTCCAAGCACTTCAAGCAGGCTGGACCGCGTCATGCGCGCGATGATGGCCATGGGAATCGTACACAAGGCGAACACCGGCAGGATCAGATGCTGGACAGCATCTTTAAGAATTTTCCAGTTGCCCGTAATCAGAGCATTAAATACAAAATGATTGGAGATAAATTCGAGGAATTTGGTCCACGTGGTGCCGGGGGCCAGCTGCCAGCTCCAGGCTTCATAAAACGGTACGGATACCAGCCCGGCACTAAGGCGTCCCGATGGCGGCAGCCAGAACGGTGTCCCCTTGAGGACTAGCGCGAATAGGTAGGCGAGCATCAATCCCAGCCAGAAAACGGGCATTGAGATTCCAATGTTGGCGACAACCATTGTCGCGACATCAGTTCCGGTGTTGTGCCGCATCGCCGAAATGATGCCGAGCGGAACGCCGATCAGAATTGCCAGCAGCAGCCCACCGACCGCAAGTTCAATCGTCATTGGCAGACGTTCAACCAGAATCTGACTGACAGGACGGCTGAAGCGGATGGATTCTCCGAAATCGGCTCGTAGAATATCCTTTGCGTAGATGCCGAACTGCACCACGATCGGTTGATCAAGTCCATGATCGCGCGCGAACCGTTCGCAGACCTCAACGGTCGCTTTTTCTCCGAGGATGGCTTTACATGGATCGCCCGGGATCATACGCGCGAGTACGAACGTCACCAGGAGAATGCCGAAAAGAACCGGTATCGCAACCAAGAGTCTGCGGATGATGTACTGCAGCATGACCTAAGCGATCTCGCTTTTTTGTTGGCGTCTTGAAAAACAGACGGGCAGTACCGAGGTACTGCCCGTCTTATCCAAAAGGTCTACAAGGAACGTTTTAGCTTATTGGGCGTTCATCAGACCATCCCAAAGGTAACTGTAGTACTCGAAAGCTCCGGTGTTGCCTTTGTGATTGGGGTTGGCAGCGTCAATGCCTGCAGCCCATGACGCAACCACATCGTTTGCATCAAGGCTTGAGCCATCATGGAACTTGACGCCTTTTCGCAACTCGCAAGTCCACACGGTGGAGTCGGCGTTCGCCGAGCAGTCGGTGGCAAGGCGGGCCTCGATGGCGCCTGAATCGATCGCATAGCCTAGCAGCGGCTCGACCACCTGCTGACAGGCGGCAAGCGATTCCCCGTCTGTTTCGTCGGTGCAGTACAGGCTGATGGGCTCCGCGTTCTGCATGAACACAAAGGTGTCTTTGCCCGGATCCGCACGATGGAAGAGCGGTGCGCCAAATGGACGGAAGTGGGCGTTCTTGACGCCTGCTAAAGCGGCGGATGCGGAGGCGCCATGGGCGATCGGGACCATCGGCACAATCGCTTTGATGGCATTGTTAGCATCCTCGTAAAGCGGCCGTGCTACAGCAGCATCACCGATACTGGAAGCCTCTTCAAGGAGTTTGTATATCTCCGGATGCGGAGTGCCATACTGCGGGTTCTTTGAACTGAAGTGGAAATCCAGGAAGTTCGTGACGTGCGGATAGTCCGCACCCCAACCCAGCAGGTAGAAGCCGTCCAGACGTCCGTTGGTTGATTCGTCGATGAATTCTCCTGATTCCATCACGACCACTTCAGCATCGATGCCGAGGTTATCCCGAAGCTGGGTCTGGAACTCGACCGCAACGATGCTTGGCTCTGGGAGATATCCACGGAAAACGTCACGGAAGAAGATTTTTGTCTTAAAGCCGTCGGGATAACCCGCTTCAGCAAGCATCGCTTTGGCTTTTCCTGCGTCAAACTCATACCAACTCTCACCTTCGCAGGCGTTGGTGATTGAGCAGGGCGTGAAGTGCGATGCTACTTCCGATCCACCCGGGAAGAAGTTATCTACAATTCGCGCACGATCGATGCCCATCGCGATCGCCTTGCGCACGCGCAGATCATCGAAAGGCTTGAAGGTATTGGTCATCGCCAGATACAGCGTATTCGGGTTGGCGACCGGAATGAACGTGAGACTCGGATCGTTTTTGACCGAATCAAAGTCATCCGGACTGATGTTGGTAATCTGGTCGACAGTTCCGGCTCGTAGTTCGACCAGTCGCCCCGCACCGCTGTCGGACCAGCGGATGACAAGGGTCCCGTACGGCGCGGCCTGACCCCAGTAGTCATCGAAACGACGCATAATGATGCTGTCGCCGCGAGCCCATTTTTCAAGTTTCCACGGGCCAGTGCCCACGGGTTTTTCAAGAATGTCGCCGCCACCGCCAGTCGCGTTCAGATACTCCTCGGGCTGGATGCCGAAGGGAGTGAAGGCGGCTTTTGCCATGAACGCCGGATCAGGCTTGCACATCGAAAAGCGGACGGTATGCGCATTGACCGCCTCGATAGACTTGATCTTGCCGCCGTAGCTACAGTCTTTGGCGGCTACGCTGTTTCCCTGGAAGGCCCCCGCGGGACCGGCCAGGAAGGCTGTTGCGAGGATGCCCGCAATAGCCGGTGAGAAAATTGAATGTTTCATGAGCCCTCCTTAGATTCCTCTCATTGGTATAAAGAAGTCGTTGCGGCGTATTCCGTTGACACGCCTTTTCCAACGCGCAGGCTAATTTAGCATCGGACTGGGGTTTGCGCCACCAATTTGGCGCCGCGTTTGGTGCTACTGGTTGTCGGCGATGGCCAGCTGCTGCGGGGCCTGGGTGGAAAGGGCGTGATTCTTCCGATACTCGAGGATCGAAATGATCTTTTCTTCTGCGGCCGATACCGACCACATGGGTTACACTTTATTCCGGCGATAGGGTTAACACTTTCTCCGACTCAATGGCCCCGGTGAGTATTATTCCTATGCCAGTTATAGTCCTGTGATCGCCGGGTAAGGGAGTTCTTGATCTTGAACAAATGGCGGACCGTTCGACCGGGCCGGCCAGTTCCCGATCGTGGCCCTGGGTGGGCCTCAAGACTGCCAGACGTCGAAGATGAGCGAGTGAAACAGGATCAACTAAAGAACCCGCACAAATACCCGGTTCACTAGAAGGAGACCACTATGCGGCGCTGGATATGGCTGCTCGTCATTCTGATTCTCATAGCCCTCGGAGCCTACGGTTTTCTCGAGTTGGATGGGCAAAAGGAATCGCCGGGCTATCGTCTCGGGAAGATCGATCGTGGTGAGATTCAGATGGTGATCTCCTCGACCGGCCGGGTGCAGCCGGTCATGACTGTCGAGATCGGTTCCCAGGTCTCTGGCCAGATCGCCGAAGTGCTGGTTGATTTTAATTCCCGGGTTGAGGCCGGCGTGGTCATTGCCAGAATCGACTCCGCACCGTTTGCAGCAAGGCTCAAGGTGGCCCAGGCCGATGTGGCTTTTGCCAGAGCCAATGTGACCATGCAAAAAGCGGCCCTGGAAGAACTCCAGGCTGAGCTTTACGGCAGCCGTGCCGCTTTAGCTGAGCTTGCCGAGGATCTCGAGCGTAAGCGGTCACTGTTTGCACGAAAGGTCGTGCCCGAGAGTACCGTAGACCGTGCCGTGGCACTGCACGATCAGGCGTATGCCCGCGTTGATGGAACCCTGGCCAGCCTCAAAAAACAAAAAGCCCAGGTTCAGACCGCGCTCGCGCAGGTGGAGTCCCGTAAAGGCAGGTTGCTCGAGACTGAACTCGAACTTGGTCATACGCTGATCAGGTCGCCGGTTGACGGTGTCGTGATCAACCGTGCAGCAGACGTCGGGCAGACCGTCGCTGCGAGCCTGCAGGCACCGGTGCTGTTTACCCTGGCTCAGGACCTTAGTGATATTCATCTGGAGGTCAGCGTCGACGAGGCTGATATCGGAGGTATTACCGAGGGCCAGAAGGCCCGCTTTACGGTAGACGCTTATCCCGATCGGGTGTTTACGGGAGAAGTCGTGCAGGTGCGAAAGCAGCCGGTAGAGGTATCGGGTGTGGTGACTTACGTGATCATTGTCGGTACCCGGAACAACGACCAGAGCCTGCTGCCCGGAATGACCGCCAGCATAGAGATTATCGTTGGCCAGAAACACGACGTGCTCAGGGTTCCCTCGGCGGCGTTGCGCTTTACACCGGCGGGCGCAAAGCGCGAAAGCTCCAGGTCCTCAGGATCAGGGGGCGGCCGCGAACGGATGCGTGCGATGATCACGGCACTGGAAGAAAGGCTAGAGTTGAGCGAGGAACAACTCGCGGCAGTGAAGTCAATCTATGCCGAGATGGGACAGTCAATCGGCGGCCTGCGCGAAGGCGGTGTGTCGGGTGATGAATTCCGTGAAGCTATCAGGCAGTTGCGGGCTCAGGCCGGCCGTCGTGTGGAAGAGTTGCTCGATACTGAGCAGAAGAAGCAGTACCGGCTGATGCGTGTTGAGGCCAAGAGCGCGGGCTACCGTCGGGCGACGGCTTGGACACTGGATGCGAGCGGCCAGCCTGTAGCCAATCCGGTGACGGCGGGTCTATCGGACGGTACACACACGCAGATCGTCGATGGCGAAATCGCTGAAGGTGACAGCGTGATTGTCGGACTGGCACCGGGATCACCCTGAGGGCGACAGCAGGTCATGGAGTCGGCCGTTATTCGGACACGGGGCCTGGGTCGGGAGTTTTCAATGGGCTCCCAGGTCGTTCATGCACTTAAAGAGTTGACGGTCGACATCACCCACGGGGAGTTCGTGGCCATCATGGGACCGTCCGGGTCGGGTAAGTCGACCTGTATGCATGTGCTGGGCTGCCTGGATACTCCCACATCCGGCGAATACCAGCTTGACGGTGAGGACGTGTCCCGGCTGGGGCGCGATGATCTTGCCCGAATCCGCAGACACAAGGTCGGTTTCGTGTTCCAGGCCTTCAACCTGATGGCCGGAGCGACTGCCCAGGCCAATGTGGAGTTGCCGCTGCTGTACAGTGGTGAACCCCGTGTGGAGCGTGCCGAGAAGGCAGCGCGAGCGCTCGACGCGGTCGGGCTGGCGGACCGGCGTCACCATCTGCCCACACAACTCTCCGGCGGAGAGATGCAGCGGGTCGCGATCGCCCGTGCCATTGTCAATGATCCTGGTATCGTGCTCGCGGATGAACCAACCGGTGCGCTGGACAGCGTGACGGGGGGCGAGATCATGGCTCTGCTGGATGACCTCAACGGTCGCGGGATGACGGTTATTCTTGTGACCCACGAGCGCGACGTAGCCCGCTATGCCCGACGGGTACTGACCTTCCGAGATGGTCGTCTAATCACAGACGAGGCACAGGGTCGAGCGGGCGATGCCGTCACCGTGAATGCTCCGGAATCCGGGCCTTCCCTGGAATGACATTTTCGGACTGTCTGCTCAGCGCTGCGGCCTCGCTGCGGTCCAACAAGCTGCGCACGGCCCTGACGACCCTGGGCATCATCATCGGTGTGGCGGCCGTGATTGCGATGGTCGGTGTGGGAAAAGGCGCCGAACGGCGCATCGACGAAGCCATACAGGGCCTGGGTGAAAACGTGCTGTTCGTTCGCAACGGCACCAGTGTCTCGGGCGGGGTACGTGGTGGTTCCAACAGCAAGGTCTCGCTGACCAAGGCCGATGCGGCGGCAATCGAGAGGCAGGCGTCAGCCATTGCGATTGCAGCGCCGACGGTTCGAACCACGGGCCAGGTGGTCTCCGGAAACAGCAACTGGTTTACGACGGTTTACGGCGTCGGCGATGCCTACCTCCGTGCGCGGGACTGGACCATCGGCGAAGGCCGCACCTTCAACCCGCAGGAAGAACGCGCCGCGGCCAAGGTGGCGATTATTGGCGAGACCATCGTCGAGCAATTGCTGCCTGGCCAGAACCCGATCGGTAATATCATTCGAATTGAACGGATACCGTTCAGGGTCATTGGTGTCACGCGGCCCAAGGGTGAATCATCCTGGGGTCGCGATCATGATGATGTCGTGTTCGTGCCGATATCGACGGCCAAGTCACGTATGAATGTGGGTGAACGGTTCCGTGGCCGATTCGTGCGCGACATTACCGTGAAGGCGCGCTCGGCCGATCTGCTGGATGCCGCTGAGGAGCAGGTCATGGAAGTCCTGCGACAGCGCCACCGGATTCGTCCCGGCCAGCCGGATGATTTCTATGTGCGCAATATCGCCCAGTATCTTGAGGCACGGGCAAAGTCGGAGCGCACGATGTCCATGCTGCTGGCGGCCGTCGCCGGGATTTCGCTGATTGTCGGCGGGATCGGCATAATGAACATCATGCTGGTTTCGGTCACCGAGCGAACACGCGAGATCGGCCTGCGGATGGCTGTGGGTGCCACAGGCCGGGATATCCTGCTGCAGTTCGTCGCCGAAGCGGTCGCGGTGTCACTGATCGGTGGTCTGGTGGGGGTTATTCTGGGCTTCGGCGGCTCCCTTGCGGCAGCCGGCATCGCGGGCTGGCCGGTGATCACTTCGCCGTTTTCGGCAGTTGTGGCAATGGGGTTTGCCGCGCTTGTAGGCGTGTTCTTCGGCTACTATCCGGCGCTCAAGGCATCCCGCCTGGATCCCATCGAGGCGCTTCGGCACGAGTAAGGCGGCCGGCGATTTCCGGGGCGTTGCCCGGGTCAGGCGTGGGCCGGGCCTCGCGCCCGGCAACGGGACCCCACCCCGGATGAATACAGGTGATAGTGTCGGCATCAGACCAGATACGCTGCATCTGGCCGCAGTCACCCGAGGCGAGCGCCTCATAAAAATGCGGGTTGGCGGCAATCAGGTTTTCAAGCGGATTCTGCACGTCGTGAGATCTCCAGGGGGTCCAGTTCAGCAAATCCACGAAACCATGAAGCTACATGATCGCCTTGCTATGGACCAAGGTCAAACCCTGGCAAAAGCATTTGCCAAGGGCCCAATGGCACCTCATCACCCGTACCGGCATCAATCCAAAACAAGGTTTCATTACCGGTAGTGGTACTCCACCTCCGACCAGGTATCTGTCGGGAATGTCCAGATAAAAACGAGCGGCTCGGACCCGGTATTGTTAATGCCATGCAGGTGTGCGCGGGGAACATAGACCACAGACCCGGGGCCCACCTCCTGCTCGGCATCATTGAGGTGCATGAGGCCCTCGCCCTCAAGAATAAAGTAACTCTCCTGCGGATCGTGACGATGCGGGCAAAGCACGGCACCGGGCTCAAGTTTCAGTATCCCGAAACTGAAACCGTCAGTCGCCGCGCGTGAAGCGTCAATCAGGAGCTTGTACTGAAGACCGGGATTATGTTCTGACTTGGCCCAGGGAACGTCTTCGAGTGCCGTGATAAAGGCTTTCTGATTCATTTTTTGTTCCTTATTCGGGTGGCGTCCTCGCCGAGATCAGCCAGCAGGCGCCGTTCATGTAGACGCCGTCTGTCTGCTCGTAATCCTTAAGGCCATCAAGCGGAATCGGAAGATACCGATTGCCCGGTTACCGAGGGCCAGGATGAAGAATACTCTGTCTCTGAAAGTGCTGCCTACGGGGAGACTTCAGATGACTCATCGGACAGTGATGCTGATTCCGGGGATGCCGACGGGTCGGACAGCGCTGCTGACAGCGGCGAAGAGGGGAGTGGCGCGGCACTGCCGTCGGGGGGTGGCGGCAGCCAGTCGGAATCACAGGCCGAAAACCAGCCCGAGGCGGAATCCCCGGTCCCTCAGAACTGCTTTCATCGCATCTATTACATCTTCTCCGACGGCGGACTGACCAGAACGTTCTGTCTTTAAGCGGTTATCCGTCTTTAATTCCGGCTCCGTTATGATTGAAAGCCCTGAAACCATAACGGAGAAAAGTCATGGCACGATACCTCGCGATACTGGAAATAAAAGGAGAAACCTGCGGCAGTCTGATCGCCAACCCCCAGGACCGCAAGGCCGCAACGGCACCGCTTTTCAAGGCGATCGGTGCCGAAGTGGAACACTACTGGTTTGGTGTGGGTAGCAACACACTCTACATCGTGACCAGCATGCCTGAAGATAACGACACGGATCTTGAGGCACTGACCATGCTGGTCTGTGCCTCAGGGATTGTGCAGTCGATGAACATGGTCAAACTGCTGACGTCTGAAGAAGCGGTGTCGGCCATGGAAAAGGCCGCGGAATTGTCGTACACCCCTCCGGGGGGTTGATCCTTCACTCGGCAGACCGGGGGCTGTTTGCCGCCCGGTCTGCCGATCTGAGGGCACGTTTTGCTTTCAGGCGTGCCTTACGGCGCCAGCCAGAAATACAGGATGGCGACGACGATAATCGTGAGTGCAAGATGCACGAGGCCTTTTTCTTCATCTGCTTTCGGTATCTTGTTTTTTCCCGGACGGGCTGAATCGTAACCAAACCGGCGGCGGATGCGCGCTCAGGCCGTCACTTCCCCGATCAGCATCTCAGGCTGGACATTGGTGAAGTTGGGGATGTCTTCAATCGCAGGCCCCAGTTTCGGCATCGCCGCATCCATTGCGGCCTGGTCGGCAAAGAGAATCGTCGCAATAGCGTGATAACCGGGGGGTGCATCGGGCCCGCCTGCGTTGCCCTTGGTCACGACGCGACTCTGGATGTGCTCGCCGGCACAGTCGTCAACGATCGCGAAATGCGTATTGGCGTAGTAATCATGATCGAAATGGGTGCCTTCCCCTACGGGGTAAAGCACTTGCAATGAGACAGGCATAGGTCCTCCTTCGGTTTTACATGGCGGTATTACGCGGAGCGCATCGAGTGTATCAGTTCCTCGCGTGCTTTCGTAACGACCTGCCATCCGAAGATGAGATGGCGCTCATAGTGCGGCCAGTGACTCCCCGTCATCCTGCTTTTCCGGTCGTCATTGTGAATGCGACGGTTACTGCATACTGGCGCGAGGCCAACTTTCAGGCGCTCTGGCCGATAGCGAAGGCATCTTCCAAACCTGTGCCGCAAGCACGCACTCATTATTCATCGCATACCGAAGGGGCTTGGCCATGCTCGGCCTGTGGTGCACTGTCACCCGTCACCCTGGCTGCAGTTTGTGCCATGCCGCTCGGCGCAGCCGATGCCCTGGCACTTTCCTTTACAGATTCATGGGGGAAAAGGGGAAGGCCTTAGGGTCGGCAGATAACGCCCGATTTCACAGTCCCTACGGGTAACTGTGGACCCGTTCGGCGACGTTTACGTAGCCGATACGGCTAACGATCGGATTCGGAAGTTTACGGCGACCGGTGAATTTGCCCAACCGATTACTCTATGGCCAACCCTGAAACCCATCCTTATATCGAAAGAACAAGGAGGCGTGGAGCTGCCCGTATCCGTTACCCCTGCGGCCCGGTAAGAGGTATCGGTTAGATCGCTTTTCAGCAAGGGCCGATCACAGCCAGCCCGAGGCAGGGTTTCCGGGGGCATTCTGAAGCTCAGGGGGTGAGCAGGCGGGCCCATACCGGAACATCAGCGCCGGATCGGGGGAAAAGCCCGTTTATTGTCTTTATACTTGAAGACGGGAAGCCCGATGGGCAACCGTGGTCAAGGTGCTGAGCATGCCCAAACCGAACCGGCCCAATAACACATCGCGCGGGTTCTGTTCTGCAGGTCTACCTGAGGATGCAGAACAACAGCCAACACGGATTGTTGTAACGCTCAGTCTCGCTTGGTTTCTGGCGGTTTCCGGGCCGCTTCTCGCAGCAGGGCGGGCAGGGGATGCGGATATGAGTACGCCGACCGCCATCTCGGTGGAAGCGGCCAGAACAATCGCAGCAGACCTCGCCGATACGGGATTGGTGCCGCCACCGCGGACTATCCGGGACATCACGGCTGTGCTTGACGGTAGACGCGAGGAAAGCCTGGCCGAGATCGAGCGACTTCGGGCCAGGGCCGATGCGCGGCCTCCGGATGCGACCGATCCGGGCGTACTCTTCGAATTCTATCGGCTGCGGGCCGATGCCGCGCAGCTGGTCGGCCGCTCGGGTCAGCAGATTGCGGATCTCCAGATCGCCGTTGCGCGGGGGCGGGAAAGCTTCGGCGCCGGAAGCACCCGGGCAGAGGTATTCGGCCGGGTCCTGACCAATGCCGCAAGTATCGAATGGCAGATCGGTTCCCTGCCAAGAGCCAAGGCGCTGGTCGACGAGGCGGTAACCGTCGCGGCGCAATCGGAATACCCCGAATCAGAGCAGCTGATCAATTACATCCTTCTCACCGAGTATCACCTGTTCCGGGACGACCTCGACAAAGCCGAGCAGTCGTTGCGAAAAGCAAAAGCAAGCTGGGCGCAGGAGGCTGAAAATCGCAGGTTCTGGCCAGTCGCGGTATGGGACGAGATACAGAGCCAGATCTATTCCACCGAAGCGATGCTGCTATCGACTTCAGGAAAGCTCGAAGAAGCAGAGGTTCTGCACCGCAAGGCCATCGAGAATTTTCGCCGGCACAAGGATGCGCCGAACCAGGAGAGTCATCTGATTCCCAAGCTCAATCTCAGGGTCTATCTCTGGTATCTGCAGAAGTTGGGTAACAACCTGATCCGCCAGGGGCGGTCGGTAGAGGCCGAGATCAACTGGCGGGAGATGATCGCAGAGTCAGTGCAGGGGTTCGGACGCTATTCGAATGTGACCGCTGATGCGACCACCGGGCTTGCGCGGGCACTGCTGGAGCAGGGCCGCTTTGACGATGCCGCGACTCTGGCGCAAACGACCCTTGAGATCTGGCAGACCATCGCGGCGCCGCCCGGCTCAGTATCACTTCAGGCGACACGGCGGCTGCTGGTCGATGTCGCAATCCTGCAGCGCGACTGGGACGGGGCAAGCCGGATGTACACCATGATTGAGGCCGGGTTGGCCGACGACACGGCATCCCGGTTGCACCTGCTTGAGCAGGACCCGGGTTATGCATTGACACTGCTGAATACCGGTGAGGCCGGTCAGGCCCGCAAGGTTCTGGCTGCCGCCTATGAAGCCAAGCGCCGTAGCCTTGGCGATGTGCATCAGGAGACCGCCCAGCTGGGAGCCCTGTATGCTCTGGTGCTGCAGGCAGGTGGCGACAGGAACAGGGCGCTGGGTCACTACCAGGCAGCGGTCCCGGTCCTGCTCAATCGCTCGCGGCGTTCAGCAGGCAACCTGGGCACGGTATACGAGCAGCGCCTGGCACTGATTCTCGAGGGCTACATCGGACTGCTGGCCGATCTGTACCTGCAGGATCCTGACGGAGATGACGCTGATGCATACCTGTCCCGGTCTTTTCAGTTGGCGGATAAGGCGCGAGGCAGAGCCGTGGAGGCTGCGCTCAATAAGAGTGCGGCCCGTGCGGCCGCCAAGGACCGGGAGTCGGCGGAACTGGTACGGCGCGAGCAGGATGCGGTTCACCAGATCGGCGCGCTCTACGGATTGCTAGCGGAGCATATCGCCCAACCCGCAGATGAACAGGATGCGCGGATCATCGGCAACCTGCAAAGCCGCATTGACCGGCTCCGCAATGCCCGGACGGTATTGGTGAAAACCATTGGGGTGAGGTTCCCCGAATATGCTGCACTGGTGAATCCCGAGTCGCCGGGTCTTGAAACCGCGCAATCCCACCTGCTGGATAACGAGGCCTTACTGTCCGTTTTTGTCGGGCAGCAGCGCGCCTTCGTCTGGGCGATTCCGAAGACCGGACCGCCTGCATTCTCGGCCGTCGCGCTGGGCTTCGAGGAGATCAAGAAGAAGGTTGACCGGGTCAGGGCGTCCCTCAACCCGAGGGCTGCCACGCTCGGCGAGATTCCGCCGTTTGACCTGGCGGCGGCTCATGCATTGTACGCGCGGTTGCTGGCACCCCTTGCATCGACCTGGGGGCCGCATCAACACCTCGTGGTCGTGCCCCACCGGGTTCTGGGCCAGCTGCCATTTGCACTTTTCCCAACCCGCCCTGTTGCGCAGCCACCCGCCCGCCAGCCGTTGTTCTCGGAGTACCGGGAGATACCGTGGCTGGTACGTGAGCACAGCATGACGATGCTGCCGACGGTGTCGTCTCTGGGAACGCTGCGGCGTATGCCGCCCGGCGCGGCAGAGCGGCGATGGTTTGCCGGGTTTGCAGATCCGGTGTTTTCCCCGAACTCGATCGAGATCGCATCGGCGATCGGTAACGAGGCCGGGAGCGGCCGGCCTGCCGCACCCGGGGTAGCGGATGTTCCGGTGCGGCTGCGCGGGCTGACCAAGGTCGAGACGATCGAGAAACAGACAAGCGCGGGCCTTTCGGCTCTGCCGCCGCTGCCGGATACCCGCGAGGAGGTCAGTCAGATCGCCGAGGCCCTCGGCGCAGATCCCAACCGTGATGTGTTCTTCGGCAAAGCGGCGAGCGAAGCACAAGTCAAGGCCATGGACCTGGCGGCTTACAAGGTCGTGGCATTCGCAACCCACGGCCTGATGCCTGGTGATCTTGACGGCCTGGTGCAACCTGCGCTGGCGCTATCGGCGCCCCAGGTCACCGGCGGGCACCAGGATGGCCTTCTGACCATGGGCGAGGTGCTGGGCCTGCGGCTGGATGCCGACTGGCTGGTGCTGTCGGCCTGCAACAGCGGTGCCGGCGACGGGGCAGGGGCAGAAGCCATATCGGGGCTCGGCCGGGCGTTTTTCTATGCCGGTGCCCGGTCGCTGCTCGTCAGCAACTGGCCGGTCGAGACCACCTCTGCCCGACTCCTGACCACGACGTTGTTCAGGAAGCAGATGCGCGCTCCTGAACTGGGTCGAGCCGAACTCCTGCGGCGGGCAATGATCGAAATGATCGACGGGCCGGGTTACGTCGATCCGGACAGGGCTCAGACCGTGTTTTCCTATGCCCATCCCATTTTCTGGGCACCCTTTACGATTGTCGGCAAAGGTTCAGTGGACTGATCACACACCGTGATGCCGACCTTTGACCTGACCCTGCGTGCCCGCCGCGGCTCAGCCTGCAGAAGAATTTCCCGCCTGGCTTTTAAGTGGTGTACGAGGGACGGCCGAAACTGCGCTTGCCAATCCGCTCAGCCTCGGGGATAGACGGAACTTCATGAAGGTCGATCAGACAGGTCCCGCTGACTGATTTTCACCCCGAGCGTCATTCGGACTGCTGGTCTGCCCGCATCGGCAGCGGTTCTATCTTTTCAAGATCCACTTCCTTTGAGTCCGGGGGCACGAAGAAGTAGAGGAAGTGTCGTTCACTGCCGGGGAAAAACAACCCGGGCTCGGCTTTCACCGCGAGCGCAGCCAACGTATGGCCTGGGAAAAGGGCCTTCGCGTTTTTTGCGCATCGGGTATCGGATTCCAGACAGATCACGGCAATCCCGTCCCGGGCAATATCCGCTTTGCTGATCCATGGACTCCACTCGTGACTGAGGTGCTGAAGCACCGACGGATGATCCGGGGAGTGAAAAGCAATGCTGTCAGGAGCGTCGTGACCGCCGCCCACGATCCGAAGCGGTGTCTGGAAGGCGTCACGCCACATCGTGGTGATCTCACGGCCGAGTTCCTTGCCGGGAAAACGGTACATATCGTGACCGGAAGCCACCAGACCGCTTAAAAGGAGCATGGGTGGGAGAAAAACAAGCCATGCAAAAGCGGCCCGGATCAGTTGTTTCCTTGCGGGTGAATCCGTTGCCAGCGGCCAGTACAGAAGCAGGACGATTCCGGCAAGGTTCAGTGTCGGGCCGCCCCAGCGGCTGGAAGCGCCGATTCCGGCGAGAAAGCCCACCGCGACGGTGCCGATGAGCGGAAAAAGAAACATCCAGTATATAAAGGAAGGAAGACCTTGACGGCTGACAGAGTCCTCCGGGGTATCCGGGACTGCTCTAGGCCGGTTACGAAAGAACACGAAGAAGAAAACCCCCAGGAGCGGCACCAGATAGAGTAACTGGGCGATCAGAAACCGGATGGCTTTAATGCGTGATGAAAAGTCCGAGGCGATATAGTCGCCAACGTGGGTGACGGTGCCGACCTGGTGGTTGTCAACGTACCACAGATGCCAGCCCATAATGATTAAGAACACCATCAGCGACAGATACGGCCCGCCGGTCTTCAAGGTGTCCCGGCCCTTTGCGAACCCCAGCAGGTAGAGCGCGATGCCCGGAAGCATGGCGGCCGAATAGTACTTGGTCAGCATGGCAATGCCGGCGATAACTCCCAAGGCGATCCAGTAGCGGTATTGACCACGCTGAATCGCAAAGTAGGCAAGCAGAATCGTCAAAGCCCATATCGGTATCAGCATCGAACTGTGGTTGAGCCGCATGCTGAAGAAACTGAAGTAAGGCAACAATTCGAGAAGGCACACCGCCGCCAATGCGCTGACCGGTGGCAGGACCTCGCGTGCGAGCCTCCAGATACAGTAAAAAGCCACCAGAAAATTCAACTGGGTAAGCAGGTTATAAGCCCAGTTACTGACCCCGACGACTTTCAGAAACCCCGCAACCACCCAGGGGAGCACGGGCGGGTGCAGGTGGTAGGAGCCCATCCACTCCTGGCCCCAGGCAAAATGCATCATGCTGTCTGTGTCCATTTCGTGTCGGCCAAGGCTCGGCACGAGCGTCCACAGCAGTACGTGAATCAGGACGAAGAGCCAGAAAATCCGGCTGCAGTTTGTGGAATCCAGGATCATTCGGGGTGCCCGGCTGAGTGGGCCCGGGATAGTAGCCCCGAATACCGGGAAAACCCAAGCGCCCTGGCAGTGAGCCTCCGGGGAAAAGTTGTAACCGGACGGGGCAAGTTCGGCCTTCGAATCCAGTCCCCTACGGGGTTCTGTTCTCTCTGATTACGCCCTTGCGCCGGTTTTCGGCCTCGATAGGCAGATTCTGCGGTTTTTTCGCGTAAAACCGCCATTCTGTCTGACTCAAGGACTATCACCGGAGCCTCGATTCAGGTAGAATCGCGCCCCCGCGCACGCAATGGCGATCTTTCGCCGGGACCTGGATGGCCTGGGGATCGGGCCCGCCATCCGGACATCCACGATTAATTGACCAGATTCCGAGATTTGGCGAAAGTTTAATGTTCCCGCTTTTCGGAGGGGTTCCCGAGCGGTCAAAGGGGGCAGACTGTAAATCTGTTGGCTCAGCCTTCGGAGGTTCGAATCCTCCCCCCTCCACCAGTCGACTGGTGGATGCGGCAGGTGGGCCGGTAACGGCAGTTCAGCAAAACCATGACGACAGGTAATCATTTCGGGAACGAATACCTTTTGGGCGGGTGTAGTTCAATGGTAGAACCTCAGCCTTCCAAGCTGATGATG